>Ga0325404_1000039_pt1 | contig 108271 bp, 49 predicted proteins | sample PopdelMetagenome_18_FD_205664 | JGI IMG/M metagenome (GOLD analysis project Ga0325404, IMG submission 205664) | Populus deltoides microbial communities from Bellville, Georgia, United States - Xylem-Control-R1 | ecosystem: Host-associated > Plants > Phyllosphere > Stem > Wood/Secondary xylem...
AAAAAAAACGTGAGAGAGAGAGAGAGAGAGAGAGAGAGAGAGAGAGAGAGAGAGAGAGAGAGAGAGAGAGAGAGAGAGGAGATTCTCTCTCAGTAGGATGATTTCTCTTTGATATGCCTTGGAGATTCCTATTTTTATTAGATCTCTACATTTAAGAAACAACTTTATCTGTGGAGATGCTCCGATAAAAGAAAAATCTAGAAAATAAATACGATGAAATTTTTAAATAAAATAAATACAAAATGCATGGCAGCGCAGAGAAATTATGGGTTTACATACTTTTTCAAAATAATCTGAGTTTAAAGACCGCGGTTACAAAAAAAAGTTGGAGTTTTCAAAAAAAACATTATTTTTTTTGTTTTAAATTATTTTATTATTTTAATGTTAAAAAATATTATTTTAATAAATTTTTAAATAAAAAATATTTTAAAAAATAATTGTTATACTATCTATCGTAAACAATCAATAAATACTAGTACATCACTACTAACTAGTGACATCAACCCATTGATGCCATAGCTATTAATGTGGAAAAGAAAAGGCTATATCATAGCATAAATGATGGGTGTCAAAAACTATTTATTTTAAAAAATAATTAATGGTTTTTTTATAAGTTTCTTATAAATAACGCAAATTAATAATGTTTTAAAATCCAATATGCTAAGAAGTAAGGTTTTTGAGTGTTTGAATAGTGAATAATTATACATTCACGTCAATACTCTCCTATTCAAAGCTCATAAATTTGATGGTAAATGACCTAACACATGTAAAACAATATTTTTTGGTGGGGTTTAAGAACTTTTCGATGATAAAGTTAGTGATTTTAAGTAAGAGATTGCAATAAATAAAAGAATAAAATTTAAATTCTAAGAATAAGAGTGTTTGCTATTATTTTTATATAATAAATATTCTAAGAAGTAAAGTATGAAAACTTAAAGAATAGAAAGTATGAACCCTTTATCTAAGTGGTTCATAGGGTATATATAGCCCCCAAACCTTGTTATTTTACTTGAATTGAAAGGTTGGAGTGTCATATCCTCGTGATAACATTAATGAGAAATAAATATCTCTTACACAACATTAATGAGAGATAAATATATGTTAAAATTATAAAAATAAACAAACAAGGCCTCATAACCCAACATGAGACTTATAACAATCGTCAATTTTATACCCACTTGGACTTGGAATGATGCACAAGGGTGATGAGTTTGACAGCTTGTCAAATCTATATGTACTTAGGCTCAGCATGTTGTAGAACCCAAAGGTATTAGATCTGACAACTTACCAGACCCACATGTACTTGGGTTTGACGGGTAGCTGAACTCAATGATATTGGGTATGTTAGCTTGCCAGACCTACATGTACTTGGGCTTAGTGCATAGCTGAACCCAAGGATATTGGGTTTGACAACTCATCATACTCATATGTACTTGGGTTTAACATGTAGTAGACTGAAGGTTATTAAGTTTGACAGCGCGTCATACCTTCATATACTTAGGCTCGGCGCATAGTTAAACCCAAAGATATTGGGTATGACAACTCTCTAGATTCATATGCACTTGGGTTTAACATGTAGCCGACCAAAGGATATTAGATCTGACAACTTACCATACTCATATATATTTAGTGTAACATCCCGGCCCAACATGTTATATATTGTCCACTTTGAGCCTTACCGTCCTCATGGTTTTGTTCTTGGTGACGCGAGCCCACTTCTGAGCCTGACGTCTCAAGACGCGTACAACATGTTAGCAACCAGCACTACTAATAAGACCCTGACTCTGGATGCTCACTTCCGATGTGAGATATCACAATCCCCCCACCTTAAGACGAGCCGTTCTCGACTCTGATACCAAATGTAACAGCCCGACCCAACATGTTGTATATTGTCCGCTTTGGACCTTACCGCCCTCACGGTTTTGTTATTGGTGACGCGAGCCTACTTTTGAGCCTGACGCCCCAAAACATGTACAACATTTTAGCAACCAGCACTACTAATAAGGCCCTGGCTCTGGATGCTCGCTTTCGATGTGAGATATCACATTTGGGCTCAACATATGGATGAGCCTAAGAATGTTAGGTCTGATAGCTTACTAAACCCGCGTCTATTTGGGTTCAATACGTAACTGATCCCAAGAAATGTTGGGTATGACATTTTGTCAACCTCATATGTACTGACTCGGCATGTAACTAAACCTAAGATTATTGAGTTTGGAAACTCACTAGACCCATATGTATTTGGGCTCAACACGTGACTAAATGTTGAGTTTGGCACCTCACCAGATCCATATGTTTTTTTGGCTCAACATATAGCTAAACTTAAGGATATTGGGTCTGGAAACTCACCAAATCCTTATGCACTTGGGCTCAAAACTCAATAATGTTAGATTTGATAGTTCACCAACGCCACATGCATTTAGGCTGGGCGCATAGTTGAACCTAAAGATATTAGGTTTGACCATTCATCAGACTCATATGCACTTGAACTCAGTATGTAGTTGAACCCAAAGATATTGGATCTGACAAATCACCAAATTTATATGTATATAGGCTCAGTATGGAGCTGAAGTTAAGGATATTGGGCTTGAAAGTAAGTCAGACTCATATTATCTAGGCTTATTTAAACATGGATATATATATATATATATATATATATATATCTCGATACATCAATAAAAATTCAATAATATTATATAACATGTTAAATTAAAATATGAATATCATAAGTAATTTTGACCTATCATGAAAAAATAATAGAAATTTTTTTAATAAGATCCTATTGTATTTTCCATATAAATTGATTGTTTATGATTAAAGCTTTCCAACTAGTTAGGATATTGAAGTTTCAAAATTATTTTTCCTATTCCATTTTAAAAGAAGTAATTCATTTTCCTGTTTTAAAAAACAGTACTGTGAGTTAAGGGTAGCATAAGGGACACTTACCATCTCTAGATTAAACAAAATATATTATAAACTATCAAATATTCTTGATGTAGTGTTTTACTATTCATGTAAAAAAACGGTAACATTATAAATTCATTAAAAAAAATCCATTGGTGCTTAGGCTTTAATTGTGGACCAAGATTAAATTTACTATGAATTATAGTAGTGAAGTGATGATTTTGATCTTCATTTCAAAATTATTAAGCCTTGTATTTGGGGTAGAATAGTCTTTGCTAAATGATCAAAAAATCATTTAAAAATTAGACAGGGGCAATAAGATTTTTACACTTTTATTCAACACGGTAAAATTAATTAATCGCCCTTAAAAAAAAAATTTGTAAACTTGAATCTATAATCTTTTTTTTTTTTAAATGGTTAAATAACGTGTTTGCCTTTCAAGTCAAGATTTTTATAGCTTTAGTCCATGGGCATTTGCATCTTTTTTATATTGATTTTTTTTGTAATAATATGCATGTTAGAGGGGTTGTTTGGTAATTGACTTAGTTTAAATATTATTAAAAAAGGGGCTTGCGCACGGTGCACACGCACCGACTTGTGAAATGTTCTTGCACCATTTGGGCAACGCGTGAGACATCATGTGGTGGCTATATAATGGCTTCTATAGCAGTGTTTGATTTGTCTTGGCTTTTTCTCCATCTAGATGTAGCACATGATAATTTTTTTATTTAAAATGATTTATGAAATTAGATTTTTTTTTCAATTTCATCCCTCTTTATTTCTTTCCTATCAATTTGCTTCTCATTATTTAATTGCTATTTTTTTTTTCCTTGGCTATTTTTTTTAAATTGATAAAAAAAGAAATTCAATTTCATGTTCCAACATTTAATTTGTTTGAAATCAAGCTTCTTGATTAAGTCTAGGTCTTAAATTTTATAGAATATGAGTTTGAAAGATTAATTCAAGTTTAGAAAATTTATCTAAGTTTGCTTGTTTTTTTAAAAAAAAAATTCATGTTTTTTTAATTTTATCTCTCAATATCTTTTTTATTTGTTTTCGGTAGGATTTTTCACTAATTTTAATAATAACCTAAGTTATTTAGAGTCCTTTTATCTATATTCAATTTAGCTTTTTTTTAGAAATTTTATTTCGAAATAAATAAAATTAATTTATTAAATATAAGAATGATATGCTATTAATTTGCTTTTTGATTTGTTACTCTAACGGCATGAGCAGCTTTTGCTTATAAAAAAATATCGGGGCAGAATTTCTATCTTGTTGGTGAGATCAAAGATCTAAAAAATATACATTACTTTCAAGTGATTTAATTGGTCCAAATATTCTGTTCGAGTGGCATTTACTGTGGCAGAACCACAGTATCTCACAAGTAGTCCCATGAAAATCAATCACAAGTAGTCCCATGAAAATCAATCACAAGTAGCTTCTTAACCCACCATCTCATCCAACAGTCTCATGCCCATGACCACCAATATAGTAATTACTTGAGACCGGCCTGCTAGAAAGTGCATGCGAAGGGTTTCCATTCTTTCATGCTGGAACTGATTATTACATTATTCTACATGCCACAACGTTGTTTTAACTACGGCTTCCACCAATACTGTATCGCAACCAAACATCATCCTATTGGTGGAAGCACGGATTAACATTAGCAATACTTGAGCAACTTATACGTGCCGGCATAACGTTCATGAATCAGTTTATACAAGCTATACACTGATCAGTAAAAATCTATACAGAAAGCATCGAGTATTTGACCATCAGGTACATTAGGAAATTACAAGGTTTGATAAAATGAAAAATCGGTTTCCTCTATGCAAGAACCTTCTTTATTTTCTTTTCTTTAGAGAAACTCTATGCATGACTCCTTTAAACAAAGTCCAGGGAGCTTTTATTTACATTCCGGCCAGCTCTTCCCCCGTTACTTGACAATCAGACGCTGAACAACTTAAGGGCTCTCACAAAACTCCATCTCCTAACATTCCAAATGGAAGTGATTCATCAGGAACACCTCAAGAAATCTGGTGCTATTATTAGGATTTCCATATGAAGGACCAGTTATAACATTATTTTGTGAGCAATTACTCCCAAAAAGAAAATGAACACGATACTTTACAGTGACAATCCAAGATTGAGATAAATTCAAATGAACATGTAGGTGCAAAAAGCAGAGTGATAGTGAAGTTTTGATGGCAGTAATTCTCTCAAATATGTGATGGGAGAGAGTGTGTATCTGAAGTTATCGGTACCCATCTCCACATCAACAGGATGATTAAAGGCTTGACAATATATCTCTAGGCTACCTGACAAACTGGCCAAAGTTTTAGCAGCTATTAATACTAAATTGGTCCATACAGACAAAATTAAGCCTGCATATCACCTTTCCAGAGATCAGTGCCTTTCCAGGAAGGTTCAAGACTCGAGATTTTTTTTTCTTTTAGGATGAAATTGAATTTGTTATCTAAGAGGAAATTCAGCATACCTTGCCGCATATTGGACAACTTTCACTTCTTTCCAACCATTCATAAATACAACCGAGGTGAAAATGGTGAGAGCATCGTGTCATGATTTTAGGATTTTCTGGAGTGTACTCTGCAACATGACCATTCAAAAACAGCTTACTGAAGGGAATAAGAAGATCCTCATAAGTTAAAGGTCACAATTGGAATGCAGCGCAGCATAAGCACATTAAATTACCATCAAGACAAGTAGGGCAGACATCTTCATCTGCAGTAGACGGTTGCGCATAAGTTAGTCCATGTGCAACTTTTGTTGCCTCAGATTTCTCTGAGGACTCTGAATAGCCAAGTTTATTGTCATCTTCGGAATCAACCCCATTTCTTTTTTTTACAGAGCCCAATGATTCCATGCCAGAACTGCTCACATTTCTTCTCAGTGATTGTGATTGTGATTGTGATTCTTCTTGGAAGTGAGTCATCGACTTCCTAGAGACTAAACCATAACGCTGCAAACGATCATACCTCTGATCATTATCGGAAGGGACTGGCCTGGATGATGAGAGTTGAGTGTCATTTGCAGAACTATCAGGTAATCCTGTGCCAACTCCAGTTGATGCCAAAAAATTACCTCCTTGGGTTGACGATACAGTCCGACCTTCAAGTCTGTGAAACATTGTACCATACTGCAAGCACATGGCAGATGGTAATAAGTACATCAGATAACTGGAATGAAGTATAGAAACAGAAAGTATGGCGAATGGGTCATACCAGCACCAAGGAACCCTTCTCAAAATAATAAGGGGAAATTTATTATGACAATAGCTTTAGAAATTAGGATCTTTTCATGATCAAGAATATGGTCCCAGGAATATAGGTGATTGTATAATTTAGTTAATCAGTTTTTAAGCTAATTTTATGAAACAACACCTGATATAGAGAGTATTATAAGAGCCATATTAAGTTACCTTATCCTTGCCCCACCTTTATCAAATCACAATGCATGCATGGGAAATAATGTTATTAGAATGCAAAACACGAGTATAACTTTAATCAGAATGCATATGAAAATACTGATAGAGCACACCACAAAATTGGAATTGCACCCAAAAAAATGGTACCAAGTAATCATCTTTTTGCTCTGGGTACCTAAAGAGTTCATAATGACTATTCTGCATATACTTCAAATTCTCTCAGTGAAACATTTATTTCATGTTTTCATAAAATTTGAGCTCTATGCAATCACAAGATTATAAACAGTACCTTGAAGTACAAATTGGCAAACCACTAAAAGGCCTAACTCCTAGATTTAGACCAAATTCGTTGGTTACATGATGTTATACAAGCAAAGGAAGCAAACAATTGTCCACAACAACCTGCCTCAAGTTTACAAACATCTAGGAAAGAAAATAAACAAAGTCAAGTGCGTTGAGTTGCTTGCACTTCAATGCTTACCCCACCGAGTAACTGGTGGAAAAAGAATCTTAGGCAAATGCAGTGCCTGTATATTGAACTCCCTGGGTAAGCATGTTCTTCATGTTCATCACTGCTAAGACAGCAGCAGAAGGCACCCATCTTTGTACTTCAAAAATAAAACCCAAAGGAATTGGCTGCTGACAACTAGGAAGCAACAAGCTAGGAATAAAGGATGCTAAATCTTCAACAAACCTGTACGAAACTAACACATTTGAAGCACCCCATAAGAACAAGTATCAGCATAAATGGAATGATGAGAAGAACGAGTTGTGAATGACATAAATCATCTGCCAAAGAGAAAGAATCTAGAGTTCATAGTAGAGAAACTCCTATAGGGATTTCCAAAGCCCACCACGTAAAGTTCTTCAATTAAAATTTTTGAAAGAAACATATACATTAAAATGCCACAAAACATCTAAAGGGTACTTCACACAGTTCTGCGTTCTGGGAATGGCAAACAAGTGCAGATGCAGAGTGCCGAATGACACCAATTCCAGAAAGTCACAACAGGCATAAAATTCCTCTGAAACCACGAGGAGTGTCGTGGCAATCAATCTAAACTACAAAATGATTGCTTTCTTTGCCTATCATTGAAGGTTTGAAAGGGGTTTTGGATGAAAAACCTGTTCCAAGAAGTATTTTATTGTCAAGTTGCCATGGACAGTAATTCCTGCACAATGGAATAATAAATCAATAAATTAGCGATGAGAGATTTTTATTTTTGAAGAGAAATAGCAATGTACCAAATACAAACTAAGAAAAAAAAAACCCTTAATCTCACTGTAAAATTAAATAACAAAGTGTAAATTCTTTATTTTTTTTTCATTTTAAATGGGAAGCAAAGACACAAAATTGAACAAAAAAAAAGAAGAATAAAAAGGAGCAAATCAAGCAAGCAGAAGTAATAAATAAAGCAGAATGAAATGAGAAGAAACAGCAACCAGTCTAACCTTAAACAACAGAGACACTAATTTCTTACAAAAAAAAAAAAAAAAACACTCGCCCTAACAATTGTATGAATCGTGACGATCGCGGGTCGTGTTGTGAGAACTGAAAGTGTCCCACCTAGGGTTTGTTTTACGCGTAAAATAAATGGAAAGGAGAGGAATAGAGAGAGACAGAGAGAGAGAGAGGAAGTTTCTTTCTACTTACCTTCAGTACAAGCGAAGAGAAAAAGAGAAAAGGAATAATGTAACCCTAACATGATTAAGATCATAATTTTTTCAACAGAAAAAAAAAATAGAATCAATAAAATTTTGTTGACTATTCTACGTTAAGACGTAATTATCCACATATTGCATGTGGGTTTCGCCACATTGAAAGGGCAATTTTTCACGCGTGTTATGCACTTGTTATAAAACTTGTAATGGCCCGACAGTTTAACCAGAAATATACACTGGTTCGGACTTCAGATTAAAAAGAAATTTAAAAAAATAATTTAATTTTACGGTACAAAACCATAATATGATATTAATCCATTTAACTCGAGATAAAACCCTGACTTTTAACTTATTATTTTTAAAAAAAATAATAATCAAAATATCATTATTTTAATTATTTAAAAAAAATTATGAATTAATCCGATTTAATATTTCTAACCCGTGACCCCGAGCCTATCCTTTTGAACCATGGTCATGCATTATAACTTTATTTTATAAATTAGCAACAACATCATTTCAATGCATTACTTTTTAGCCATAGATTTTTCTTTTTGGATAATCTGCTGTTCTTTCAAATCCAAATGCTGGTGAGTTTGGAGATGAATTCGCATAGCTTTCGCTAAATAAAAGTCTCGGTAGATTATAGCCTAAAATTAGGTGTATTTCTAAAATGTGATATGAAAAGGACTGCATAACTTAATGGTATCTTAGGAGCCCTCCATGATCCATCGTACAATGTTTTTCAATGATAACAAGTGTTTTCATACTTCACAAATGATCATCATTGTGCTTGTTGTCCCGAAGACAAAGGCTAAATTATAAGGTAAGTTTTTTTCTTCTTCTTCTTAGTAATCTTTTCTTTGCTCGTTTTGGAGTTGTTGGTTTTAGACTGGCTGGCTATGATTCATAGGAAAGCAACTTCGCCTGCCTCCACTGGGAAATAAGCAAGCAGAGCCATCCCTAGCAGGCACAAGCCCCATTCACTAAAGAAAGATGTGGCCTGAGGCTCTACGGAAGTCTGATGTTTCCCGAGCAGCTCGAGTCTTGCCTTTCAATGCAATTACGCTTTCTCCCGAAGCAAACTGAAGGCAGAAGTCTGCATTCTCTATGGAAAAAAAAAAGATCCATCTTGCTGAAAGCTCTCATCGACTGGTGTGATATAAAAAGAGTTGGTTGATTATTAGTGAGATGAACGTCATTACACTCATCTTGCAATATATACAGACACACACACCATCACTCATTTACGCTCAAAGTGCCATGGAAAATCTTTGCCATTTTTTGCTGTCGAAGCAGTACACACATGAGCTTGCCATTTTGCATCCTCAAGTGCATCTCCCACTTCAAAGGTCATGACATGAGCCTCCCTCCCTGCGAACATCTTACAACATAAGAAAACAAACACAATTTGCAACATCCCTTCGAAAATATTCCTATGGCATGTCAATTTAAATGCAGTAACATTGAATTAAATATACAGAATCCCATAAACCAAAGACAAATGCTACTGACCCACCTACCATGATATACACTATCACGTTGATCTGGTTCGTGTGTGCAACTAGACCAAAAACATTATAAAGAATGATGTTCATTTACATTAAAAATGAATGGAAGCGAAATAGCTTACAAACTATATTGTTCTACATTCTCAGAAATTAATTGCATTCCACATGCAACTCTGTGTGCCAAAACATTAATTTTTTATTTAGAGAGAGAGAAAAAAAAAATCCACTGCCCTGAACAGAATAGTTATTTAAATCCATTTCAAGATAGTAAAAAAACCTTGAAAGATTGCAATAGTAAGCAAAACCGTTTCCACAATGAATCCTAATCGCCAAGATCAGATTTGATGCGATCTGTTTGCGATTTTAGGATGGAGAAGTAACCAGGTTATTTCATGTGATAGAGCCCTTTTATATAACCAGGTTCCATAAAAAAAAAGAAAGTGTCAAACGATACCAAAGTGATGAAAGCTTGTAAAGTTCAGGGTTTCATCGGTTGATAAGTGGCTGCAGCTTCCCTGGAACTCTTTTCTCTGCCTCATCTCTCAACCTTCTTGGATGGTGGATGGAACCATAATAATAAAACCCGGCTTGGCTCATGACTTGACTCAAGTATTAGTGTATATGTCTTATAGTCAATCGGTTAGTTATACGTGGTATTGACTTTATTTATGTATATATATTTAATTTATTAATAAAAATTTATTTATTTTTAATATCCATCAAATATTTGATTAACGTATCAAATATTTTATTTATGAATCTAAAGTAAAGATAAAGTTTATAGAACAAAAATGTTTTACAAAGAAAATTACAAAGTTGTTATAATTATAAGATTTCTATCGCATCAAAACATTATTCCTAAATATTCTTAGTCAATGCTCTATTAAAACTAAATATTAAGTGGAGTTATTGAGACTAATACATATTATATTATTTCTTTCATAAAAGGAAGTAATTATTCTTATAAATTGAGGTATGAGACATGCCTAGAATTAATATATAGTTGTTTCTCGGATGACATGTACATTGAACTGCTTGCATGAGAATTCCATATAGAAAGATCATTTATATCTATGGAAATGCTCACATAATGGTTATGTAAGTGATCCTTAGACTTGAGATCACTAAGTTATCTTATAAATGGAGTGTTATATTTTAATTCTACTACACGTTGTCCTAATTAAGGGTAAAAAAGGAGTGGATATTGAGTATAATATGAACTATATGAAAGTATTTAAATAATCAAAAGAGGATTCATCACCCTTGATGAATTAAAAAAAACATTTCATATGTTCTTAAATAGTATTGATTGTAAATCCTTACACAAGATTGAATGAAATTTGAAAAGAGTTTCAAATCTCATTCAAAGACTCAATGAGAACAAACATGATTTGACAGAGCAGATACATTTCATGCTATAATGTCTAAATCAAAATGTTATTGATGAAGAGATAATAATTACACTGAGAAACTTGTCACTAAAAGGTTAAGTCAAACCCCTTATGACTTTCCTAATATATAGGGGATCATGATAAGTTGCTAGACATTATACTTGATCTTCAAACATAAATTAATCAATTGTTTAATTGATAATAAATTAATTCATTTAATCATATTTTATTTAGGATTATAGTTTATATTTGGATCAACTTATTAGAAAACTTAATGGGTCACACACGTAAGAACCATTGGTCAGGAATTAAAAAAGAATGATTAATCAAGCATGACTTGATTGTAAACAAAATTAGAAATTAAGGACTATGATGTAATTTATATAGAGAATTACAATTCTAAACTTAGAAAAATCAAGTTGGGACTTAATTGAATACATTTCTAAATTAGCCTAAAATAATTTATATAATATTATTTAAGGAGCAAATTGATATTTTATCATTTATAGGGTTTTTAAGTTTTTCTATAAATAAAATATCATGCCTTTTATTTCTTGTGAGAGAAGTGATGTAAAGATAAAAAAAAAAAGAAGTATAATACACAAACAAAAGAAAAGAGCTAGCACTTTAAGATATAACAATCTCTCTTTTTTAAAAAAGTTTAGAAGATTAAAATATTTCTCACTAGTGGTTTGTGTTGATTACTGTTAGAGGTTGGCTATTTAGACGGCTTATAGTTTGCGATAACTTGACCTTAAAGTAAATATTTAAAACTGAAAAAAATATATGATCTTTAGATAATTTTTGTATAAATTCTAAACAATCTTAGATTTGTTTAACAAGATCCTTGAAACTCCCAGAAAAAATTTTAAATTCATCATTTTTGCTACATATGTGTTTCAGAAAACTCAACATCAAGACTCTAATTACAAGTTGATTAGACTGACACGAGTTAATCTATGTTGATTAAAGTTAAAATATCTTCATTTCAAAAAAAAAAAAAAAAGATAATGTTAAGGCCTCGCCTTAACCAAATAGAAAAAAAGATAGATTTTGAGAGAGAACTTTAAGGGGTGGGGGGTGATTTTCATTACACAACATGCATTTCATCAACTAACTGTCAAACTACTACTGTAACTACCTTCGAACCATTTTCAAACTACCCATACAACTTCCTAACTAATTCTTCAACTGAATTATACATGCAATAAAAACCCTCTTTATTTTTACATTTTAAAAATATTTTTAAAAAAGTTTAAATTTTTTTATTTTTTTATTTTAAATTAATATTTTTTTTTAGTGTTTTTAAATTATTTTGATGTGCTGATGTGAAAAATAATTTTTTAAAAATAAAAAAATATTATTTTAATGCTTTTCTAGATGAAAAATATTTTGAAAAACAATCACAACCACACTCCCAAGCACAATTGAAAGCTTGTTGATGTTACACTCCTTCCGCATGCTGATCTTTCACCCATGCTTGACTATAACAAATAACCCGGTTTTGATCGGGTTGCAGGTCAATCTACCAGACCAGGTCTAATAATTACCGGTGAAACTGGTCTCAACTTTCAACTCTATGCAATTCATGCTCCTTGTTTATCTATCTGGGAGGGACATCACTCGAAAGAAAAGAACCTAGAAATCACGTTAGGTTTCCCAGTTTTTATTGTAGAGCAAATTCCTTTTTATTTCACAAGCAAGAACGAAGGTGATCTTTCATAACATAGGACCCCTTTTTTAGGTGAATTATAGGAGCCTTTTTATATTTCACATGTGCCATGGAAGTTCAACTATTCGGATCTCTTTTGTTTTATTTTGTTTTTGTAATTTTAGTACTATTTCCTGCTCGATCATATTGTTTTTATATTTATAGTTTGCACTCAAATTATAAATAAACTTGCAAGAAAAATTCAACCAAAAAAAAAAAAGAATTGCAAGAAAGATAGCTCGCAACTGAAAATTTACAGCAAAAAACCCTCCTAAGTGAGATTACAAAGCTTATGGGTTCCATGTAAATATTAACATAGCCTAAGCTTTTAATTGCCGTGAATTGACATCTTTGTCCTTCACAAAAAAATCACACAATATTATCTAAGTTTTTTTGCTAGGTTCATTTCTGATTTTAGATTTGTTTAATTTTTTACACTTTGAATTACTTAGTTATCTTTAAAAAAAAAAAAAAAAAAACTTTGGTATAGAGGCGTTTTCCATTTTGGCATGCACAGTATAACTACTCTATTGCCCTTGAAATGAAAAATTCTTAGGCCTGGCTTTAGAGACATGTTAGTCATTTCACTTTGGGAAAAAGTAAAAGAATACATACCATGCCCTTTAAGTTTCTGTGAATGCTTGCTACAGAAATTAGAAACGGCCAATAAAAGTGGCCATGCATTTCCAGGGCATATTGACTACGCAAATGAAGTAGAGGAAAAGAATTGCAAATCAAACCTGGAACTTCAGCAACTCACTTGAAAATTACGGAAACACATTGCACAACATGTATCTGCCTAAATATACTTCATTCCTGAGATATATTGCTGTCTAGAAACAAGGGTCTGGGCTATGGTATAAACAATTCCTAAGCATCCCAATATCCTGATCTTCATAATATCTGATATTATAATGGATGGCAGGTTAAGGGGAAGCGTGATCAGTGGTGACGAGTTCGTCTGCTTTGTGTAACTCCAAACAAACCGGTTGAAGAGTATATGACTGGGGAACGTAAGAATGAGGATGGCTAAATTCTTGACTGCAAAGAACCAATCAGGACCCCCAATTTCAATGCCCCAACCAGTATTACCATGCCATGTATCTTCCCATATGCTGTAAAGGGATGTCAAGACCAAGTAGGCCGATACAGCCACTGTAACAGGGAAATATCTTTGTTTGTCCCCAAAACCAGCAACAAAATCTGAGTCCTGGTTGAGAAGCAGTAGGATAGGAGCCAGGAAGAAGATAGCTTGGTTTGAGCCCCCGGTCAGATTGATGTTCAATATCAGGCAAATGGCGAAACACATTATAGTGGCGACATTACCAACTGCAGGCATCCAAGCTCCCTCGGCAGCCATTCTCTTAATTGTAAAGGTTGGCACAGTAGAGGCACGCCTTTGCTGCATGAACCTCATTCGTGGAGCAAAATTTGAAGAACTACTTTGACTAGCTTGACTATGTCTAATTCCACCCCTTTCAAGAGCCTTTTCCCGGGTAAGTGAGGCAAGCTCAAACTTAACCTCCAGAGCTATGAGCATGAAGATTGCTGCATATAAACCAAGAAGAGATGTCCTTGCCCCCTCAACAGCCAATAGAGTGGTGAGCTTCCTGTCTTCCTCTGCCAGATCTCCAACTTCATCTCCAAGGATGCTTTTGATTCTCACCTGACCCTCCAACAGATATGTCACAGGAAAGAGGGCTACCAGCAAAGCAAAAAACCATGGTAGCAGTTTTGTGCTTGAAGCGGATGGAAAATGAGTGAAGACCACAAACACAGAGGTGCAGACCATGGTTACAACAATGAGGGCATGCAGAACAGCAGCTTGAAGAAAATACTCAGCAGATATGTATACTCCAAGAGCAAACCCTATTGCAATAGAGTAAAATGTTCTTAGCTCCACCACATACTTAATGGGTATGATGGATGTCACTGCTGCTAAAGTGAGCAGAATCGCCACAATAAGCAACCATGATGGCCAGGTCGGTTTTGATGCCATGAAGCCGTAGATGGAAATGTCATCAGAAGACTGACGAGCTGCTCTGATTATGTCAGATCGATAAGTCCATGCTATTGAGATTGGTGGCTGCATCAGGATAAACAGTAAGCCTGTTGCCACCACCAGTACTAGGCATCTCTTAGCAGACTGCAGAAAAGAAGATAAGATCAAATCAGTAATCAGAATAACTGGCTGTTAGACAGTTCAAATCAAAACTCTTGGAGTGCCTTGAATAACATCCTAACATTTTATTGGCAGGAGGAAATGGAACCTTAAAAAAAAGTATTATTATAGTCAAGTTGTCTAAGTCTTACAATAACTACCTTCACATTCAAGTGAAATTAGCTTACATAGCATACAAAAAGCTTTCAATTAGTGCTGCTTCAGTTCATTATTTATCTAATTCTTACTATTTTCCTCCAAGGAACGATCAAGTTGATATTAAACTCGAATGAACAAACATAAATCCTCTTCTTTCATCCATTCTTTGAATTTTTAGGCCAAACTTTCTATGAACTATGGTGATGATGTATAATTAACTTAACAAATTCAAATTATTTCCAAAATTTTGCACTGATTTATGAGCTTTCTTGTTAGAAGGACAATAAGAACCACAACTTTATAAATTGCTTGATTTCAGTGAGTTCATCAAACACAGAAAATTTGTTGTAAAGGAGAAGGAAATGAATATATCTGATAAAATATGTTGGTTGATTAATAGGTTAGTTGGTTTAACTACTTATTGATTTACTAAAATATTATGCCAGAAAGAGCAAATTTATGCACAAAAAAAAAAAAAGGAAATAACAAGAGACAGACCAAGACATGAGAGAAGTGCAAGGCAACAATGGGTACACAAGCCAATCCAGTCAAGGCAATGCAGAAACCCAAAAGCAAACCATCAGATGGAGCCCTCCCATTCCACCACTGAAGGGCTTCAAAAATTGCTTCACGGAAGAACCAGACTGAAAGAGCTACCACACCAGCATGTACATAACCTTGCCATGGTTTCATCTTTGAGCCTGTTTGTGATTTCTCCCTGCGAAGTCGAACATGCAGAGAATAAATGAATGCCTAAATTGAAGTAGATAAGGAGGAACTTATGTCTTGAGATAGGAAAATATGCCAATACACACTTGTAAAGAAGCAACGAGGGAGTAACAGCAAGTAAAAGTACAGCTGAAACCCATACAACAGGCTTTGATGAAATAAACAGCATGGATAACTTTGAAGAATACAAGCAAGTCAATATCCAAACTGCCTTTGGTCCAATCCGCTGATCCGCAGATAGTCTTCTTACAAGAGCCCAACCCACAAGGGTTGTCAGAATAACCATATAGCTTGGATACATCACATCCTCCTCCATTCCATAGAAATAAAGACCCGGGTAATTGAAAAAACGATTCTCAATATGGCACAACAGCAATGCATGGCTGATCAAACCAATCTCAGCTAAAAAATGAAGTTTCAGTGGTAGCAGAGCTAAACCTGGAACAGCCATTGCAAGAATAACATTTGCGACTATGAGTTTGCAAAACGACCTCAGGGGCATGCCAGACAACCAAATATTTAGATCCCAGAAATTGTGCAGCACAAACCATGTAACCATCAGGCTCCCGAGCACAAAAAAGGCAAAATATGATGGCAGACTTTTCTTTGTGACAAAACAAGCAAAATAAAATCCGGCAACCGCAGGCAGGGGAAGAAACTGCAAAATAAGGGTAAATGAAATTTATTATTTTTTTGAACATGTAAATTTCTTTTCATTTTTCCCATTCAATATCTGTTAAACATTAATTGTGAATACACAACAGCCTGAACATGAAAGAAGTATAAATTATAAAAGAGAGGATCCTATATAATTAAGCTAGAAATAAGTACTAATGAAGTATGAATTGGAGTGAAGACTTAGAAAAATCAAGATGCATACCAGCACAGGAAAACCCACAACAAGTGCTCCAGCAGAACTGACGATTACAGCCAAAGCAGTGAAAGCCGCTGAACTAAAAGCATCAGAAATCATTCCAAGGGCAGAAGCACCAGCACCAGCTGCCCCTCCAAGCATTGTCACAGTCACAAGCAGATAATTCCATGGCGAAGGAACCTGAATATACCTTCCAAATGAATGGAAAACAACTCTAAACTCCAAACAAATCACAACAACAATCAGTGCAACAGCTCCATTCACTACACGAATACTATGCAACTGATTCGCATTCTTGGTCACCCACCAAAGTGCACCCCTAGTAGATGCGTACAGTTGAAACAGAAAGGGAATAAAAAACAACAGCAACAAATCGCATACTGACGCAGCAGATGAGAAAATCACTGAGTAATGCGACGCAACATGAAATACCAACGGAAAGAAGAGCAAATTTAATGTATGAAAACAACCCTCTAATGGACTGAGTATAAAATTATCATCGGGAACCTCTCCACCATGATATTTCACTTCTTGCTTCGCTTTAAATGAAGAAGTACGCGGAATTGCAAACATCCAGTAGAAAACACAATTTAAAATCATCAGATAATACGCAGCATTTTGCATACCGACAGCAGCGGTTGTAGCCCAAGTGAAAATCGAAGAAGCAGAAAAAGGAACGCAAGCGAATAACAAACGTTCAAGCGCGAGCACGATACTAGGGTTTTCTAATTGGATCCATTTGAACTGAAGCGAAGCCCAGGCGCCAATTAAGAAATTCGTTTGCGCACAGAGGAGAGCGGCGAGCAAACCAAGAGGAATCGAATTGAAAGTGAAGATCAATGAGGAGCTAAAAAAGAAGGCGACCTGAGCTGCAATTAGAGAAGCCCAAACACCGAAGAACGCACCGGATTTGAAATTGAGTGAGTCGAGGATGTACGCGATCATTAGCCCTAGGGTTAGGGTTGCGACGACGGGAGCGCCACCGAGGTCAAGGAGGAAAGCGGCGCAAGGAACGAGAGCAAGGGCAATGCGAGAGTTGTGAGCGAAAGAAGAAGCAGAGAAACGAGATCTAGAAGAGGAGGTAGAAGGGGAAGGGAAGTGAGAGTTACGATTGGGGTTTTGGTTAGGGGAGTAAGGAGGAGCAGAGGGGAATGAGGAGGAGGCAAAGGAAGGGGAGGAGATAGAGGCAGCGATATACGGGCGGAATGACCGCGGTTGGATCTCCGGCGGCATCATTTTGGCTGTCGCCGGAAAAGTTGAGATGGTGCAAAGAGGTAGTAGTAATGGGGATAATGGGGAGGAAAGAGGTGGGATTCTGAGGGGAATCACGGGAGAGTTTGGATTTGGGTTTGGGTTTGGGAAATAGGTGACGTGTTGGAGGAGTTAGAGCCGTCGGATCATGGATTAAGTGGGTCCTATCACTATAACGGAGCAGCCTTCAACTGTTTCAGGCTTTCAGCGATAGAAGAATTGGATTTGGAGATAACAGGCACGTGAGTGTCTGAATTCTTGTGATTTTTACAATTGAGTGACTGGTCATTAATTACAATTACTTTTGGTTATATTTTAAAATATTTTTTATTTAAAAATATATTAAAATAATATTTTTTAATTTTTTAAAATTATTATATTAAAATGATTTAAAACATTAAAAAAATATTAATTAAAAAAATAAAAATAAAAAAATAATGTTTTTTAAAAACATTTTAAAATATAAAAATAAATATCATCAATAAATGAATATTGAACGACAATTTAAAATATAGGAATTAAATGATTATTTTAGATATATTTCAGTGTTAGGGATGTTCTTGTTAAAATTAAAACAAAAGTGTCCGTGGCATTTTCACTACATACTCTCTCTGAAAACGTTGTGTATCACAACAATGTTTTTTTTTTGTTAATTTTATGTTATTTACCTCAATTTCTCAATTTTTTTTTATTTTATCTTTTATGACTCATTGTTTTGGGTTTGGGTCTAGCAAATTATTTTAATTTATTTTCTATAACCTAATATAAAAGACTAGATACAGCAAACGAGAATTTATCTTATTCATTCTTTTTTATTTTTACTTTCTTTTCTTCTCTCTTATATTTTTTTATTGTCTCTCAACTGTTCACGTTATTTTTCTCTTCTCGTCCCAAGATATATTGTTTTTCTTCGTATTTTTTATTTTTTAGTTTTTTAACAATCTCTTTTTATTTTTTTTATTATTAGCGAAACTAATCACGTCATAAATCTAAGAAATTTTCATTCCCTTCTCTTCTTTGTTAGTGTGTGTGTGTTTTTTTTTGCATTATTTTTTAAGGTCATTATTTTTGTATTTATAAATTTATAAATTTTGGGTAGTCTCCCATATAGGGGAGGTGCTGCTGATTTTTTTAAAAAAATAAAAATTATTTAATTATTTTTTTGTTAATTTATGTAGAAGCCTAAAGAAAAGTTTATTGCAAGTCGTGAGGATAGGATCACTGCTAGTTCTTCTAACAACAATGTTGACGATTACAAGTCATTAGGTGATGATCAAGAATAGACACATGAGGCACAAGTATCGACTCGCGACGTGGGGTTGTCGAGTGCAATGTCGCAACGTCGAGGGGGGTCCCTTCACAACGAGATCTATTTACCTGCAAATATGAGGCCCAATGAAAGAGCAACCTTTCAATGTAAGTTTGTTTTGCTTTCACAACATGTTTAATAATTTTAAAAAAAATTATTTTATTTAACGAATATAATTTTAGGTTTACAAACATTAAGGTTGTAAGAACAATAACATCAACCTTTGAATCATCGATGGAAATATTATTGTTTTAATGCAGTCAGGTTTCCAAACATCCTGAATGGAAACTGCATGTCGATGCATGGTTTTCAAGGTTTAAGGTTGGTATTAACTTAAATATTTTGTTTTATTATGTTAATTCAATTAATTTATTGAAATTACTAAAAAATTCCTTTTATAATTTTTAACTTTAAATGGAATTTTGAGTAGGAAAGAGCTGACGATTATGTTGCGACGAGAGTTTTGGAGAATCACATTGCAACTAGATAAAATCAAAATAAGGATAATTGTTTTTTCAAATATTATTTTTTTTTGTTTACTAATAAATAATATATTAGCAACATGTAGGTTGTGTAATTTTTGGTATGAGGTTTGGAAGAAAGCAAGAAAATATAAGAGAGAAAGCGAGCTTCCAGCTTGGAATGACATGACGGTTTGAAAGGATTTCAATATGTAGATGCTTGTAATCAATTCTGAGCACTCAAAATCTAAAGTTCACGGTACAAAATTAGACGAATTATGAAGAACTCTGTTGAGTGGTAATGGAGATGGGATCCCATATGGGTGATCCATGTGCTCCTCCTTATTGGCCTCACAGTCCCAGCAACGATCAGCCTCCCCCCTCCTCTAGCGCCGTCTCTATTTTAGATTTATTGTATTTGAACCTAATTTTTTAAAATTTGTAATAAATATTTATTTTTTATATTATTTTAATTTATTTTTATGTATTTGATTTTTATATTATTTTAATATATTTAAATTAATTTTCTACTTATGTTCAATATATTTTCTTAAAAAAATATTTTAAATTGTTATTAACAAGGTTACCTATGGAACACTTCCATTGGTATATTTAAAAGAGTTGAAAAAGAATTACTGCAAATGTCACTGCTACTCCTAACTCTCTGATAGAATTACAAATGGTATTCCTTCGATGATAAGTTATATTTATCAATGGATATACCGATTGAAAAATAGAAATACCAATGGAATTATTTTCATGTTAGTAATATGTTAAATTTACCGATAGATTTACAAACGAAATGAAGCAAGTAGTTTTTTTTTTGTGCACTTTGTCGGTCTGTAAATCCATCAGTAAAATCATTACCGACGGACCATAAAGTATCGATGAATATTTTTTTGACGGACTGTTTTCATCCATGATCCGGTCAATAAAATACATATTGATAGACCGTGAGAGAAAATACTGACATGAAGTTTCGTTGATAAAACTGTTAAATCATGTAGCATTGGCATGTTATTATTTGACATATATATAAGCATGTCTCTAATGGACATCCACAAATATATTTATCGTTGTTACACTTTAAAATATTAAACATCAATTTAAAAAATTTATCAAATGATGAGTTTTTTAAATAATAAAAAGTCAAGGTAAATAAGAGAAAAAATTATATTAGATATTTATGGTGTAAGAGAAATATATAAAAAAAAGAGGAAAAATCATATATAGTTGTATAGAAAATTATAAAAATATTTTTTTCCTTTTTGTATTTTTAATTCTATCTCTTTCTTATATTTATTTCTTCTATAATGTAAATATTACAAGGGACAAAAACTAAAGCTTATGGCAAAATTATTATAGCCCAAGATACAAGACACTATGGATTGTAATAATGTTCCAAAGTGTTTTCTCTCTTGGTTTTTATTTTTGCTTCTTGTTTTTTTTATTTAATCATTCAAGGTTGTGATTATTTGGGATTGGACTTGGTAGTTTGTTTTCACTACTTAGGTTATGAAATATCAGGGTGTCGAGGAAAAACATTGTCACTTGGTTGATATTCAGTTTAGCAAAATTAAATATTTTTTTATTGATTTAAAACAATTGAAGCTATGAGAACCAAATCTAAATAAATAGACAGATATTCAACTTTTTTTATTGAAAGAAAAAGGAATTGAATTGCACAATCAAGGAAAATATCAGCCTAATTTTTTTTTTCTTTGCTCACTATTTTTTTCTTTCAATTTGATCATTTCACATTGAGTTTATATGGGTTTAGACTTAATAGTATTTTTTAGTTGCCTAACATGTACTTAATAGGGATCCTATTATGTTAAGGAAAAATTCCAAGACATGATTGGTGCTTGGTTTTGAAAAATAAAGTTCATTTTTATTAATGTAAAACAATTCGAACTTAAATGATCAAATTTTAAAGTTTAAATAATTACATGGACAGGGTTAACAGGCAATGACAAAAAGATTAACGTGTGGATTATACATGCTAGTATGTGATGAAAGTTATTATGCTTTGGTGGTGTGCAAGACTTCTTTTGGCTACCAATTGTCATCTTCCTTATTGGCATTTGATGCGTGTCAGTGGCCACTTTCTAATAGGGGGACATGCATATGCATGTTCGATATGTGTGGATATCTTTTTTTTTCTTCTCCCCTTTCTCTTTCTCTTATTGGTTTCCATGCAAATTCTTCACAAAACAACTATGTGTTTTGTCATTTTATTTTTATGTTAGATTTAGTCATCATTATTTTGATTATAATTTATTTTGTTTTGGATCCATTTTTTTTTAAATCATCCCTTAACATTATATTAATCGGAGATTGGGCTATGTCATTTTTTCTGGTTTGTCTTCTATGAGGTAATAATGACCTTGTGATCCGGTTCATATGATTAAAAAGTTGTCCCAAATTGACTTTGGCTCCCTTTTTTTATAAAAATTGTTTTTTTATTTTTTAACATTAGATTGATTGTGGATTGAGCTTCTATTTTTTTTTTGCTTTTCTTTAAATAGAATTATTTCGATTTCATGACTTAGACTGTGAGTTTATTGAGTTAACTTGAGTTGACTCAATTTTTTTTTCATATAGCTTTTTCATCAGTATTTTTTTCAATTTCTCCTTTCATTGTTAAGTTGGCTTGAGAATGAAATTTTATAATTTTTTTAATCTGCTTTTATGGGATTATCACGATTTCACAATCTAGGTTGCAGGCTTAACAATTTGCCTTGGAGTGACTCAAATGGTTTTTTTGTTATTTTTTAAAATTAATTTTTTTTAATCTTATCATTCAATATTAAATTGACTATGAATCGAATATTGAATTTTTTTTTATATTTATTTTTTATCATATTGCTATCACAATTAACATGTTTTACAGGTAAACTAAGGTTGGTTTGAATAAATTAAATATGTTGCCTTTTAACTATTTCAAAGAAAAGATGTTTTTCAGTATTTAAAAAAATATAATCTAATACACATTGGATTTTCTTGTTCATGATTTTTTTATATATATATATATATATATATATATATATATATATATATATATATAGTAGATAACATGCTAGCAATTCCTTTATATTTCTTTTATGTTTTAATAAAAAGTAGATCAAACCTGCAGTGAATGACGGGCAAAAAATCTAGTTAATACACAGGGTTAAAATGGTATAATTCCTCAAATAAGAATTCGTTCCTAACAGCAATAGCAATTAAAAGTTGAAGTCTGCGGTCTCAAAGTTTAGATGCTGTTTGGTAATGTGGTTGCGGGTGAGGTTCACCCGCAACCACATATTTGAGTGTTTGGTAATAAAAAAAAAAGTGATTTTCATTAGTAGGACCCATTAATTTTAACTGTTTCGCCACAGGTTTGGAGAAGCAGCATTTTACTACTTCTCGTTGTGAATTCCTCTTAACAGTGGAGCCTGCACTGTTCACGTGAACAATAGTTGTTTTTTTTGTTTTGAAAAACCAGTGCAGTTAATTTATTTCACTCGCACTGTTCACGTAAATATAAACTTCTAATTTTTTTTTTGTTTTTTTTTAAAAATTAGTTTAAGGTGAATTAAATTTACTTGTACTGTAATCTCAATTTTATTCCTGATAATATGTTACCTAATTTTATTGCACGCTCAAAAAATCATGAAAACTGTAGTTCTTGTCGAATAAATTTTGGACGTAATGAAATTGTAATTTTTTTTTTAAAAAATTGAGTTTTACTTGAAAAACTAGTATTTAATATTATTTAATAACACTATATAAATTAGAAGGATATCACATGATGACGTAGCATTTGTGAAATTTGATCGCAATTCCAATTATGTTCTTGCCGGGTCCGACCCAGTTAAAAAAATTCAGTTTTTATTTTTTTTAATTGTGTTTTATTCATTAAATTAGAAGGATATCGCTTGATGACGTAACAAAAAATTCAGTTTTTGTTGTTGCGTGCTTAAGAAACCATGAAAAATATAGTCATTGTTGGATAGATTTCGTATGTGATGACATTGCATATAGTTTAATGGAATAATAAATAAATTTTGATATCAATTTATTTATTTCATGATGTAATAATAGTAGTTAAATCTACAATATTTAAATTAAAAATATTTTTAATTATTTTATAATCTCAATTTGAAAAGCATTTTTTTAACCAAACACATTAAATTACTTTTTCTTCAACCTCAATTCCAACCACAGTTTTAACCAAACACCTATTTTTTCAAACCAAATTCAACTAAAAATACTTTTTATAAAATAATTTTTTTCAAAGTACAACAGCAACCGCAACACCAAACATACTCTTAATCATAAATGCAGCTATGAGCTAAATACCCAAAAACGGCGAGTTCAAAGAGGAATATCTAAATGAGCTGGAGCCCTCAGCCTCTTGAAGGCCTATCAGCACCTTTTACACTGCAAAGTCGTAAGAAAGGCAATGGAGGTTCGATTGGAGGCCCAATTTCAAACAATTGCTGCAGCTGCGAAGCCCAAACTTCTTCAAAACGGCCCATAACTAACTCCAACCAGTTCCCTCAATAACCTGTAAAGGGTGGCTTCAGAAGGTCAAGCCTAGTACATTCCCGGTGTGTTTTTCTTTGCTGTATTTTTTTAAAAACTTATTTTATCTTCCACCCTCACACTTCTGTTACCGACTGCTTGGAAATTTATTTTAATTAAATAAATTATAAATTAATAAAAAATTTATTAATTTTTTTTAAAATTTAATTCTTAATTTACAATGATTAATTTTAATAATGATGAAAATAAATTATTATTATTTTCTTAACATTTTAACTTTTAAAATTCACTATATAAAAAGAGAATGAAGAAAGAGTTTTTAATTTATATTTTTCAGATTTTACATATTCTTTCTCATTTTATTTTTGGTGTTTTTTTTATTTTTATGCTTTGACTTTTCTTTTAAATCTAGAATTTGAATTCATCTTGTTGGAAGATATTTATATTACATAAATTTTTGTTTAAAAATCTTATTTAGAAGTGCATCTAAATCAGGGCTGTGTTATTTGGATTTTGAGATTGCAAACATTCTAGTAGCATAGTTGAGGAGCAATAAAATTTTTAAAAAATATTTATAATTAAAAACAATAAAAAATTTATTATTTTAAAATGTTTCAACAAGTAAGTACCATTTTTGTTTTAATTTAAACATAATTAATTTTATTATTAGTATACATGCTAGGTTTGCTGATTTTATATTAATTTCAAATTTGAATATATGCCTGGTATGCATACTAATATTATATTATTATTTTTCTGTTACTATTAGTTGTATTTTTACATGTTTATAGATTTAAAATTTATATAAACACTAGATATTTTAAAAAAATTTCTTATATTTAACGTATCTAATAATAAACTAAATATTATTTTTATATATTCTAATATATATATATATATATATATATATATATATATATATATATATATATCTATCTCTGCCTATTGATCCAACATATAATTAAATTAAAAAAATAAAATTATATTAAAATTAAAAAATACATGAAATTTAAAAATATTGTCTCTTGTTATCTTTGATATTTTTTTTTATTACAAGTGCCTAGAAGGGGATTGACACTTCGAGCACAACCCTGTAACAAGATATGCTCGCTGATTTCGTGGCAACCGATCATATTCAGATGCCATCCACACAAACTCTATCCGTCAAGACCCTGGCTGCGCAGCCGCCACAACACCCCAGATTTTAACGTGGTTTTCAGAATACTGCAAGCTGGTTAACAGTAACAGTCCCCAGAAGGTGTATCACGACGAGAGAGTTATCTCGCCAGCCCTCTCACAAAGCTGTAATTGACGCATCAATCCAAACAAAGAGCCGAAGAAGGCTCGACATGTTCACCGTAGTGGTCTGTTCTCATTGTCTCAGCTACGTACACATTCAATCCCTTGAAACCATGCGTGCCCCTGTCATACTCTTGTTTAGCAGCCTGCTGAGACAAAGTCCTTGTCTTATCCTGATACCTGGACTGCTTTGCAAGGCTTGGAAAAGCGGCAATGGCCCACAGTTAAGGTCCTCTCACTTTCACTACTGAGAGCAAAGACAGGACCTCATCTCGAAGAAGAAGGGCACCGGAAAAGTCCCCATCTCATTTCTATTTTGCGCTGTTAATTAATTGGAAGTACGGTCTTAACACAATTAAAAGGGGAAGAGTCGGCAATATTTAGTATGTAAATAAAAAGATATGGAGAATTAACATATTTTTGGATATTATGGTTTTAAATCCTGATATATTTAATTGATGTTTAGATTTAAAAACATAATATTTATTTAAATAAATATCATGATTTAAAATAGTAACATTAATTAAAATTTTATCGCGGTTTAAAACTACGATATTTAATCAAATATCATGTTTTCAAAATATAACATCAATTAAATGTTGCGGTTGTGAGCTATGAGATAAATTAATTTCCAGTACTATTAAGAAAGACAAACTGGTGGAACAGTTTGTAATAATTAGTTAAATCGGCTGATTGATTGACACTGAAAAACAAAAAACAACTATTGTGTGAACAATAAATTTTTGAGGTTTTAATTGGAGTCTGATTTTTGAGTTTGCAGGTTGGACAAATATGTATATTCTAAATAATAAAATATATTTGAAAAAAAAATTTATATAATTATGATTTTTTATGAACTGGTCGACTTTCATTTAACAGGCTCAACCGGTTGATTGATTGAGCTAGATGATTAATTGAAAGTGACGATACTGTCTCTTCTAACAACAAATTTCTCCAACATTTAAATCTAACAAAAAAAATATTTCTCATCATATTTATTATTTAGTTTGTTAATTTGACATTTAATTTAATTAATGATTTTAGAGAGTTAAAAATTTTCTAATTTTAACAAAATTTGAACAAAGTTTCTCCTATATAAAAGCTATACCCAAGGTTTCACTTTAAGAAACTTGTAAAGAACTACAATAACTAAACTTAATAAATTCTTACATACCCATGTTAAATCGATTGAAAGGTCTAAGATATGTTTCAAAATTTATCTCAAGAGTAATTATCATCAAATCATAATCAAACTGGGGAATGAATGAAAGAAAATATTTTGATTCAATCGTTGAGTCGTACTTGAATTTTTAAAAGATTGTTTTTCTTACAATATATAATTATGAAAACACTGCTCCAACTGTCATATATTTAGACGTTGAAAATATCATTCCGGGACCTCGGTTTTGACCATTTTTTATGATTTGCTTTGTTATTTTTGGGTTTGACGCTTTTTTCTTTATTTTTATTTGATGATCTTTTTTAACTTCCACGTACATCAATAACCCTCCCTGATGGGGGTAGTGCTGGGATCAGTTGTTAAGGCCACATGTTTCCCATAAATGCAAGAGACAAAGCCAAAAGGCCTCTGCGCTTATACAGACGTCTCCCTATTGCTTGTACAGTTTTATCTGTCTCCTTGGGTTGCTCTCATTGTCTCCCTTCCATGTCCATGGCTCATGGATCTCCGCCTAACTTCCTGTACTATTGTCCGCATGTTGGCCTTTGCCTGTATGCTATAAAAAGGACTCCTCCATCTTGCTTAAAGTTAACGACATGCGTGGATATTCCTTTGTTAAATTGCTGGCTCTATAGTTCTATACCTATTGTAGTAATTAATTTGCTTCAACCATTACAGCTAGCTAAAGTTTGGCCAAGAAACTGGGCCCTGAGTCCTTGACCGAGGGAAAAGAAATTTAAAGATTTCCTTGAGATTTATACCAATATTTGCTGGACTCCAAACTCTGCTGTTACTTTAAACTCATACGTACCAAACTCACATTATCATCTTTTATTGGGTGAATGAGAGCATCATTCTTATGTTCTATTTTAAAAGCTAATGCTATATAAAGTGCTTAATTATGATACTGTCCATGAAGGAAAGTTGTTAGTTTTTCCTCACCTGGATGACTAAGAGCATCATCATTGCTTGCTATAATGGTCTGCAGCACCAACTCCTCAATATTTGATCCTTCCACTTGACAAGTCTTTGATATTTTGTTTCCCACAAGCAAGCAATTCTCTTTCTTATGCAGTATCACTCATGCAGGCTGTTAGACAGTGACACTTTTTTGAAAGTGATAGTGCAAATGTGTAATGGCACTTTCCAAGCAGATCTTAGCCTCATCTGAATTTAATGGAGGAAAGACATCATCTTTCTCTTCCACGTTACAAATTTCAACCTCAGGTTAATGAGAACAAAGTTATCATCTTCCCCTTTCCTTGTTTTTGGGTTTCCTGATACTATATCACATTTTCAGCTTGTCGGCAAGCTAGTTTATTATAGTTATGGAAGTGATTATTTGCTTTATCATGGACTAATTCAATGATTATAACAACATTGGTGAAAAGCTATCCTTAATTGTCGAAAAAGAAAGGAAGTTAGTTTGAACTTTGACAAGTAAATTAAGACATGGTTGGCTAAATAGTCTGATTTCAAAACAAATTCAGCGTACAGAGAAGGAAAAGGACGGAACAAACTAGGCTAGAAATCAAAACGTAGAGGATATGAAGAGGATCCCCAGAAACAAAGCTCCATGCCAGAGAGTGCCATTAAAGACAACGAACAGCTAGCCATAATTCACTAATTAGTTTCAATTCTGAACGGCTCCCAGAAAGGAGTTTTCTTGCTGAAAAATCTTCCCACCACCCTGGAATCCAAAATCTTGAAGGCCTCCTCGGATTTAATGCATCTTGGTGTCTTGTACTGGTTAACTGATGACCCTTGAGATACACAAAAATCCATGAGGGCATCGAACGTTCCATGTGTCACCACTCTTATTTCCAGTGGTCCAATTGATTTGTCTTTCTTCCTACACCTTCTGTAAATAGAATCGAGCGATTCTTCAACAGTGGAGCAGCACTTTTCCATTGTAATTGGATCAAGCTCCGGCAGATCATTAGTTCCTCGCGTCTTAAGTTCCCAAAATAGCACATAATGACCTGGGATTGAGGAAGTGTCAGCGAAGCTCGTGTACTCCGTTAGAAGGAAACCGAGTGGCTCAAGGAGGACTTTAGCTTGTGTCACCGCCTTTAAGAGGTCTTCTTCATTGGTCTTGTCAGTATCGATACTTAAAACCACATTTCGCCGGTGCACAAAACGAAATTGAGGAGCATTATTGTAGAAGCCAGTTACCATAAGAATGTCTCCAACTCTATACCTATGCAATCCTGAGAAAAGAATAATTAAACAAAAAAGTGAGAGACTGGTCAGCTATGAACTAGGCACGATCGATCTTTTAACTGCAATCCATGACCGAAAGCAACTATAAAACTTATTACTCCATTTATATGATTAATTGGGATTGACGAGTTCAAAATCAATTATAAAGCAAGTAGATGGGCAAAACAAAGCATGTTACGCATTTGATGCTAAAATATTCAGTATAGAAATTCTGGGGAGAAAAAAAGGTCAGCATAACGAAAACCTTACCTGTAAAAGTGGTGACAACTAGTTCATAGTAGTGACCAAGCTTGACGTCCACAAGATCAACAGCTTCAACGTCCTTTTCCTTGCCATCCTCCTCTTGTTTGCCATTATGATCAGTGGCACCATTGCACTGGACAGCCTGTATCACTTTTTTGTTGTCTTTATCAACCGGCAAGAATTCAAAGTAAGCCATATTTGGAATGAGGGTGTAAGAGACATCAGAAGGGTTGCTTAGTGGTTTGAAGTTGATTCCCAAGTAACATTCAGAAGAGCCATACATTGTTGAAACTAATGGGAGCCCACCGCTATAGAATTCAAGGGTTGGAATGTATTGTGCCATAGAACCTGTAACAATAACTTCAATGTACTTTGTTCTCGGCCAAAGCTTCTTAATTATCCCTTCGCAAGATTTGCCGCTACATTCAACCTCGATTAAATCAGCCAATTCTGAATTGGGTTTGCTCAGAAATGACGAGACGGCATTTCTGCAATTGGGGTCAGTGATCCAATCACTGAGACGACCTGTTCTTATATTGGAGCATAATTCTTTCTGATATTCCTCCAAAAATTTGATAGCGCGCAGGAAAGCTGATGCAAAAACTGCACCAACTCTTAGAACCTCTTCGCGTTGTACTAAGCCACATAGCAATTGGCAGTACATGCTCTGCTTGCTATCAGGACACAAGATGGTCTCATCAGGGCTTGTATAAACGTTATATCGATTGAAAGCACGGTTTCTGAAGTTGCTGCTCTTGTAGTAGCTTGTTAGAACAGGTCTTGCCATCAAGCCCGAAGGGGTGCTAATTTCGGGTTTGGTAAACAAAAGATACATTCCTTTTCCCTGGTCCAAGCCATCAACATACCTGAAAAAGAAAAATAAAGTTGTTTAACTCTACTCACCCTGCTTACACTGTTCCATTATCTTATAAGAAGTTGTAAAATTCAAAAGCACAAGAATATGGAGAGAGTTTTCTTACTTGTTCATTATAGGCACAAGGAGGTTATAAAAGAATGTCTTTCTTTCCAATTCTTCAGCAGTCGAAGGCATCATTTTTGGCTGTCCTCCAGAAGTACCCGAGCTGCATATAATACGAATAATTAATAAAAATGATCAATTTCTTAGGATAAAAAGATTAACATGATCAAGAATTTCATCAAGGAAATTTATTTATTGAAGAAATATGAGAAAATAAATGATAAATTTATATACCTTGTGAGGAGCTCAGTTATTGGTTGAGCTGAAATGATGGATGAAGGCTCTCCATTGGCAATTCGCTCGATACAAGGCTTGATATCCTCATAATTCACGATGGGAACTTTATTCTTGAAGTTTTCCTTACTAGAATCGCCGTTGAGAAAGCTTTTAAGATACCCTGTATGCAAATTTGTGGTCAGTATATACTCCAATACCTGTTGTTGTATTTGACATGCATTGTTGGTTAGGTCCTCCAAAAGCTTCAAGCCAGCTTCATTATCATTTGGATCAAAGATTGGCAACATTTTTTGAAATAATGGAAAGCTGGAATATAAAATGCAAGTTTTTGGTAAGAGTTTTTGCTATTCTTACAACATGTCATACGACTCTTTGTCTAAATGGTAACCCAAATAAAGCTTCACAAGGGTATGCTCTCTTTCTATTCAACTGGATAAAAAAAAAAAAGTAGCTCGGCAGCGCTAAAGGCAAGAGCAAAGAGAATGGCGAGGACAAAACAGAAAGAGAACAACTTAATGGGAATCAATGCTTCTCCCCTCTCTCTCACTCACAAGTCACAACTGGAATGTGTTTCTTGGTAGCTGAGAGGTGGAGAGGAAGCGAATAAATAACAGATTCTGGAGGGGATTTTGGGAAATGATGTATATTCAAAATTTCTAAAAAATAAAAAGAAGAGGAAATGAAAGGGAGGTAGAGGCTATGGAGGTCCTACACACGTGCCCTTGTCTGGTAAACTGTGCTTAGATGTAGCCCTTATTGGTCAAAGTACCTATATAAGCTAAATGTGTGTGCTTGTTTTTTAAATCAGCCTATAACACAAAGTAATTTAATAAGAATAAAATTGTTGCAGAGCTTCAAACCCAATAACTGGCTTTTGTATGTATGCTTAAGATAAGCTTGGTCAGCAATTAAGTATATCCAATCATTAATACCAATGTTGCTAAGAGTCCACCTCTCGTACTATATAATAAGATTAGGCAGATGGAATGAGGCAAAATATGATGATTAACAATAATAAAGTGATGCATTAAACCTGAGTAGTCAGCCTATGGGAGAATAGGACAATGTTGTGATCAATTGACAATCATGCAGAAGCTTGCTTTACAGCTCTTTTGTTGTGCAAAAAAACCCAGCACGGAAACAAACACCATTTCTAGAGGGAGGGGGGGCGCTCTACACGTATTAATTGATCAAGAATAAGTCCATGATGTTAGATTGTTAGGACAGCACCACGTACACATGGAAATTTGCATGAAAACAAAATAGATTACACACCGCATGACCACTCTTATTAAGCCTTTGCTTGTCACAATTTGGGATAAACGTCGGAATAGACAACAAGGACGGGTCTACTTGGCTGCCACTTCCATTAATCTTAAGCAAAAGAGAGTGTCTTCAATGGGACATGGAACCAAGCTTCCACAACCAAGCATGTTGCTGAGACCCACATTAATTATAGACTTCTGTGCCTCTAGGAACTTTCAAGCTAATGATATTCATTTCCTCATTGTTTATACTCTCAGGATCAATCATTCATGCTAAATCTAAAACTACAACGTATCATCAATTTGTTAATCAAAGAAGATGACATGAATATAGTTTAGTGAAAGGCCTAGCCTCCAGGAGTATCAATACCAATTGCCATCTCTCATTCAACCATGTAAAACTCATCTAATTGGGATGGTGAACCTTAAATGAGGTGTATGGTCATTACTATCCTTTCCAAACTTGAGGAGAAATGTGTTTATATAAACCGCGATACCATTTTAAGATAATACTAGCCAGTTTTCAGGTTACTCTGTGGGCATCAACTTGGCATAATCACAAAATTTTCAAAATATTATATGTTATTCATTAATTTGCTAATAACTTGTTTTTTTTTTAAGAAAAGGAATCGGCAGAAGAAGAAAGTAGAAGAATGAGACAAGGGTTTGTTATAGCAGTGAATCATGTGTCTTTTCAAGGACCCCCAAATTTATGACCAATGGAACCAAAACGTTATCGGGATCCAAACCTGGAGCTCGCATTCAAGCCATGTTGGATTTGATTATATATTAATTTCGGGGCTACAAGTCAAGAAAGTCCTCCATGCATGCCTTGCATGATGTGAACCCTCCGTGTCATTTTTAAGGATTTGAGGACGAGAGCAAGGAAAAGACCAGCAGTATCACCGTTAGAGAACAATATAAAACTGTTGTTTGACAATCACTACTAGTATTTTAAGTAAAATCAAGCTACCACATCAAATTAACCATGCTTTACAGCTATACGTGACTCGTCTTTCCAGGCTTCACTACTGATCTCCCCGGATTGTAAGCCAAAATCCCTCCTCGTTCTTTTACGGGGAAGCCAAACACGCCATGAAAAAACAGCTTGCTAGAACAAAATTGGTATGCTGTTTCTATTATACAACAAGAATATTTGTAGTTTTATCAGCCACAAGTTTCATTATATTCATCAGAAAGAAAGAAAGCACAGACGTTACAGCAGTTGTTTGCTTGCGTGATCTGTAAACAGTGAAATACTTGTATGATTCTCACAAGAAATATAACCCAACTGGCTATGATGTGAAATTGTGAATCCAGAAACGCCCAAGGGGAAAGAAAAGATAGGTAGCAGAACAGGCAGTTTATTTATTATTAATTCTTGGTTGGAGGTCTCAGCCTTGAGCAAAAACTGAATTCTTCATTTGGCCTGTAAATGCCCACGTCTCCACCTGGAATTGGCCCTATATTAATTATATGCAACACAGGTACAACATGCGATGGTTTAGCTAGCACGCAAGTGGAACTTTAAGTGCACCAGTTAATTCTCTGCATTGCATTGCATGACATGACAAAATAAGTTCAGCGATGTAGTTCCTTCCATGCCCATTATTAAATATTTGAAGCTGGATTATTACAAACTTGAATGAATGAAGTTTCTTGTGTGTTCGCTAGCTAGCGTAGTCAAAAAGCTTCACTTAAATAGCACTATTCAAGGTTCATATATATATATAGGTGTTGAAATATCATTAATTCACACATGCGACATTAACTGGGTTACAATGCGGGCGATTAATTTGTGCTGAAAACAGAAAGAAAGAAAAACTAAAATATGCAGCCTTCAATATTTCTTGCAAATTGCAAACTCCACATATATTAAAGTCTCAAGATTCTTTCCCTATTTGCACTGGAGATTGAACATATCATCCTGATGTGTGTGTAAAGAAGTACCTTATGAACCCACTGGTAATTAGAACGTGAATGACTTAAAATCCAGTTAAAACGGACTTCCCACTGGTAATTAGAACGTGAATGACTTAAAATCCAGTTAAAACGGACTTAGTCTAGACATTCAAACTGGCATAAAAGTCACACTGACTGCTAAGAACGCACAACAAAAGATGTGTATGCACAGTTTGTTGTAATTAATGATTACAGGCACGGTGGAGATCGGAGAAAACATGTCAATAGTTGAACTAGTCCTGTTTGTGACCTTACTGGATACAGCTAGTGCAGAAAGCATAGAGCAATTAATTAAGCAATGTTACTTAATTAAGAAAAAATTAGGCAGCCATCTAGGCACCGATCCCGATGAAAATATGCGAAACGATGTTCCATAAGATCATCGAATTAGAGATGAGAAATAGTACTTTAATCCTGTATGAAAGATATTAGGGCGTATATCGGGATTTGCTGGAATTGGTTTCAGAGCTCTTCATATTCAAAGGAATAAAACAATGCAGGCGTCTTCAGGAGGGGGCAGAATACCCTTGAAATGGGCTGATGAAGAGGAGCAAACAAGGGCAAGAAGGCCGAGTTTCATTTCTTTGCCTCTTTATTTGAAATAATTATCATTGTTGACTAGCTAGCAAAACATTAAGTTTGGGTTCTCCAGAGTAGCCACAAGTTTTGAGATAAAGGATTAGACCCAGGCTTACAAATTTGTTGATAGTAGTAAATGCCTAATCTCAATAAATGATGCATTAGATTTTTTTGCAGTTTAATTGGATATAATTTTTTATTTAATGGTTGGATAGGCTGAAACTTTATTAAAAAATTCTAATTTCTCATAGAGTTACAATTTTGTAAGAATTAGAAAATAGAAAGGCCTTCCAATTAGACCTACAAGTTACTATTTGTGATTTGCAATATCTTTTCTAGTTGGTCATAATTTTTTTGCAGTTTAGTTGGATAAATTTTTTTATTCAATCGTTTGAATCAAACTGAAACTTTGTTAAAAAATTCTAAAAATCTTGTTTTTTATAAAGTTAAAATTTTACAGCAATCAAAAAATAAAAAGACATTTCAAATAGGTATATAAGTTACCATTTGTGATCTGCGATATTTTTTCTAGGTGGTTTAAAATTCATTTTCTTATTTGGTTTAGAAATCTTTTATTATTTTTCTAGATTTTCTTAGGAAATTTCTACTAGTATAAATAGAGTTATTTAACTTGTATTTTAATAAACTACATAAACATAAATTATTCGGTAATAAAATTTTAAATTAGAGTTTTAATGCGGTCAATGTTCAACATAATTATGTATTTTTATGTTTGTTGTCTTTCTTGTGTTGTATTTGTCAATATTAGTTAATACTAGAACTCAATGACCTCAGGTTATTGCCCTGCAACCCCAAGTTGTTTTGTTTGTTATGTGTATCTAAATAACTATGGTTGGAAAAGATTATATAGAAGAACATATTCGTGTAAGAGAGGACGAGGAGATTCTTTTCAGGATATAAATATTTAGGAATTAGTAATAAAAAACATGGATAAACATATTATAAAATTTTAAAAAAATATTTATGAACTGATTATAAAAGATATATAAACATAAATTACAAAGTTAACCTAGGTTAATCTAATTAACAGATGTGAGGAGCTTGAAAGACTTTTTGACAAGGATTGGCCTTCAAATACATAACCTAGTACATCTAGATTACACAGTCCTGCATACCTCTTTTTCAATAAAAATTAAGATACTTTAGTATAAAAGATCAAGTGACAACAATAGTATAATTTAATAACCCAGTTAGAATACAACTTGTTAATTATATTATTTTATTCCATGGTTAAAAGCATCAATATTTAAAATATTTAAATAGGTTGTGTGTTAATGAAAACTAAAATTCATTTTATACAAAATTTTAAAAATAAGCATCATGTGTAATTTAATACATCCAAAAAAATAAATTTCTCTTAATGTTATTCTCAAAACTCAAACTATAAACATGAAGAGAGTGGGAAAATCTCTTCAACCATTAAGCAATGGCCTAAACTTAATTTTTGTTTTCAATTACATGGCAAGGGGTAGTTAATCTCGGGGCATTTTGTGCAATGATAGAGATCTCAGAGTAATTATAATCGAATCAAAACTAATTTTTTTTCTTATATATATATATATATATACTTATACATAAATTCCAAAAAATATAAAATTCAAGACAAATATAATTAAACAACCAGAGGCAGCCTCTTATTGGTGGGTGCCTAACGAGACGGAGTCAGGACCAAAAAAAAAAAAAACGAGCCAGGGCGCAATCAAGAGTGGCTAATAGTAGTAATCTTAAAAAAATAGAGGTGATTATTTTCGGTTCGGTTCAATTTTTATGAAAAAAATAATCAAATTGAATTTAAAAAAAAACAAAACTGAACTGAAACCTGGTTAAACCGGTCAGTTTCGGTTCGGTTCGGTTTTTAGAGAAAAACCGGTTCAAACCGGTTTGGCTTGGTTTTTTCCGGTTTCAGTTCGGTTCGGTTTTTTTGTTTTTTTACTTATAAAACTGAAACCGAACCAAACCGGCTAGGTTTTTTAAAATTTTAATCAGTTTAGTCGATTTTTTTATTTAGTTTTTTCAGTTATTTTTTTTTCTGGTTTTTGCAGTTTAATCGGTTTTTTGGTTTTTTTACTTATCATTGTTAAAAAGTCTGTTGGATGGTTAAGAAAGTTTGTTATCTTTCTTTTTAGTTTCAACTTGAAAATCTTAGAGAAAAGAAATGGAATTTTAAGACATTCAACGTGCCATGCTTATTGGCTATATTGCATGTGCCCATTACAATGCTTCTGTTTCAGGAAAATAATGAAATTTTTTATTCATTCAGTTAATTATTGAATCATTTAAAATACTGGGCTTATATGTGTTTCTGTAAGTGGGCAGACAATAGAACATGGTTTTTAGGGCATGTTCTGTTGACAAAGCCCAGAAGCAGGCAGGGAGCCTGAAATTCTTTTTTAAGGATATATGAGAATTTCTTCAGGAAACACAAATAACGGTCATGACAGGACTTAAAGTTGTTTGAAAAAAAAAAAAAAAAAAAAAAGACATTTAAAATATTTATAATCTTCATACAAACACAATAAATGACCCAACAAATATCCATCTACAATTTCCAGCACACCAGTACTTCAGTAATATGTGCTTTTGATTCAATTATGTTTTAAAAAATAAAAAGCAATTTTTTTATAATCATAAACAAAAATAATAATAATTTCGACACCAAACATGCATTGAATACAGTTGTTTTTTTGATGATCAGAGAGCCTCAAGAAAAACACAACTTACAGTTGTTTCTTTTTCATGGATGTCAAGAATGAACTGAGTGCATCAGCCTGTATGTTTGGATAGAAGATAGTTTTAGCTTTTATTTTTTTAAATAAAAAACATTTTTTTTTAATTTTTAAAGGTGTGGTTTGTGCTTAAAGGATATTGTATTTTTTTAAAAAAATCACCATACCTTCAAACCAAATATATTTTATCCTCGTTGTCTTGGATTGAAAATGGGTAATAGTTGGTTGTTTTATTCAAATGAATACAGTCCTTTGCAAACTGCCAGATGGTGTTATGCCAACCAACTTGTAGTTGTGCCAGGCTTACAGGGGTGATTTTTTAGGAAGAAGAGCGAGTTAAGATTATGATATATAGTCTATTGTCTTCTTATATCATCTCCTTTCCCTGCTAGGTAAATTGTTATGGAGTTCTCATGATGATGTACTGATTAGCAAAAGGGTTTTGATTTTGATGTTAATTGTTTTGGGTTCTTTATGACCGTAAAATTTCGGATTTCATGTCATGAGAAATGTTTCGAATATCAATCCAAGTATGTGAAATGTTTTTAATATCAAGACAAGTATGTGTGTGTATTGATGATAACGAGTGTCCGGATCAACGTACGTGTACCTCGACTAATCTTCCGAGATCCTAAAATTAATGATTATGTAAACTTCAAGTGGCCTTGAGGTCTGTGATACTCGAACTAGTGACTTTTAAGAAGCAAACCTAAAATCTAGCTAGTTAAGCTACATCCCTCATAATTATTTTTATTGTATATTTGATTGTTGTTATGGTCTGATTTTCTAAAAATGTTCCATGTTTAGGTAAATAATTTCCATGCCATGGGGACAGGGATGGAGTTGCAGGAAGTATATTTGGAGGGTTTGGTGCATAGTTCTTCTGGGTTTTGACCAGGTCGAACGAGTCAATTTTTTTTATTTTAAAAAAATCAAAACAACGTTGTTTTAGTAAAAAAAAAGTCAACGGGTTGCAACCGAGTTTTTGACCGGGTTTTGCCGGGTCGCCGGGTCACACCGGGTTTTTCCTTCTCCTGTTTTTTCTTCAATCCAGCCCGATTCCAGCCCCGAGTCGGCCGAGTTCCGGATCAACCCGCCAGATCGAGCAAGATTTTAAAACTATGGTTTGGTGTTCCGTCCTGTGTTAAACGGGTGGTATTTCGTGGCTAGTGTTATGTCATAAAGTGGAAGATTTCATTTATGTACATTTTGATCTTTAATATTTTTCAAACCTTTTATTTCGGTTTCTATATTTTATTTCTTATAAATAAGTCCTTTATTAAAGTTTTTGGTCCCAAATGTAATTTAAACAAAATATTAACTTTCCAAAATCTCAACTTAAAAAAATTTGAATCAAAACATACAAGAAAAGGAAGGAAAAAAAAATCTTCTCGTGATAGATATACCATATTATAGAAATTAAATTTATTGTCAAAACCAATTTTGGGTAAATACCTAGCAAATCATGATTAGTTTTGGACATGTTTCATGTTTTTATGGGTAGTTTTGTTTCTTTTAAGAAACCGTTTGGGAACGCGGTGCAAATCGCGTTCTCAAAAAATTAATTTTTTTTACTAAAATTTAATATGTTTTGGATCGTTTTGATGTGCTGATGTCAAAAATAATTTTTAAAAAATAAAAAAAATTATTGACATGTATTTTGTCACGAAAAGTTATTTGAAAAGTAACCGCAACCACACTGTCAAGCTAGTTCTAAGTTTCTTTCTCTCCCCTTCTTTTTTTTTCTTTTGTTTTCTTTCCTTTTCCCTTGTTATTCTCCCCCTTCATTTTCCCCTCCCTTTTATTTCCAATAGCCATCACATTATCCCCTCTCTCGAAGATTGCTATGTTTCTGATTACTTCTTGAAGAATTATTTGAGATATTGACATAAATAAAAAATGATATTATAAAAAAATAGCATCTAATATATATTATATTTTGAGTTTATTATTATATATTTTTTTATTAGAAAAAAAGTTAATAATATTTGATATTTTTTATGTTAAAAAATGATACTCGCAATGCAGTCTAATACTAGCATATTATATATCTTTTTGTTCCTGGTTAATTGTTATATTTGCTCGAGTTAAAAAAATAATTTAACTCATAATGCAGTCTATTGTTATTATGTCATATGTTTTTTTTTTCTAGTTAATGGTTATATTTACTCGAGTCTTGGACTGTCGTTAGTATATGTTTAAATAATTATTTGCAGTTTTCATGATATTAAAATTAGTAGTAGTAGATGTGGTTTTTATTAATGTTTTTTACGTTAAAATTGTTCCATATTCACCTTTTTCTTTCGTTTATTAATATTATTTCTTATAGATGGACATGCCAATTTGATTTCTACTTTCTATCTGTTTACTGTAAAAATAGCTTTTTATTTGTAATACACGTGTATAAATATTTTACCTCCATTTCTTGGTATTAATTGACATAGACTTGATGGAAAAAAAAAAAAAAAAGATTGCAGGGATAAATGTAAGACAAAATGAAAATACAGACCACATTAGGAAATCTCAAAGAGTTCAAGTACCAAATATATTGTCACTAACCGGACAAAGGTGAAGAAACATAGAAGATATCACCACATAGACGGTTATGCCCCTGGTATTCATGTTACCCTAGACCCTTCGATATGAAAGGCCGAGATGTCATAGCTCGAAATCCAACGGCTTATAAGCCTCATTCAGCCCTTTATATTTATCTCAACCAGCCACCTCGCCATCTCCTTTCTTTCTCGTGCTCTCTGAGGTTTTTCGTCAAGGGTTTCGTATTCCTGCAAAAGAGAAGCTCGTTTCAAGGATCAAAATGGTGTGTTACTCTGTAATAATTTCGCTCTTTCTTTGCCATGATCTGCTTTGTCTTTTAACTGATCTGTTTTTTGAATGTTGTTAATGAAAGGTTCTCCAAAACGATATCGATTTGCTTAACCCACCAGCAGAGCTTGAGAAGAGGAAGCACAAGCTCAAGCGTCTTGTTCAGTCCCCCAATTCCTTTTTCATGGTAATTATAAATAATTTTTTTGTTTTTTTTTTTCCTGATTATATCTTTAGTTTATGATAATATTTTCTTGTAAAAACTTGCAGGATGTGAAGTGCCAGGGTTGCTTCAACATGTAAGTCCTGTCATGACCTTTGTTTATTTTTTTCTGGATAATTTTTTTCATAATAACAAGATTTAAGCATTTATCTGTTTGGATTGAAATATTGTTCTTGATGAATTTTTCATAATAACAAGATTTAAGCTTTTATATGTTTGGATTGAAAATGGGTAGTATTTGTTTTTTATTTATTTAAATGAATACGTATATGTGCAGAACAACAGTGTTTAGCCACTCCCAAACAGTTGTGGTGTGTGGGAACTGCCAGACAGTGTTGTGCCAACCAACTGGGGGTCGTGCCAAGCTTACAGAGGGATGCTCGTTCAGGAAGAAGAGCGAGTGAAGACAATGATAATTTACTGCCTCTTTATTTCTTCCTGCCCTGTTCGGTAAAATTTTTGGAGTTGTTTCTCAGGCATGATGATGATGAATTGAAAACAGGGGTTTTGATTTTGATGTTTAATCGTCTTATGTCCTCTATGACTATATGATTTTGGATTTGATGCACTGAGAAATGTTCTCAATATCAATTTAAGTCTATTATTTAGATTTTGAATGATGTTGCTGCCTTTCATTATGTTTCTGTTGATTATGGTCTATGCCTTTTTTGAGGCTTCATGTTTCTACATAATGCTTCATTATGCTTGTCAAGCCTTTATCTTATAATTTATGGAAATTGGTTGATGGTACATTAGGAATGTTATTTAATTTTCCCCTACTATGCTAGCAATAGCTAGGCACATAGTTTTTTCTGCCATCAGCTTTGATGAGAGCAATGGAGTTCATAATGATCTTGTCCGAGTATTTCTTGATTTTGGAGAATGGGTTGTGGGTTTTATGAATAATGATAGTCAAAGCACCTGGACAAAACGACTATGTAATGTCTTCTATTCCAGCCATTAGAAAGCGTTTTGATTTCTCTAGTTTTCATGCTTTTTTATGACATCTTTTGCATTTTTAATGGATTTCCCATTTTTGGGTGAAGCGAATTTCCTGCCATCGGTAATGTGTTATACTGGACCTGTGTTTAGCTTTGAGAATGCTTGTATTGATTTGAGATTACTAGGTGATTGCGGTAGTTTGGTAATTTAGGCAAGGAAGAGTTGAGACATGGTCTTAATTCTTTTTTGTTGGATGGCATCAGAGTCATTAGGACAAGAAGGCAACTCACTGTGAAATAGGCGGCTGGGAACCTTTGCTGTTATATGTTTGATTTTGGTACAATGTTCTATTGTATTGAAATGGCTTCCACGCGATGTTTTGTAGCTGGTAAATTTTGTACGGTTATGGGTTAAATTTACTGTGAATGAGACAAAACGCTTTAAAATAGGCCTTTGTTTTGTATGCTTACATGGATCTATGTCTTTTTTAGCAAAATAACAGTATGGTAAGTTTGGTTCACGTCGAAGAAAAAAAGAGACTTGAAGGTACATGGAAGTTACGTTTATGATATCATCGGGTCTCCTAGAAAGATTTTAATTAGCAAATTAAACTATAACAAAGATGTCATTAATGGTGACTGGAGTGGGGTCACCTTAACTATATCAAAGAGGCCATCAGCGCTTGCGTTTCCCTTGCCAATGGATCTCCCACCTATTTTGGAACTCAAACTGAGCCATGTTCTGTAATGGATTCCTGTTTTTCATCTTGGTAGGAACCTTGAGGGCATTTGTACTCTTTGAATTTGAAGTGTGACTGACCTTATGAAAGTGGTAGAAGTATAAAGATCAGTGTAAATTGCTCAAAAGATTGACACTAACTATGATTCGCAGCATGAAATGGTCTTATGAAAAGATGAGTGGATGTCATCTCGAACAATTCGTAGCTGACTGCTCAGGGTTCTGTAGCCATGATTTTGAACAATAGCCTTAATTAGATTTTAAAACAACTTTTTAAGTATTCTATCCAGTTATTTGTAGCCATCATTCAGGTCTAAACTGTCTGATTCTTGAATTTTATATAAAATTAAAATTAATCATTGATTTATAAAACAATGTTTGCGCCGACGCTTCCCGAATGCAATCCTTAATGCTGCGGGCTTTGTGCAACTTCTTCTGACTGAGAATGTGATTATCTTGTGCTTGTAAATGTGAGTATTATCGCTCTTTATGGCCATGGTTCCCTGGCGATGAATCAAAAGGACAGAAAGAAAAGGTAGAAACTTTACACTGATCCCAGCCTGTACTTGATTCTTTTTTCCCTTCTGATCTGAAGATGCAATATGAGACTTTAACTTAGCACGTTTAACATTTCCGATTTGACTGAAAAATGAGCAGTTGAAATAAGATTAACACGAGTCCTCGCTGTAAATCCTATTTCAAAAGATATAACCGCACAGGAGTTTCACCATATGGCAGCAATAATTTTCGAAACAATCATTTTTGCAGAAAGCCAAAGTGCCAATATTGTAACACTATTGGTCACACGTACATGTCCAAAGCTACAATCAATGACTACAAATTATGCTGATAAGATGCTTGTTAAGGGACTTAAATGGCTATAATTGACTCTGGTTCATCACATAACATCACTTCTGATCTCTTGAATCTTTCTATTCACTCTAAATATGATGGTATTGATACCGTCTATATAACACAATTAAAAAAATACAAAACTCGTCTTGTTGCAAAAAGATTTCACTAATGATCTTAACTATACAAAAACATTTTCACCTGTTATTAAACTAGCAATAATATAGACTATTCTATCACTTACCATTACTCATAATTAATCTTTGTGTCAACTAGACATGAATAATGCATTTCTTTATGGTAAGCTCACTGAAGCTGTTTATATGAAGCAACCAACAAGATTTATTGACACAAATCATCCATATCATATTTGTTAACTCAGACAATCTCTATGGTATTAAACAGACTCGTTGTGCCCGGTATCAACCTCTTAGTCATGGTTTGACTTCATTGGGCTTTCAACAATCTTAAGTAAATCCTTCTTTATTCCTTTATCATAATACAAATCATATTGCATGCTACTTGGTTCATGTAGATGATTTAATCATTATAGAAAACTTTAATCTTTTTATTGTCAGGTTCATTTCTTTATTAAGCTAACAATTTAATTTAAAGGATCTTGAGAGTTTGCATATTTTTCTAGAAGTTGAGGTGGTTCATACCATGTCATATTTTTTTTTATAAGTCATCATTAGTACATTCACGACATATTATCACGATATAACTTGCAAAGAGCTAAATTAGTCCATGCATCTCTTTCCATAACATAGGCACTTAACTTATATGATGGAACTACTGCTGCTGATCCCATATTGTATATAAGTGTTCTTGGAGCCTTACAATATTTGTTACTAACTCAACCATACATTTGCCTTAGTTTATGCATAAGCCCTCTCACACTCATTGGCTTAAAATCAATAGACTACTTCACCATCTCGAAGGGACTCTTTATTATGGCTTTGTCATTGATGTGTTTCATTAATGATTGTTATTGCATATTTTAATGCTGAATGAGCTTGAAATATGGATTGCAGAACCTCCACAATGCTTACACGGTCTTTTTAAGGTTTGACTTAATATCCCGAAGCACAAGAAAGCAACATGTTGTTTCTCATTCTTCAACTGAAGCAGAGTATCATGCTTTAGCTACCACATCTTCTGAGATTAGGTGGTTATCGTTTTTTTAAGGAACTTCATATTCCCATTGAACAATCACCTCTCATTTTATGTGATAACATTGAAGCAAATCAGTTGAGTCTCAATCCATTTCATCATTATCAGATGAAACATATTGCCATTGACTTATATTTTGTTGCAAAAGGGCAACCGAATGTTCATCATGTTTCATCACATGATCATATGGCTAATTTAATGACAAAATCTCACCCTCGATCTCATTTTAAAGCATCTAGATTCAAGATTGACATTATTGATGGTGAGTCAATCTTGCGAGGACATGTTAAGGATTCTAGTTGTAATGTTCAAAGAAACAGAAAAATATTGGCTATAAAATAAACTATATGAAGATATTTAAGTAATCAATAGAGGATTCATCACTTCAGGTGGATTAGAAAAAATATTCCATTTGTTCTCAAATAATATTAATTGTAAAATCCTTGACTAAAGTATAATGAAATTTAAATAGAGTTTCAAATCTTATTCAAAGAATTAAGGGCTATAATGCTTAGAACTAAAATGATTTAACAAAGCAGACATATTCTATGTTAAAATGTCTAAATCAAAACATTCTTGATGAAGGGATAACAATTACACTGAGAAACAAACTAGTCACTGAAAGGTTAAGTCAAACCACTTATGACTTTTCTAATATTTTGAGGATCATGACAAGTTGTTAAAAATTGTATTTGATCTTCAAATACAAATCAATTAATTTTTGAATTGATAATAAATTAAATTGTTTACTTAATTTAATTTAATTTAATTTATAATTATGATTTATTTCCTGGACAACTAATGGGCCACACATATAAAAATCTTTGTTAAAAATTAAAATAGAATGATTAATCAAAATGTGATTTGATTATAAATAAGTTTTAGAAATTAAAGACCTAAATGTAATTAATACATGTATTACAATTCTAGACATGGAAAAATCAAGTAGGGACTTGGTTAAAAAAATTTCTAAAATTATTTTAAAATAATATATGTGATATTATTCAAGGAAAAAATTAGTATTTTTATTTTGATATTAATAGGGTTTTTAAGTTTAATGAAAGGAAATGTCAAAATCATATGATTAATCAAAATCATATGATTAAAGAAGCTGCTGTCCTTTTCCAAGTCCTAGTCAGATAGGGTACCAAACAACAGCATTATCTAGCAATTTACTTAGTAGTAAACAGGGGATAGCAGGCAGAATTGATTTCTTCCCCTGATTCCTATCCCAATTGTAGTTCAAGTCTAATGAGAATTCAGAAACCGCTATTTCCCTGAAGGAGCATAGCCAGGAATTCCATGTTTTGCAACTTGTCTGATTCGTCGAGTCATTCAGTTCTTCAGTTGCCATTATTGACCACACGGTTACGCACTTTCCCTTTTTAAACACCTCTCTTTCGTTTAGCTTACTTCTCTTATACATCGTCGTTGGTGTCAACCTGAATCTTTTTTATCTATTTTTGCTTGCTACCCGCAGATAGTTCTTCCATCACTAAAGGGAAAGGGCAAGGCAAGCATTTTATGCAGTGCTTGAACTTGTTACTCCTGCTAGATTTTTGTCATTTTCTTTGTTTCTATATTTTCTACTGTTAGTAAACCAAGGATACATCATCATGTCTGCTTTGTTAGCAAGAACAGGAAGACACAGACAACGTTACGTGGATCAATTTAGGCTTGTGGCCGGGTACGTAAAACTTTTGCTTTAAATTCTGTTCGGTGTTAATTTTCCTAATTCCCGTTTTGTTTTCTTAAGGTTGATTGCATAATCCATAATAAGTCCACAAATGGGAAATTAATGAAAGCTTCACTGCGTATGTCAGCAAGTTCCCTTCTGGGGCTTCTCTGTGTTGAATTTTGTCGTTTCTTTAGAAGCGATGTAGTGCTATGATTAAGGTGTAATTAAGCAGATATGTTTCGTTTTACGTAAATTTGTTGGTGATGAACATATTTATAGACCTGGACGCCAAGCATTGACTCTCTTTTTACTCTGCTGTTATACAAGTTTATAGACAAGGAACATTCATTATTATGGAATATGGATAGTCATTACGTGTCCATCTTCTTCATCCAAAATGGCGTGACTCTTGTACAGTGTACAGAGTACAGACAGGATCTATGCTGAGAAAATTGCTCAGATGGCCGTCCATATCATTCTACTATGCTGAGAAAATTGTTCAATAGCTATTTTGTCTTTGTACACGACACCAATTTTAATAGCTATATTACTTGATAGGAATGCTGCTGCTAATTTGATTGCGAAGAATGAATTTCAACATAGAAAAATAAAGTTTTGTTTTTTCAACAAGTTGAATTAATTGCCATTTTTAAAGGAAAATTATCTTTCTGGGACAGCTTCGATATGCTTTTGCAACATTCTGAAGCATGGTGACAGATTCATCCTTCAATTATGAACTTCACGGGACCTGAACAATTTGGAAACTATAGTAACTTTGCTGTAATGTTGTTGATATGATATTGAGAATTGTCTTGGTGGATTACTTGATACATGGAGCGTGATTCTTGTGTTAATCTGCTTTTTACGAAAATGTTAATTCTCAATTTTTGTTTCTACTGATATTTTTATTGCATTGCAATATTCTGATTGCTATGTGAAAACCAGGTGCATTCCCTTCAAACTTGAAAAGAATGTTGAGGATCAAGGCTTCAATGTGGAGGATAGGGTTCTTGTTCTCATGATTTCAACACCAAAACGTGATGATCTTGTGTTCCCAAAAGTATTTATCTTCTTCCTTTCCATGTTCGACAACTGAGATAGAAAATTTTTACTTCTGTAATAGGCATGAACAGTATTTTCAATATAACCTTCAAAGTCATCAATACTGATCTCATCTTTTGATTACCAGGGTGGATGGGAGAATGATGAGACCCTTGATGAAGCTGCATGTCGTGAAGCCATCGAGGAAGCTGGAGTGAAAGGGATACTTGATGTAGGTCTCTTTTCCTTACTTGGGAGAGGCAAAACTCTTCTGTTTCAAATGCTTTGCTGTCAATAACGAACAATATTCGCTTAATTTTCTGAATGGGGTGGTTTAAACATATTTCTATCTAGTTGCTACTACCATTTCCAACGAGAACTAAATCGTGAGATTTATTACCTTTAAGATTAAGTCCTAATTCCATGTTGCCTTTAGCCTTATCTTGGATGGATGCGATCAGGTAGAATAGAACTTATTTTCCCACCTGCTGGCGTTGAACAATTCAGTTTCATCTGAGACACGAGCTTATTTGGGTAAAAAGAACAACTTGCTGTTAATTTAAAGACAAAACAAATGAATTTCAGGGAGAAGACTTTCCTTGATTTCTCTTTTATTAAATCAAATTATCTTGTACATGAAATGACCCAAGTGCTGCATATAAATTTCATACTGTATTACCCAGGCAGAAATGTATCAATCTGAAAGAGGCATTACTCCTTGCTTAAACTACTAGATTTCAGCTTAAAAACTTGAATTCAAAAGACCTGAATGAGGTTGTTTTATGTTCTAAACTTTGTTATTTTTAGGATAAGATTAGACCAGATAATCGATCACGTATGGTTTTCTGGAATCATGTAGAAATAAATGATCGATAACTATTTATTTAGATAGTAGAGAAGTTTGAAATGGAAATCTCACTCCTGACTGGTATATATACATCCAGGAGGTTATAACTCTTAAGTATGCATCAAAATGAAGTGTTTCTGCTCATCACAGGAAAATCCATTGGGAGTCTGGGAGTTTCGAAGCAAGAGCAGCCAGAATAGCTGCAGCCTTGCAGGAGGTTGTCGAGGCTATATGTTTGCGCTGCAGGTGACTGAAGAGCTTGACCACTGGCCAGGACAGGCTAGTTACAACAGGAAATGGGTTAGTGCTTCTTGTTTACCTAAATGGAAATATATATGAGAAATTATCATGGTATCTTATTTATAAGCACATTTGTTTTCATCTGCTAAAGCTGACACTACACGAAGCATTTGAACACTGCCGGTACGATTGGATGAGAGATGCTCTGAAACATTTTCTGACTTCTCTTCTGAGAAGCAAGGACCTTGGTAGAAGAGCAGATTTGGCAAAGATTCATATGATTCCAGTTTCTGATAACGAGGAGGAGAGTGCAATGATGTCACCAAACTACTTGGTAAGACCATCTGGGGTCCAGCACCTTGAGAAGTCCTCTAGTAATTGTGTTGTGCGGGTTTAACGAGTCCTATAAGATTGCCGTTTCCATTTGTACAGATTTCATATTGCTCAAACTGAATGAATAAATCATCTGATATGCATCCATTCACTTCTCGTTTTCGAAAAGCATACGTACACGTTAACAGCCAAACTATATAAAAAGACAAGGAAGAAAAGTAAGGAACTAGAGCTCTTCTCAGACGCAATATTGGAAATCATGCACATACGAGTTCAAACACCCAGTCACGTTACTGACTTGCGTGAACAGAATTTCCAAAGTTACTGAAATGCTCTCTTCTTGGTCAGGTTACTTGAGGAGATGATGTCCTATATGAGAAAGTGATTGATGACATATCCAAAACAAAGTAACCTGCCTGTCCTTTAGTGGAAGGAATACCAGTTCTTTCCACTTCTAAATACATATTAAAGACTTTTCCATGCATAGAATTAGAATTTTGAAGGAACCTTTTTTTGTTGTTGAATATTGATGAAAAGAAACAGAAGACTGCGCCATAAGTAAAAGTTTAAGAGCTATATTTGCGACGAAAGGTCCTTGTCTATTCTGGATCAGCATAACATGCATACAGCAGCTGTTCAAAAACTAGAAAGGAAGAGCTTTTAGCATACAACTATCTCTTTTACATGATAATGGCTCCCACCAATTCTGTCTGGATAAAGCAGCATGGCTGCAAAGCTAGGAATGCACTTGTGAAAATAGGTGACATTTCTATAGGACCGCATTGTTTTTCGAGTTGGTTTTATGTGTATTAAAATGGGACAAAAGGAAGTAGAATGAACTATATTATATATATGTTTTCTTTGCTTGGATTATGGACTGTCAAAGTTAGAGTAGGAACTTAAATCTTAACCTCTCTTGTTTTGCAAGAACACCAACGAACCAAGTTCATTGAGTGACAGAGATAGTATGCTCATTGAAAAGAACAACTGTCAAGATTTTACGGGATGATACTTGGTTAAGAATCATTTTGTCTTGTAATTACTGCTTGCTTACATGCTTAATCGGAACTGAACTATTCTGAGATAGGTCCGGGACTTTCTGACCACGCAATTGAAATAACTTAAAACATAGGGACTAGAATATTTTTTCCAATAAAAACGAGGATTAAAAACTTTCAATACGAGAACTTACATGCAAGAAAACACTAAATATAAGGAGCAAGATGAATTTTTCCAAGAAAGACTAAAAAGAAAATGGTGAAAAACAATTTTGAAGCTGGAATGAATGGGCATGGGCCGTGTCTGTCTTGGGTACATGTTTGAAGAATAATTTCTTAGCGGACCGAAGCTTTTCATAGCAAATAAGGAAGGTAAATGGTTAATGGGCCATACACCCACAGTCCCGCACGTCGCCATCCCTGCCTCCTACGTCCCTTGAACCAAGTATTTGTAATTAATATTTTGACAAATTACAAATAATAATAATAATAAATCAAACGACTTATACAATTATACTCATGGCGGCAGGTGTCCCTTTCTCACCGCCATTTAGGTCCAAGAAATAGGTCAAATCACTTGAATTTAAGAGGGAAGACTACCGCTTAGTTTATCATTAGCACCATGTGTAGCAACAGTGTTCGCACTCTCCATTTGTCACCATGATGACAAACTTAGGAAAAGCAGAGCAACCAGCCTCAAATTCTGAGCATGATCTTCGACCTTCATTACTGCCACGCTCCCTCGAAAGACTTTCTTCAATTATTAATAGCACGACATTAAACCGGAAAGAAATGCTACCATTTACTAATAATTTCTTGGCTTTGAAGGTTGGGAAGGGGTGGAACCTTTCAACTTTGGGCTCCCTTTTTTGCCAAAATGTGTTTCTAGCTACAGCAATCTTTTTGCAATATGGTTCTAGAGAAGCCAAATGTAAAAGAGCAAAACGAAGGCAAATGGGGCAAAAAACTCGGCTTTGTCTAGATGGATTCCCACTTTTTATCAAACTTCTTTACCTTTTGTTCCATGTAACCAGGGGGTTCCCTTTGACTCTTTCCTTTCTACACACCTTTTGTCAAATGATCTGTTTTATTTATACATGGGAAGTGAAGATTCATGGGATTTAAAAAGGACCCAACATGTTCCTCGGTCCTTTCCAGTTTTGGCTCTTAGTTGCTACTTTTATCTATATTCCAAGATTAATTTGAAAGCTTTGCCATCGAAATCCTAAGCACCTCTTCTTTTTTACGCGAAGCTGTAAATCCTCGGAAAAGGAACTCCAGCATAAATTCATTACAGTTAAGTCACATGAACAAATTGTCTTGTTGCATTAAAGCGTGAAATAATTTTTTTTTTTGTTTGTGAGTGGAGTGTGTGTGTATAAAATTTTGGATGTGTTTTGATCAAAGTAACTTTTATAAATAAACTAACATGTATTAACATCAAAAGAAAAAAAAAAACAATGGACGCTAATCCAAACAAAAAAGAAAGATCTATTAATAGTTTAACATAGTAAAAGATGTCAATTCAAATAAATAAATCAGGAGATGGAGGTTTTCTTTAGGTTAATGACCTCCTCCTTGTGGTATTAATGGAAACACCAATTGTAAGGGTATTTCAGCTGGTACTAGCTAGGTGAGTAGGGAAGGATTTGTTCACGTTAATTATTTGTGAAGGAATGGTGGTGGCGGAGGGAGAAGTTTGTCGGAGGTCTTTCAAGTCTAGGCGACATTTGGTGGTGTGAAGGAAAAGGACGTTGATTAGGTGAAGCCTAGGTTAGATTCTTGATTGAAATTGTCTCTTTTGTAATATATAGATCTAGCGAGTTCTAGTTTTCTGATCTGTGGGCGTTTAATGAGTTGTAGCTAAAAAGACGACGAATATATTATACATACACTCATGTGTAATTATCTTTGTAACTTGGTTTTAAGAGCAACATTATTTTTTTTAACGGAACTCATTTGTTATTATAAAATTCAATAGAGGTTGAACAATATTTTAACTTTTTATCTGTACAGTGTAGCATCTAAAATACATTTAAAATTTAAATATTTTTAACTATTTGGGTAGAGGTATTGATGCAGGCAGAATCACAAATAAGCAACAGCAATCACATAAAAATATAAGACAAGCTAAATTCAGATTCAAACACATGAGCCCTAAAAATCTTATTTTATTTCTTAAACAATAATATGACCAACGTTGTCTTTTAAAGAGGTTTACAATGTTTTTTATATGCTAGAAAAAATGACATGGACTAGAAAACAAAACAAGAATCCTAGGTCATAAAAGAAATTAGTACAAAATCCAAAAATAAACAATAATTTTGAAGATAATGAGGAAAATTAGCAAAATTGGCTCAAATAATAGCATCGGGGCTTGAAATGCGATAATGAAAAATCCAACGGTCTGTTCATGGATGTAATAACTTTCTTAAAGAAAATTGTCATTATAATCACCTAGAATAAATTAAGCCTGATCCAACAATCAAATCTCTTGTTATCATAGTTTTAAGGTGTTAACCATGCCTAGTCATCTCAGATCTTTTCTTGTGCCTAAATTTATTACACTAATCTATAAAAACATCTATTATGCCATCCAAATAGTATGTCTGGGATAGATCCTCATATGCTAGTGTTAGATCCTCACCTGGGTGCTTCGAACCTTTCATTTCTACAAGCCACGCTACACTGGCTATATCAAGCATTTTTAGTTTTTTACTTTCTTAGCACAATGTAATTACTAAGGTACCTTTAGAAGCAAAAAATATATAGCTTAGGTCCAAGGGATTTTTGGTCTTGTTATGATTTTTTTGTTAATATAATATGGGTTTAGGGACACTTAGATCTTTTCATAAATTAAATAAAAAAAAGAAACGTTGTTGGCTAGCATGTGAAAGGCACCCACGCCTTTTAAACAGTGTGTGTGGCGCATTATGACAGCCAAAAACATGCTACCGATGTTTTTGCCTGTGGTGCATCCACGTGGGTGGCATATAAGAGGCGTCTCGCAATGCTTAAATGACAATTGAATTTTTTCTCCCCATTCTTTTCTCTCTTTTCACCTAAAAAAATATGTAATCTCTGCCAAAATTAAAAGTTGTCCTCCATTTTCTTCTTATTTCAATTATGGCCTTTATTTTTTTTATTGTTCTTTATTTGTTTTGAATATTTTTTTTTATTTCATCCCTTTTGTTTATTTTTATAATCAACCTTTTCTCACCAATTCCTCTTTGACTTTGATGATTTAGAGAGAGTATAGAAAGGAAATCATGTTTTTTTATGTAAACTTAAAAGTGTTTGGTTGTAAAGCATTTATTTATATTTTTAGAGATGAAAGTCTAAGTTTGACAACAAGACAAAACAATGTGTTTTCATAGGTTATGAAAATGATAAGTTTGGTTATAGGTTATAAGATATAAAAGAGAAAAAAAAAGTTATTAGAAGTAGAAATGTTATTTTCTTTGAAGATTAAACCATAAAATCTTTCAATATAAAGAAATAATAGAGTCTATTTCTTTAATTCCCATTAATTCAGATCCAAGACCGACTCCATAGTTAACTTTAATGCCTTTTAATCATGAAGAAGATTTTTAAAATGATGATAATAATAGTTTCCTTTTGAGCCATTAATTGATGATTCTAAGTAAGCTAATGGTGATTTTGTTATATCTAAATAGATTATTTAAGAAGCTCTAGATGAGCCACAATCAAAGAGGTCCATTAGACCTCACAAGGCTTTCATGAAATATTTTTTCTCAAGAGTATGTGTTGGTTACTAAAAGAGGAGTCTAAAAAATCTTTGATAAAACCATGCTAGATGAGAAGAAAAAATGAGTGGTTGGAAGCCATGTAAGAAAAGATAAATTTTTTTAATGAGAACCACACTTTTGAGTTAATGGAGATTTCTAAAGATAAGAGAGCACTAAAAAACAAATGGATGTTAAAGTTAAAAATTGAAGAAAATTACTCATAACTAAGGTACAAGGTAAGATTGGTTGCGAAAGGTTTTGGTCAGAAGAAAAGTATTGATTTTGAAGAAATCTTTTCACCTGTAGTTAAGATGTCTTTAATTTAAATTGCGTCTGGTTTAACTGTTAATTTAGATCTTAAAGTTGAACAACTTAATGTTTCTTATAGTATCATGTTTAACAAAAATGCATGGAAGTTAATTGTGATGTCAAAAGTGTTTATTGTAAGATGATGCTATCAAATATTAAAGTTTTTCATTGACTTCTTATGAGTTTGAAAATACATACTAAAAAAAAAAGACTTTAAAACATAAATTGCTCATTATCCTTAAGGTTGACTTTTTAAGCTTATGTTTATTAGTCCAATTCAATATTTCTATGCAAATCAACAATCACCTTTAACAATTATGTGAGGTAAAATAATGGAGTTTGATGCATTAATGAAAAATAATTGGTGTCTTTTTTTGTCAAGGTTACTGCAGTAATAAATACTTTAAAAGGCGTGGGGGAAATAATATTCCCTTAAATACTGTAGACCCTCTCACAATTCACGGTGGACTTTCAAAATATATATATTTTTTTTAATTTCACCCTTAAATTGCCAAATTTAAAGCTGATTTAGGTTGATTTGTTAAGGAATGGTAAGGTTAAAATACAATTGACCAAAGTGGAAAAAATAGGGGAAATTGGTGGCTTTAACAAAGTTTGGGCGAAATATTCATTATAGTCCCAAAACTTTCTCAATTATAAATAATTAGTCCCTTTAATTTTCAGAATTTAAAAACAAATTCAATTTTGATCTCAAACTTCATTTTCATTATTTTTTGGTTCCTAATTTGAAAGAGGAGAAAAAAATAGTTGGATTCTCGTGATAGAGAGAGCAAATTATCATTTACACCAATTCTAGCCATAAAAAAAGATGTTTTTAGTGTTAGTGAGTTTCTTTTGATGGAGAGAGTTTATCCTGGGTGTTTTATTTTTGCTTGAACTTGCCTTATATAATAGATCTGAGCCTGAAAATAATTTTAGTTTTGGGTTGATTATTTGTTTTTGGGCCCTTTTTTTGGTTGCTTAAGGCAATACATATGTTATACAAGGTGTTTAGGGTTTTTTTTTGAAATATTGTTGAAAATGGTTGTTTTTTGTCTGAAACATTACAACTTGAATTTTCAGTGGCCAGAGGTCGCTGGAATCTGAGTAGTGTAGGCGACGCGTCACCTATTTTTTTCAAAAGATTAAGAGGTGAATGACAGGTCGTCCACCTTTTTCTTAAAGTTCATGCACTTCACTTTGGGCCAACCAAGCCCGAACACTGACGTATTTTTTTTCTCCCCCCTAAAAAAAATTTACCCATCAGAAGTGATCTTTATTGATTTTTTTTTTCATTTTTGTTTTTCAATTTTATCATTTAATATTTTATTGATTATTAATTTGGCAACGTAATTTGTTTCGGTTTGATATTTTTTCAATTGCTTCAATATTTGGTTGGTTTCTAATTTTATAGGTATTTATTTTATATTAAAAAAAATATTAAAAAAATTTTGTTTAACACAATTGAATCCATAACCTGGATCACGAGTTTGATTAATTAACTTTGATTGGTTAGGCATTGAGCTTTATAATTTCTTTTGGTTACATATATACATGAAATTTTTAATTTATAATCTTTTTATGTTAAAAACACATAGAAAATACTATCTATTAAAAAAAAAATTATTTGACTTGCAATAAAATACAACTTAAATGACTAGTAAGAACCAATTCTCATGTTTGAGATAGTGAGACAATCTAGTTGCAACTAAGGATGAAGGCATATGAAAGACGCCCGTTCATCCTTTTGTTCCCTTTTCTTGAGTGTATTATAGGCCAGAAGTATTTTGCATTTCTTTGGTAGAGTCTTTCTGCAATATTAGATAAGATTTCTACAAGGTTCACATACTAGCAATGCTTGAGCTTGAATTTTTTTTTTTTCCTAATGAAAACTAAATTCAGTCTTCTTAAAAAAATGTTAAAATGATTTTTTCAGTTCCAGGTTATTTAATCTTAAATGATCTGGAAATTTGTCTATATCATGTTGTACAAAATTAATGGAAGGTTTCGTCAGTTTTCTGACTCGGATTTCAAGTTGTAAAGAACTCTTGCATAGAATTAAAGAGGAATTATAACACCAGGTACTGACCAGCAAGTAATGGAAGGAACATCAACTGATATCTCTCTTTTCAAATCAAGCTTTTCGTTTCAGCTCTTTTACTTTATTTTGCAATCTCTTATAGCTCCCTTTACGTTTCTTTTATATTATCATGTGATACAAATTGAAAAGTCTACAATCCTTCTCTCTTTCAAGTCTGATTGATATCATGATTGTAGTTGTTTTTTAAAATATTTTTTGCTTGAAAATATATTAAAATAATTATTATTTTTAAATTTATTTTTGATACCAGTATCAAAATAATTTAAAAACATAAAAAAAATTAATTTGAAATAAATAAATTTTTTATTTTTTTTCAAAAATATTTTTGAAATGCAAAAAACAAACAGACTCTTAATCTTTCATTTTCTTATACAAACATGTCTATAACTTCATTTATTATCTATTCTTTTTTTTTCTTTCATGTTTTAAGTAATTTTGAAATGATCAAATTAAAGAAAAAAGGATTGAGAATAAATTGCACTAAAAAAACTCTAAAATAACCATTTTTTAAGTGGTGAAATTTTTGTCATGAATCCTGATATTCAATGTAACATATGCTTGTTTTATACAAGAATGTTGCTTTCCATATTTACATTAAATGAGGAATCATTTGTGATGTTAAGAATAATTCTTTTTTTTTTCTTTTTTAATTTTTATAGGGAAGAAACTAAGTTTCATAATTAATATTATCAATATAAAAGCATAAAAAATAAATCTGAAAATAAGTTAAAACAAAACAATTATTTTTATGGGTCAAATGAACTTTATGGAAAAGTCTTTAAACAAGGTTTAAATTAAAATATTTGATAACTTTGGGAGTGACACGCCGCTTTCAAGTCATGCCTGGTTCCTCACCTACATTTTATCATTCGTGGGCCAGCTATGGTGGAAGTGTGCAGCTCGTGATTGCGAGACTATAGCATCATGATTATGGAGCTATATCACCTTTTCGTTTCATTACACAAAAGTGCCTTCTTTCTTTGAAGTTTATTAGGGCCTTGATTATCTTTCTCTTTCCCTTTTCCTTCTTGGTAAATAGGATTCCCTGGAGAACTTGAAACTCAAGTCTAAAGGGAAGGGGAAGAATACAGACCGAGGATGTGCTGAGTATTGCGGCTGGTTTCTACACTGCAGCTATTGCAAGCAAAAAACCCCGAAAATAAACAAGATGATGTTGAAAAGTATTTGGTAATATAGGGTTTTTAATTTTTTAGCTTTTTTTTTAAAAAAAAAATCCCAAGGAAACATATGGATTGCTCCATTATTGGGGTGAGCTCCATCAAGAGATTTTGTTAACTAAACAACTTCATGGATTGTTTCCAAGTGCACTACCAACTCTTTCATATGGATTGCTCTCACTCTCATAGGGAAAAAGAAAATCTAGACAGTATCCTAGTGAGTCAATGGATAAAAATCCCCAGTCAAATGCAACCTCGTTAAAAAAAGAGAGAGCTTTGCTTGAGGGAATATCGTTCGAGTGCATGCCCCATCTTTTAATTATTGTTAATAGAATCTTTATAAGAAAAATATTGTCAAGAATTACAAGGAAAGCTCTGTTCGCCAATCTCCATAGCCTCCCAGTTTTCGAGCTAGGTTAGGTATCGAGAAGGGACAATTGATATCGTACCCTTGGTTTTTCACTACGAGTATTGTATTAGTAGTTGGGCTATAATTAGAAATTTGAGCTTTTTTTTAACTGTCTTGTTTTGTCGCGAGTGAGATGCATCTGTCGAATTTTCCACTCTCCATATCTGTGTTAAAGAGGGAGCTGCTTTTTGCTGGAAACACGGTGGTAAATGGCTAAATGCAAGGGGTTTAAATCCTCTAGTGGAGAGCCGGCCGGCATACACCATCATGATCTTGCGTGTTTTAACCTCTACAATCACCTCAATTAATTATCACGCTTGGAAGTGACTTTGACCACTCTTGGTCTCCCTTTATTGATCTCTGTCTCTCCATTCGACAATTTCTTTTTACTATGAATCCAGTCACCGGGCATTTACAGGGGATCCATCCATCACCTCGATGTATACTTTTATGTGCCATTCTAGTAACTTCTCACACAATGGATTGTAGCAATAATATTTATTTATTTATTTTGATACACAAACTTTTTTTCTCTTTGATTGAGTCCTTTTCTAGCCAAATTGTTGCTTCATAGTTGTTAACAAGGAGCAAGATTAAAAGATGAACCAAAGTTTTTTTTATATAAAAAAAGGTAGGGAATATAGGTTGTTATTTCGAAATTGACACAAAAAAATTAACTCTGGCTGACATACTTTTCAAATGATAAGTTTTCAGTCCTTATAGTTTTGAAAAAACTAATTTTAATCCAAAACTTCACTTTTCTTTATTTTTTTTAGTCCTAGTATGAGAGATAAGAGAGAAAGTCAACGGATTATGGTGGTAGAATGAGAAAATATTAGTTAATATCAATTTTGACCATGAAAAATATTGATTTTGGTATCAATAAGTTCCATTCAAAAATAGAAGTTTTGTTGGTTTATACTTTGGCCTTTCCCCTCGCATGAGATATTAAATCTAAGCTCAAGAAGTTTTTTGAATCAAGTTTATTTTGGGTTTTTGGATTAGTTTTTGGGTTTTTTGAGGCTATAAACAAGTTTATTAAGGTCTTTGTGATATTTTCTAAGTATTTTAAATTAGAAAAATGACTTGAAAATGAATTTTATGACATAAAATATCTCTACCTTGATTTTTAGAGACTCTCTAGTCACTAAATTCTAAAGACATAGACCATATCATTTTAAAAAATATTTTAGGCAAACAACTAATACTTACGGAAAAAAAGGGTAATGTGCATGGACCAAACATTCTTTTTATGGGTTAGGCACTTAAATAGGCCCACATGCCTAGTTTGAACGTTATTTTGTTTTAAATGTTTCTTTTTCATGCATTTTCATCCTTTTAATTTTTTTTTAAAAAATCATCATTTGTTATTTAATGGTCTATTTTTGTTATTTGAATTTTAAAAAAACTTGTTTTGTTATCTAACTTAAAAAAATAGGATTTTTTTTTCAGTCTTGTGCGCCTGTCCTATTTGTTCTTTTTATTTTTTTTATTTGATATAAAAAGAGTGTCACACTTGGTTGTTGTGTGATCAAATGAAAAATAATCTAAGAGATAAGAAATTATTAAATCCAATGGGATGTATGACATGATCGCAGGTTTAATAAGTTGACTTTGGTTCACACACCTTATTTTAATTGCATATTCATCTTTTTATGGGCTAGGCACCTAAGTAGGCCCACATGCCTAGTTTGAACGTTAATTTTTTAAAATGTTTCTTTTTCATGCATTTTCATCATCTTAATTGTTTTTTAAAAAATCATCATTTGTTATCTAATGGTCTATTTTTGTTATTTGAATTAAAAAAAACTTGTTTTGTTATCTAACTTAAAAAAAATAGGACTTTTTTTTCAGTCCTATACGCCTGTCCTATTTGTTCTTTTTATTTTTTTATTTGATATAAAAAAAGTGTCACACCTGGTTGTTGTGTGATCAAATAAAAAATAATCTAAGAGATAAGAAAATTTAAATCCAATGGGATGCATGACATGATCGCACGTTTAATAAGTTGACTTGGGTTCACTCAAGGTTTTTTTTTTTTTTTACCTTATTTTAATTGAATATTCATCTTTTTATGAGTTAGGCATCTAAGTAGGTCCACATGCCTAATGTGAACGTTAATTTGTTTTAAATGTTTCTTTTTCATGCATTTTCATCCTCTTAAAGTTTTTTTTTTAAATCATCATTTGTTATTTAATGGTCTATTTTTGTTATTTGAATTTAAAAAAAACTTGTTTTGTTATCTAACTTTAAAAAAATAGGACTTTTTTTAGTCCTATGTGCCTATCATATTTGTTCTTTTTATTTTTTAATTTGATATGAAAAGAATGTCACACCTGGTTGTTGTGTGATCAAATAAAAAATAATCTAAAAGATATTTTTAAATTCAATGAGATGCATTACATGATTACGAGTTTAATAAGTTGACTTGGGTTCACTCAGGGTTTTTTTAACCTTATTTTAATTGAATATTTTTATTTTCAACTCTGTCTTTCAACATTAAGTTACTTGGGAATTGTTCATTTTTATTTGTTTCAAGTTGCTTTTTATTAGGTTATCAAGGCTTCATAACCCTGATCACGAGTTTGATTACTTAACCCTGACATCTATAGTGACATTTATGTGTCGAGTAGGAGTATGATAACAACAATATCATTTTTAATGTGTTTCATGCACCATAAAAATATAATGAATAACACATGGATCAAGTTTTGTGTGTTGATTTTTATGGACATGAAAAGGCAACACAACCATTATACAAAGAGTAATAATTGATATGGATAGTAGAGTTTTATATATGGAGAAAACCTAGACTAGAGTATGAAATCAAACTAAATATCTCATTTTTATTTATCATTAAATAGAGTCAAAGTCATGGAAGTGCAACCATCCATAAAGGTGACAAACCAATGAACATTAGATAGACTATGATTGGTAATGGTTCCCAAACATCCAAGTGAATCAAAGTAAACAATATGTTACTTTTATGAGAGCTTATAAGATATGGTACTCGATGATTTTTTTATAAGAAACATGCATCACATTTAAAATCTAATTATTTAAATTTGAGAACAAACTAGGAGATAAATGTTTTAAATAGCTAAATGATGGATGCTCTAACAAAAAAAAATACCATAACCAGATTTGTCTTGACCTGACATGTGAAGGGTTTTGCATATTAGTTTCTTATCGATACAAATGCCATCTATTTAGCACAATCCCTCTCTTTTAGTACCATGAACGATGATCTCTTTAGTGAGAATATCTTAAAAAATACAAAAGTTTAAATATATCAATACACAATATAGTATTTTGTTGATAACCTATCCAATAAACATTAATTTGTTTAAGAGTGGTGGAATAAGTAAAGTATTTAATAATGATAGAGATGATGATTGTTTCAACTTCTATAACAAGGTAGGTCTGGTATCAACATTGTTGCATCACTTTCGTGTGATGGTGCCACTAAAGTCTTTTGAGTCAAATATTATGTGGTTGATGGCTCTGAATCAATTATTTAATGATTGTACGTCTTTGTAATTAGTAACAAGGAGAACTGAACCACAATTACCACAATCATTAAAAGTAGTGGGACCCTCAATTAATAAAGTTAAAGAATTTTCTATAGGCATGAAAGATAGTTTTTATCCTAAGTGTTTAGGTTATATATTCATAAAAACAGCTCAATCAAATCTACCAATTTTCTCATATTACTTTTGAGTTCTTAAACCCCTTACTAATCCAAATGCCTAAGTAATATGAAACATATCTCCTGAGTATGCTTGGGATTTTCATAGTGTATGCACCTATTTTTTATTATACAAGTTGAGGGAGACAACTAATAGATGTATTTTTATCATTAGAGATATGAAGTGTTTCTTTTCTACTTACATATAGTCATCTTGATTAAGTAAAGTATATAGGCCAAATATATATTTGGGCTCATATGAAGATAACCCATCCGAGAAAAAAAATATAACTACTTATTTCTTTCCTTCTTGTTTAAACAAAAATCACCCAAAAACTTATTATGAGGAATTATAATAGTCATTCATTGTATAAGCATCATGGTTGTTGTGATTGGGTTTTATATCTTTCTCCTTTAGTTATCACTTCTCAACATCACAACTATCGAGAGTCCTCTTTCTAAGCCAGTGTATACGGTTTTTCCACCATGGAAAGTGGTTGTAATTGGAGAACATTAACTTTGATTTTATCTATTCGATCATCCAAACCATCTAAAAAGGTATAAACCTTGTCCTCTTGTTAAATTGAATTGAGTTTTTTTTAAATTATGATTACTTATCCTAGAATTAGGTCGTCAAAAATCAATTTCCCTCTATTACCTTTACAAACTATTATAGTAATTTCTAGTGTTTCACCATCATATCTCAATTGATTCACTCATTTTTTGAATTTATACACCCAAGAAGTGTCAATTCCATCGATGTATATTATGACAACTATATCACATACTGCTTTTACTATAGAAAATCAAATAAAGTTGTTAATCAGATTAGGTTCTATTAAGTTGATTAGCCATACTTTTACAAAGAAATTTTCATTCCTTTATTGTTTTTAAATTAGGTTTTGTTGATATAGGTTGTGAAAAATCCTCAATATTTGCATGTCTTAGTTTGTCTTTACTAAAATCATGAATTACAATTGATTAGTATATTCTAAATAAGGTACATATATCTTTAAAGTTTTTTTTAGAAATTTATTCTAAATAGGTTTGAGTTTAGGCCCAACCATATTAACTGGATAACTTATTGTTTGATATCTCATGGTTGAGTTATGACTTAATATTCTTGACCAAATAACTTGTTGTCGGTTTTTGTCAATGTTATCACTTCCTAGAGTAACGTTAACAAAATCATAAAGAGACAGTAACTATATTATAAAGAGATCAGATAGTAACAATAAAATGCTAAGAAAGAAAGGTAAAAAAAGCTTATTTACATAGCAATGGGTGTGAATCCTTTCCAATCCAAATCCCCATGCAGTAGTGGTCACTTAATACAACTTTATATAAATTTTTGTGCCCGATTGCAATATAAGTATTCCGTCCATCCTCAAAAGTCACTGTCCATTTTTGACCTATTGTGACCTCGATAACAAGTCGGAAACAAATCTTGCCAACCTAGCAGTTGTATGAGTTTTTTTAGTGTGGCGATTAGACTTAAAGTTCATCACATCTCTTAAACTTGGGATGCTGAAGTTTCTATTTTGTTTGAAAAACTTTGAAACGGAGCCTCTAGTTTTCAAAGATGCCATCTGACGACTATACACCTCAGTTATCATTCATGTTCCAGTTTTGACCAAGACTTGCCTTAAAAACGGGAAAAACTACTGATAGCTGCTGCATGCGAGACCGTTTCTTTGGGTGTTTGTGTTTGTGTTTTAAAATTTTAATTTTTTAATATATTTTTAAATTTTTTTAATGAGTTGATATAATTTTAAAAAATAAAAAAATATAGTAAAAAATATTTTAAAAAATAGCTGTTATTATAATACCAAACATGTTTTAAATATAAAAATTAATGTTATGGTCACTAGGTCCGTCTTTTTTTTTTTTGTCCTTTTTAGTTTTTGGTGCTAGCTAGATAGGTCTCTCAAATATTTGACTTCCAAGAACTGAATCCTATAACAAGAAGAGCACCAATTACAATTGATATCGAGGAGTTTCTTAATCAAATATCATACAAACTTTGAATTCCATCAGGGCGAGTCGTGCTAAATTCTTGTTCTTCTATTTTATATTAATATATAGTAAGTAGGTCTTCCTAGTGATTGTTTTGGTCGAAAAAGCAAGCCAATCTATATGTCCTCTCATCACATGCAACCCAACATGCCTTCCCCTCGTTTGGAGGCCTCCGAGAGATCGAGTTCATATTTACCAATCCTCCAATATCCTTCACAAAATTATAAAATTATGAAAAAGATATTAAAGCAAAGTCATTAGCTTTGAAAAGCTGCGTGGGAGAAGGATTATGGAACGCGGTATCATTATATTTGGATGCACATGGCTGAGACAATCATATTCCCTTTGTGTTCCACGTAAAAGGCTCCATATGCATTACTATAGAGTATAGGGTAACATGACCTTTTATCCCAGCGTGCATTATCTAGCTTTGTATAAATTATATGTATGGCATACCCGAAGGGAGAGGGGGGAGGTTCTTGTCACTGCAATTAAACCTGTTGCACAATACTTACAGTAGAATTCATGTGTTCAAATACTTAACTGTCAGAAGAATTATCTCAATACGAGGCTTTTAAGATGATTTTATATCTTTCTAACATATATATACTCTTAAATAAAAAGAATTTAAGTTTAAAATCTGGGTACATATACATATAGTCGTTTTATTAATTTAACTCAAAATTAATTAAGAATAGAGATGGTGAGAATCAACTTGTGATTATATAATCATTAAAATTCTAATAATATATCAATGATCCATCTTAATATAAGAATTTAAGTTTAAATTAGCTGACGAAACCTTTGAAATATTTATAGAATTACTATCCAACCCTAATAATTAGAAGTCTAGTTTCTTAATAGGTGTGTATATATAATTTTACTAGCTCATGTGTGGAGAATTAATGTCACGAGGTTCAAGAAGACAACACCATCATCCCTTTTTAACAATTCATGAAAGCATTCAGAACAGAAAAATTTATTATATATAGTCGGTAATAAATTACGAAAGAGAGGGAAAAAAAACCAAATCTAATTGTGCTGGGATGATGAGCACTCACAACCGATCGAATGATGATGGGAATGATAGTTTGATTTGCTTCCATGAATGGAGCAATCATATGGTGCAGGTTTGGTCTTTATCGGAACCTTTTTGGGTTTTGAATAAAGTACTTCTTCAAAGGCATGAATGCTCTTAATAATAATAATAATACAAGTCATTTGGGATTACCATCCATGATTAGTCCCTGAACCAGTGATTTAATTAAGCAAGACCCTTCATCTCACTCACTCAGAAGTCCTCGTATGACGAACTTTTGTTTAGATATGCTAATTATAACTCATGATATAAGGAAATAAATCAAATCCAATAATCAGATGGAACTTTAGGAGGAGATGAACTTGGAAGAAAAGCACCTGTTCAATGTGAGAGCCAATGATTGTCATGAAGCCATGCCCATTATCACATGCTTCACTGGGTGTAGGGATCGACAGCGGATTTAAAAAAAAAAAAAAAAACATCCTTCTTGATCAATGGGCGCCACATCTCAGCAATAATCTAGCCAGTTAACACCCATTTTCATGCTTGCTTTGCATTAACTAAGGAGTTAGAAGTATATAAAAGGGACCATGCCTGAATCAATTATTAGTCGAGTATTTAATCTCATGAAATAGATCACAAATAACCACTATATATAAATACAATATGTTAATTATTACAATATGAGGGCAAATAGACAATAATTAACCACTATAAATACAGTTTGGTAATCGAAAATCGAGATGTTAAATGGAAAGAAAATCTGGGTTTCCACATCAAACTTCTGTTGATCTTAATCTCAAAATAACTAGCTCACAAGGCAAGCGTCGATTATAAGCGAAAACAGCCAGTGATAAATCGAAACGATTAGCTTACCAAGTGATTAATAATTAATTAATGATGACAAGGATAGGGTGAGATTCATTAAATCACAGGAATTCCATGCATCAATTAAGCATAAGTGGGCCCACTCTCAAGCATGAATTGAAGTCACCAATTATTATCATCATTTGGTAACAGAAGATATGTTATTGATACCACTAGTATACATGATGTATGTATGTATGTATGTATGTATGTATGTATGTATGTGCGTTTGTATGTATGTATCGAGGGGCATCTGTGGTAATTACATTAAAAAAGAAAAAGAAAAAAAGAAGAAAGGATAGTAGCATATCCCAAGCACAAGAACAGTCTCTCCTAAATCCTTATTTATACTGCCAACATGCAACGCCCCATAAACAAGCCCTGCAGTTTATTCATTATTCTCCCCGTCATTTCTATATAATCTTGCACAAGAAGAGAAGCGCTACTCTCTCTCTCTCTCTAGACACAGAATCTCTCTTTAATTTTAGCATAAAATCTTATCTAAAACCAACTTATATATCACTTTTCTTTTATCATGGATTTTACTCAGTCAACAAAAACCAACTCTACACCCTCTCCTTCGAAGAACAAAAGAAAGCAGCAGCAGCAGCAGCAGAAAAACCAGAACCAACAAGAACAACATGAGGTAAGGTTTTTGGGGGTAAGGAGAAGGCCATGGGGCAGATACGCTGCAGAGATAAGAGACCCTTCAACAAAAGAGAGGCATTGGCTTGGTACTTTTGACACCGCTGAGGAGGCTGCCCTGGCTTATGACCGTGCAGCCAGGTCCATGCGAGGCTCCAAAGCCCGCACCAACTTTGTCTACTCGGACATGCCTCCTGCCTCCTCCGTCACTTCCATTATCTCACCAGACGAATCCCAACATGACATCTCAGCCCTCTTTGCTCCTCCTCCACAAAACCAGGCTCATCAAAATGACACCAACTGCCAAAAGCTCTACTTCTCTCAGGATCAGTACCCCTTCAATGCTTATGCTTATGGTAACAGTAATAGCAACTTGTTAACCGGTGGAGAAGGTTGGGTTCAAGGATGTGGAGCTGGTGCTGCAGATGGCCCTGGAGGGTCTTATGAGCCCAATAATGCTGGCAGTTTTGGTGTCGCTAATGAGCCCATCTATTTCTCTAACAAGGACAATATTGAGCTCCCACCTTTGCCTCCTGATGTCAACTCCAGCTGCTATGGGTCTGATATGGATCATGGATTCTGGAACGACGCAGGGTTTTTTGGGTTTCAAGAGGAACAGAAAAATAACGGTAATGGGCTTGAGATTAGTGGATCAAGCTTGGGTTTTGATTCAAATGACTATGGGCAGCATGGCTCGTTATTTGAGATTATGCCATCGGTATCGGACACGGTCACAGACGAGCTTGATTTGGGATCATCATCCACCCTCTACTTTTAACTACTATGCTAGCGCACACATATTTATAAACCTACCTATCATAAAATTAATCAATGTTTTGGGTTGTTATGGGGGATGATGATGGTGTTTTTTTTTATTATTATTATTTATTTAAGGTTTCTTGTCTGTAATCTTGCGTGGGAAATGCAATGGTTTTTAGATATGTCATGAAAAGATGGAGATGCAACCGTTTGTTTTGAAGCCCATCGCATCCATTGAGCATTGCTTTTGATCAATGCGTATGCCATTTTTCCGGATTGTAAATGTACAACAATTTGCTTCATATAAAGTCCATTGCACTTCTGTTGCTCCACATAACCTTCTTCTAAATTTGTTTTGAATCAATGATAACGATTACTGGATAATTTAAGAGAAAAAGGGAAGCAAGGGTCAGCCATTGTATGCAAGACGAGTCTGTGAAGTAGATGAAGTCAACCACCTGCTCACAAGAGATTGGGAGACTAATTAATAGAAGATTTTGAACATCCCGAACTTTTGTGTATTTTATTCTACAATCTGGGCTATCTATGTAGCTCAGGGTCCTATAAGCTCCATAAGCATGTGTACAAATCTCTCTGTCACACAGTACGGACAAGGATTAAAGCGAAGTCACAGCTCCCAACAGGCAGCGTAGGGATTTTTCCTACTATAGTCGGTGTAGTGGCTACATTATATTCCAAACATGTGAATCTTTATGTGAATTACTTGAATCTGATATCCTACTGCTTTGGCTGTATAGGATAAACTGTTCCTCCAATCTTAGTAAACAGTTGCTTTTTCCATATTCTATTAGCAGCTCGAGCTCGATCCGTTTCCCACTTGAATCTACAGAAAAACTAAGGAGCACAAGTGTTATGGTGACATGGATACCATAAATAATGTTAGTAATTGAATGGTAAATTCTTATATATTTACCAATCACAACTTCTTTTTTAATCAAAGAATCAATCAATTATAATGTTTTTTCTATATCCATTAATTTCATTAAAATTAACATTGACACATACACCACATAATTACTTCCTATTTGAATTGACAAAATGATATATAATATACAAGTAGATATATAAGTATTGATTTTCTAAAATAAAAATGTTTTGTATTGTAATGCAATTCAAAAACATTTTTACTCGAAACTTATTAAAATATTTTTTTCTCATATTTTTTTTCTACAGCCACAGCAGAGAAAGGCAATTCAGGACCGCTTCAAAGGAGGGGAGAGGAATTGTCCAACCTGTGGAGAGGAGCTCCCATTTTTCGAGCTGATTCCAAATGTTAACCTTCGAAGGTCTATAGATGGGTGGAAGCAAAGAGAGATGGACTTAAAATTTCAAGCTGCAGTCTCAGGAATCAGTAAGAATGCCCTTAGAGAACATGAAATTTCTGGTGGAAATTCCCCATTATGCTGTCAAATTTGCAGAGGGTGGACACATTCCAAAATTAGTGGAATTTTAAGTACAAGAGACTGAACGCCTTGGCAACTCTGAAATGTCTTTACTACCTAGCTAAGCGCTGTGATAATCACAAGGTACGCAAAAGCTTCAACACTGACTGTCTTTCGTTTCAACTTTGACCTGTTGAGTATCTTTGTAAACTCTTGTTATGTGGAATTGAAGGAAGCCATAGTAAAAGCAGGTGCGGTTCGGCGCATTGTTAAGCTGATTTGCAGAGGTGAAAAAGGACCAGATGCTATAGCAGTTTTGTTGCGGTTGTCAAAAACAGAAGCTCTTAGAGAGGAAACAGGGAAAACCAAAGATTGCATTCCTCTTTTGGTTTCTTTGCTCCATAATGACAACCCAGATGTCTCGCAGAAAGCCCAACGCATGTTGAAGAATCTTTCTTCCAACACATCCTTCAAAAATAAATTAAAAAAATTAAATTAATTTTTTTAATGTTTTTATATCGTTTTAATGTGCTAATATTAAAAATAAATTAAAAAATAATTTTAATGCATTGCTAAGCGAAAAACAATTTAAAAAATAACCGTTATTATATTCTCAAACACTCATGCAATCAAGATGGCAGAAGCTGGAACCCTGAGTGGTGTAGCTTAACTAGTCAGGCACTAGATTTGCTTCCTGAACGTTCTAGTTCGAGTCTCACAAACCTCAGGGCCACTGGAGGCTTACATAGTCGTTAACTTCAGGACCCGTGGGATTAGTTAAAATACGTTCAAGCTAGCCCGAACACCCACGTTAATAAAAAAAAAAATTGCAAAAGCTGGACATTTTCAACCATTTATTGCTCATTTCATCCAAGTTTTTTTCTTTTTGCTATCTATTTTTTAAAGAGACATGCTAATAAAAGAATATTTTCAACCCAAAATCTTAAGTGGTTTATATTATTTTTTAACATAATCTCTCAAGCAAAAATATTTTGGGATACTATATCAAAGAATCATCCCATCCTAAAAGAGATATGATATGATTTTTATTATTCTTTAATACACACTCTCAAGTAAAACCTTTTAAATTTAAGTTGTTAAGTGAGACCTCAAAATATGATTTATATTATTCTTTAACACACACCCTAAGCACCTAAAAGAGATATAATTTGATTTATATTACTCTCTAACACAACCTCTCAAGTCCTTTGAGTTTGAAATTTGCATATACCTACACTAAGTAGTGCTTAATTTTTATTAATTAGAATGAGGGCGGTATACACTATCTAATGCTTAATTTTTAATTTTTTAGACTTGAAACTTCCATATACCCACACTAACTAGTATTTAATTTTTATGCATATACCCACACTACATAGTACTTAATTTTTATTAATTAGAATGGGGGCGGTATACACTATCTAATGCTTAATTTTTAATTTTTTAGATTTGAAATTTACATATGCCCATATTAACCAGTACTTAATTTTTATTAATTAGAGTAGGGATGGTCCACACTACATAATGCTTAATTTTTAATTTTTTGGGCTTGAAAGTTATACATGTTCACACTATCTAATGCTTAATTTTTATTAATTAGAATAAAAATAATGAAATTTAAACTCGTAATCACTTACTCGACAAAGTTTTAAATCATGTTAAAAAATTATATAATTTAAAAACTTAAATTATTAAATGAAAATTAAAAATATAATTTATATTATGCTCGTATAATTTCATTAGCCAATCAACTAACATTTTCATGGAGGACCACAAGAAAGCAGAGCATGGATGGCTGCTGATTTGATAAAGATGCAACTTAAAGAAAATAACATTAAGGACTTGGAGGATAGACAATTTATACGAAGACTGGCACGGATGCTCAATTCAAATTCTCCAGCATACAAATCAGCATGCCTCAAATGCATTAAGAAGCTACTGTTATACACTCAGATTGTAAAGCAGCTTCTATCAGACTCTGTGGTGTTACCGCTTCTGCTAGGCCTCATCTCATTTGTTGGTTGGAGCCTGCCAGCATCCTGAATTCGAGATACGGAAGGAGCTGCAATCAGAGCACAACGTAAGTCTCTTTCTGCAGTTTGTCAACATTTCTGATCCTGAAGCTAAGATTCAGTTCTTGCACCTGCTAGTTGAACTCCGCTCTAAATCTCAGACAACTCAAAATCTAATCCGATCGGATGGGATGCAGTTGCCCACCTATTCGATTCGCTGGTTGGTGATCAGCGTGAGGTGAAAAGATGGGTATTGAAACTCATAAGCTGTATTTCTGATAATCATCCTGATGGAGTTCCGCTCCCACCATCTCCTTCTAAAGAAACTGCCATCAACACCTTAGTAGACATTCTCACTTTTTCACTGGATATCGAAGAAAGATCCATTGCTGCTGCAATCATCAGCCAGCTTCCCAAGGATGATATCATTATTGATGAATTACTGAAGAAATCAGAAGCATTAAAAGCCATCCGTGAGGTGATTTGCACAGAAGAGGAATGTGAGGCAATCCGAGCATTTGATAATCACCTCTTTCTCTCTCCTTTTTTTTTTTTGTGATTTTCTCTCTCTTCTAATAACATCCGGGAACTGAAACTTGAAAAAACAATTTAAGATTGAAATGTAAAATTAAAAAACTACAAAGACCAAATAAATGCTTAACCTAAAACTTTAGGGGTTAAACTGAATTTTTTTTCTTTTCACGTAATTTAACTTTTTTCTCTTTTTTTTTTTTTATTTTGTCCATCCGTCCAGTTTGATCACCAAGCATTATGCAAACAGACCAGAGAATGGAAATTGTTCAGTCCAGGAACCGCTTATTGTTAGAAAGGCTCAAAGCATTACTACAGTGGAAGTACAAAGGCCGATAGAAGCACCCACATGTCAAGTACAGTCGATGGTTGAAGACAGGAACCTCCAGAAGCAGACGGCGGCATGCGTGTATGATGACATCTTCGACAAAGACTCCTTTTATATATATATATATATATATATATTCAGTTTAGGGATTTTCAAAGATATTATATGTAAGTGAATGTATTAAAAAAATAATAATATAATTTGAAATGATAAAATTAAAAAATAAATTAAGGATAAAAGTTAAAAAAAATTGTTAAAGGAACATTGCCGACAACGCATTTATGAATATAGTAAATCACAGGGAAAAGACATCTTTTATGTGAGCATTTCCGTATAAGAAAGTTTAATTCTGGTTGTTTTTTAAAATATTTTTTATGCTGAAATGTATTAAAATAATATTGTTTTATTTTTAAAAATTATTTTTTAGATTAGTACATTAAAATGATTCAAAATATATAAAAAAATAAATTTAATAAAAAATAAAATTTTAAAAAATTCAGATTGACTCGTATTTCCAAACAGGTTAAGGCTCAAGTGCTTGGAATTTTTTTTACGTTTTTAACGAATAGAACCATGATTTCCACATCCACTGCTGCAAGCTTGAACAAAACAATGTCTCTAGAGTCTAGATCATTACAGGGGTCTCACTAAACTGGCGAACCAGACATGCCATGTCCCAATCGCATTCAATAGATTTATGTCAGTGGCGTGCTTCTATCCAAAGGGGATGTAGCTCAAATGGTAGAGCGCTCGCTTTGCATGCGAGAGGTACAGGGTTCGATCCACTGCATCTCCACTTCGTGTCCTTCTCTCTCACAATTTCATATTTTCGCTCCCTGGGCAAACAAACCCTCTTATTTCATGCTCTAATATATGAGTATTTTTTGTGTCACTTTTGAAATTCTATCCTCCATTTCCTTGGTAAATCTGTTGAAAAGTTAATTAATGATAAGGAATGAATTTTTATTTCTTTTTAAATGCTATCAACATAAAATAATATTCTAGTTCCTTCTTTTTTATAAAAAAAAATAGTGTTCATGAATTATGAAGGTCAAATCATTCCTTCAAAAAGATGCTTTTCACAATCTCTATTATTTATTTATTGTACATATATTTTTAAAGTATTTATCTTTAAAATATTATTACATTCTCTCTAAAAATATATTTACTTAAATGTTGAAGAGTCCTTGAATCCATCAAAAAGAATTCTTCTTAAATACTAGTCACAATTATCTTGGCCTACTCGCCCCTGATTAGAAAAAGAGAAAAAATTGATCAATTATAATTAATATACATCATTCTTGTTTTTACACTACTTAGATGATTTGAGTACATGATCCAATTCAAAATAATTAATTTAATTGGGTTGATTCACATAATCAAGTTTATAATTCCTCGAATTTAATATGTCACGAAGCTCTACGGGAAAAAAGGAAAAAAAAAATCTCTAAAAACATCACTTCGCGTGTAGTTGTTTGCATATGTCCCATTTCGCTGGCACCGACTAGAAAAGTGGGACTTTGGTGAAGAAAATGCGCTCTTGTGAGCCAAGGAACCCTAGTACTGTCCTCTATAAAGCTGGTACGTAGCGAAATTATATGTTCTAGTGGCCCATGTATGAGGTTTTGTATGGACATAATGCTCCATATAAATCTCTTTATATCACTATTTTTTCAGTTCATGAAAAAAGAAATATAGAGCAGTCGGATCGATCTGAGAAGAATTGGAGATGGTATTTTCTTGCAACACCTGGTCATGCTATTCCACGGCTTTCTTGAACTTCTTATGTTATATGTATAGCAGCACCTCTAGGAAGTTCAAGAAAGCTGTGGAAAAACATGGCGGTTTCAGGGTTTTCTTTCTTTCTTCCAGCTCTTTGCTTGTTGTGATGGACAAGGATATTCAAGATCTCTTTCTTCCGAGGGATGATCGATCCAAGAACCTTTTGTCATCTTTCTATCTGCATGCATGGATTATGGTATGTAATTCTCTTGTGACTCGGACCCTTTTTTTTCATACATTGGTTTTTTATGGGGCAATCCATGAGAACTCTCGTATCTCTATGAGAAGACATGGTTTTTTTTATGCTGGTTAGGAATTTAGGGTATGGTTTTCCTGTTGAATTCAAGATACAAGGAAAACTGAATTCAAGTATCACAAAAACGTCAACTTCAGTAGTAAGAAATACTTGACTTGGGATTATTAAAGATAAAGGGATCAAAACAAAGAGAAAAAAACAGAAGAAAAATTAATTGCTACCGTCGGTGAAGGCAACTAAGAAAAGACTCCATGTACTTTCATAATCTTAAAGAAGGAAAGAGAAGGAATTGATTTGGGAAATGTGGTGTTTTTTGAATTTTTAGATTTATGATCTGTGAATTATTACCTAATTAGAGTTTAGTATTTTTTTTTTATGACCAATTGGAATTTGATAATAACCAATTACTATTTTTTTCACTGTACATATTGTGAGATACTATAAATATGTATCTTAATTGTGATCTTCTATTAATTTATATAGAAAAAATTAAAATATTTTGAAAAGAAGCTCCTCTAAATTTGATAAATAAATTAAAATATTCTCACAGATCCAGCATTGCACAAACTTTATTCCACATAAAAAAACAAAACAAATTTTTCTTAGTATTTATAAAATAAAAGATTAAAAGTTAAAATTTAGTTCAAATGACATCAGAAGAGAGGTTTTGGGATTTGCGCTTGAACTCACACACACCCTGGACTTGGATTTTATAAGCAAAATAGGCTTTGGATTTTGAGGGCTTGCTTAGGTTTGTTCTAAAATAATATTTTAGAATTCAAAAAATTATTTTTTGTCAAATAAAATTTTGACTTGAATCTGGTTCATGAAGAATTATTTTTTTCAACTCATGAATGTTAACAATCTATTATAGAAATATTTTCTACAAAACCTAAACTATTTTTTTCATCTTAAAAAATCAGATTTATGGTCATTATGTTCAAGTTTTATTATTGATTGTGGGAGTTAATTATAATTATTATCAAAATTAATTCTTTAAATTTTTAATTTTTAAAATTCACAATAAAAATAAGAGGTGGAAAAAAAGTTTTACACAAGTTTTTTCTAAAATTAATTTTACATACTCTTTCTCTTCTTATTTCAGTGTTTTTTTTCCTTTTTTTATATTTTATTTTTTCCTTTTGAATCTAGAATTTATGTATATTTTATTGAAATATAATTAATTTTTTTTATTTTAGTTCAAAAAATTTATTTAAAAATTCATTTAAAAAATAAGATGACTTCGTTGAAATTTTGAAATGCTTGGTTTAAAAGACTTTGCTTATTGTAAACACCCTGATTATCATATCGATACAAATCTTGCTATGATTGGACGATGGCCATGCTAGTGAGGCGGAAGTATTCAAAGTTCGTAGCTACCCTTTGAGCTATGAATGGACGATGGCCCTCTAAAGTTTCAAGCAGAGGGGACATTCACCAGTGACCACAAAGAAATCAACTTTCAGATATCCTCTCCTACAAAAAAGTGCATGCCGGCAACGTGTCGCCTCTCAATCACGAGAGATTCTGAGGTTTCAAAAGTCTTCCATACAAAGTTTATTTAAAGCAAGGAAACAGAGTCGATATCCATTAACCGCATTCATCAGCAAGAGCCAAGAAACTTTCTTCTTCATTCCTTCTTTCTTGATCGGAAATAATGGCTTTCAGGGCAACTGTAAGTTACTGTTTATTATCGGTTTCTTTTTCTTTATGGATTGAGATACAAAGGGAGATGATTAGTTTCATACAAGAGGATAATTGTATTCATATACTGGTATTTACGTTTGTCCTCTGGGTGGCAGAGCCAGTGGAGAGCAGTGCTGTCTCAATTGAGACAGAGTCGACCTTTTGCATCCTCCACCGCTCCCAAGTTTGCAACAATGTCTCACAATGCTGCCCATCATGTGCCTAACAGCAGGTTTTATTAAGAATGAAACCATTCATGTTCTTAGCCGTAGCCCATTACTACACATATATATTAGCATTATTACAAAATAAGAGAGCCACGGTACGTGTGATCGTGTGGGTATTGATGAACACTCACAATTTCAGGTATGCAGCGACGGGGGAGTATGCACCATTCTATGTGATGGCGGGAATGATGACTGTAGCAGTTGCGATGGCCTTCCACACCATGAAGCAGCAGCTGGTGCATAGCCCAGGAGTTAGCATAAACAAGAAAAGGAGAGAATCCATTGCTGAGGTAGACGATCCTGATACAGTAGTTGCTGATGCTAGTAAATTTCTCAAAAAATCATTCCTCAGGAAGGTTGCTCACATCCAGGAACATAATCCCACCCTGCCTGATCCAACCCGCGCTAATGCCATCACCAAGTACCTTTACTTTTTTCCCCTTATCTCATTCATTTCAGTCAATTTAATACTTGAATAAATTGTTAATTGTGCATCTCATTGCATATCCCGAATTCAGGAATAAATGATCTCACCTGTTGTGCTATTGTAACATATATGATTGAGCCTGGCAAAACAAACTCAAATGATCAATTCTTTCCTAAACACATGACAGTTGATATCAGATTGCAACAATCCTTTATTCAATAATGCTGATGAAGAGTGGTACGTGCATTGCAGGCCTCATGATGCAGAGACACTAAAAACAGTCGGAGTCCTTCCTCGCCACCACTGATTAAACAATCACAGGCCTCAACCATCGCTGCTGATTCTTATCCATCAAATGCCTCCTAATGTTCTCTTGCCCCTTCTGTTTATTAGTCCAATTAATATGGTGTCGTAATGTAAATAGAATTTCGTGCTATGTTGTGGGCCATTCTTTTTTTTTCCCCCTTTTCTTTTCAAAATGTAATGCGAGCCCTTCCTTACTCAGGTCAGGACAGAGGCTCCTATCTTTAAACATGTCTGTTGATTAGTTCTGCTAATAATAAAGACACCTCCGTGACCACCTTTGCAGTATTCCGGCCCCTCTTTTATCCGATTAGCGACGAAACAGCATGGAGCTCACACTGAGGATGTGCAATAAACTATTTGATTTGTGATGATTGAATTGTGACAAAAGGAAATATGTTGGCCAGAAAATGATAAGCATGGTGATCTGAACTGTGACAATGAAAAAAAGAAAAAAAAATCCCCTCTCCCCTCCTTCATAGTTTTAGATTATATTAGTTTTTTTGTGCGTGGATTTAGATCTCATATTTGCTGGTGGTTTATTATCCAAAAACAATTCAAGCAAAACCAAATTCAGTATTTTTTAAAACATTTTTTCTGTCACAGAATTGTAGTAACGATTTAAAAAAAAAAATTCATTTAAAAATATATTAAAATAATTTTTTTATTTTTTAAAATTTATTTTTAACATCAACACATTAAAAAATATAAAAAAATAAGAATTTTCAAAAACAATTTTTACCGGTAACCGAATATGCTTTCTTTTTATACAAAAAAAAAATATAAAAAGGTAGATAAGCTATTTCACATTTTTCAACAAAAAAAAATTACTTCAAAATACATATTTTTTTTATTATATATTTTATATTATGTTCACATCACTCTTTTATATTATGTAAATAGAAATTGTTATGATGTTTAATGTCCAATATATTTCTTTAATGCCTCGTGTCTTCTTGATTTACGCGGATTTTAATGTTAAATAATTAAAAGAAATCATAATTAATCATGATACTATGACCACAAGGGAGATTCAAGTTAAAGAAATAGCGAACACTGACTATATTTAATTAGCCTACAAAATGTATTTATTTGAAGGGGGGGGGGGGGGGGTGAGATTTTCGGGCTGTGACAGTAGAAATTTTTCAAGGCCAAATTCCCAAACTAGCTTCTCTCAATGATGTCAATGTCACGAGTCAATATATTACATGTGTGCAGAGGAGAGAAACTTGGGAGCCTCACTTGGACACCGAAGGCTTATTGAGTCGTTGTCAACAAGCAATTTTCGGCAGTCGGCAGATTTGTTCACTGATAAACCAAATATTTTCAATTTTCCCTGGAAACAAACACATTGCACTTGAGCAAATTATTTCCATGGCACAACAATGTAAGCAGGAATGGAAAAGAAAAGAAAAGAATAGTCTTTTTAAATTACACCTTCTGAAAACAGGGAGTGGGGGGTTTCCCCAATCCTATAAAGTATCCCTTGTATTCTACCACCAATGACTGAATCAGAGCTCGTGTATGAGGCTAATGGTTCTCTCTAATATTACCAGTCAATTGATAAATATCAACACTCAACAAATTTCCAGAAAAATGAGCAACTAATTGCACAACAACAATCCAAATAACTATCAATGAAGGTTAATTTACAGCATGTACCATTTCATACCTAAACAAACAAAAGCATTCTCTCCTTCCATACGTGAAGCATATAACATCTTTTCGACAGGCACTTCAAGTTGAATGCAATGTCAGTGACCATTTTCAATCAGCCCCCATTAGAGATGTCATGATGACTTTGAGATCAGAGAGCACTTTCAACTCGCTAGAATATACTTCATGAAACAAACTTCAATGATCTCTAGAAATTTTCTGCCTGTTTGCTAAACCAGATTCCATTCCAAACTCAGCAGCTAACACATGTATATCTGGTGTTATCTCCCAGTTGGCTTTATGATCCCAATTTGTGTGTCTTGGCTGGGTTCCACACCTCTCCAATCCACCAACACTGTCAATCTGACTTTGTATATCTTCAAAATCCTCATCAGCAACAGCTTGTCGTTTTCCCACTTCTATATTAAAGCTCCTTTTGGGCACCTCTGGGCTCAAGGAATCGCCCAATTGCATTGAACTGGCATAGCTAGAAGATGAATTGACCCTGACCTTTGCCCGGAATTTGTTCTTTGATTTTGGGATTTTTGAGAAGAAAACTTCCAGAACATTACGAATGCAACCAAGGTTGTAAGGATTCATCTTTCCATCATATCTATACCGGAAGTTCTCATATGTTGTCTGCAAAAAAATAAAATAACTTGCAAGCTGCATAATGAGGGGTAAAGGATTTAGAACAACAGAGAGATAGGGGTGAGGAGAAAATCGCAACCTGATTGGTGAAAATCAAGTACAGATGAAATGCAGTGAGGCCGCCAACAAACCAAGCACATATGAATGTGTACAGTATCAGGATTCCTGAAACAGGAGACTTCAGAAAGGCCGTCCACATATTGCAATGATATGTATCCATTATCTTCCTGATGTTGACCCAGCAGAATGCAAGAACATAGAGGCATAACATCGTTGTGGAAGACACAAACATGAAAAAGAATCTGTAATTCCTCTGTCAACAGAACACTCTAACAGGTTAGGTCTATGAAGGTAAGACAGCAATTTAATATCAAAAACCAGTATAGTATAACCAGAAAAATCTTAAGATGTCAGAACTATATATAATTTGCATACAGGACGATCAGGATATCAATAGTACTATGAGCCATTTGAAACCAAGTTTTCACAAAAAATAACTGAATACACTGAAGAATCATCTTGAGTGTAATCATCATCATTAGTCAGTCAATCCCAATTACAGGATGTTTCGCCTCTTTAACCCATGCCTTGTATCTCAAACACTCCACAAAGTCAACCGGGAAATCTGTGATTTGGAAAGCTCTCAAAAATGCTTATTTAGCTATGCTGGCAAAACATACCTGTGCAGTTGTATGATGAAAAAATCTTCTCCAAAATAAAACAAATTCTAGAATAAGAAAATGAGCAAATCTTGGAATACTTACCAAATGTTGCAGTTTGGAATGTAAAGGCTCATGCCAAATGACCTAGGGTCAAACTACTCGTGTGAATATTATAATTTAACAGGTTATTGATTTGACATATCACTGCTAATCAACACCACCCCCCCCCCCCCCCTCAAATAATTTGGTTGGGAAATTCTAAGGAAATCTATGCCAAAATCCAAGAACAAGTATCTGCATTTTTAAAAAGAAAATCAAGCATTCAAAAAAGAAACACCCAAGGAAAGCCAGGGGATTCTGTATCTGTCATGCTTAATAAGAGCGTAACTACGAATGCACTCACCATGAACTACCACATGACATGCCTAATGACAGTATATTCTGTTGTTTTTGAGTGTATACCACAGAAGCATTTCAAACCATTTATCCGATATATGTGGTGGAGGATGCACTAACAAATGAGAGAGTTGAAGGCCATCACATTGGCACAAACCAAGCCAAAAGGTTTAAAATTGTAGGAACAATGCATTCAACCAGAATGTGAATCCACTAGAAAATAATTCAAAAAAAAAAAGAACCGGATCCATAATTAAATCAAAATATGCATGATAGAAACACTGTTAAACTGGAACATACCTTGCCAATACATTGCCCCACCCACGGGCAATGATGATCAAAACGCTCAACGCAGTTGTTGCATATAGAGCAATGAGAGCATCGTGGCGGGCGGTACAGCAAGCATGTTTGGCAGTATTTGACCTTGACTACCATCCCATTCACCATTACATCTTTCGTTGGAGGTAAACTTGGGCCAGCAACCTGACTTCCTGGCCAATCAACAGATATGCTTGAGCCTTCATCTTCTGGAGGGTGGAGATTACGAGGAATAATGCCTGGATCTCTTGCGGAAGTAAGGAAGAGAAGAATAATAACCTGAAGAGGTTGACAACCCAGTGACAAAAACCAAATTGCCAGGTAAATTCACTGGAATATGCAAGAGCTTATAAGTGAAAAGGTCAGTCAGCAATGATTTTTGTATTTTTCTTAGCTCACAAAATGCTCACAGCATGAGCAGCAAAAGAAGAAGAAATATCATATGTTTCATGTTTGGTTAATAATCATTATTCTGCCATATCGAAACTCGGAGGAAGGAAATGCAAGACAAGCTTCTCTCTGCCTTTGAATCAAAATAACTTCATTTTTCTTGTCTAGCGTCAAAATTCAGACCTTAGCCAAGTTAGCATATGATTGAGACAGTTGTATATCATGTATATCAGTCTCCGAGAAATGAGAAGCATAAATCAATTAAAATTCATACAGCCATTTAGCCAAGTTGAGAAGGCTTCGATTTTACAATGCAGTTCCAAACTCCTTTTCCACCACTTTCTCAGAACTTGAGACTCAAAAGATTTTGGCTGGGGGGGGCAAGAATAGCTATAAACAAATTTAACTATAACTAATTCCAAAAAATTAATTCAGATAAGCTCCACAGTTCTTTTCAGTTTATGTTTTACTCTAATCTGCTTCACTTTTCACCATCATCTTTCAGAATACATTTGGAGAAACAGGGAACTATTAGGACATCAAAAATGATGTTTTTTTTTCTTTATATATTTATTGGCGAATTTAGGTTCATTTTGTTCAAAATAAATTTGTCAACGCTAGGAAGTGATGGTAATATATCTTGAAAAATCTCTAATTGAAGATCAGTAAAAGAGGAACTCACATTTGCTGTCAGGATGACACATATAACTACAACATAATAGCCTAGCTGGTGTTGGAAGTCGTTAATGAGCCTTTGAGAAACAAAAGCACAGAATAAGATTACTGGAATCATGATTAGAAAGATTGTAAGGAACAGCGACCTGACATCTGGACCAAATACAAGCCTACCCCCAAAGCAGAATATCTGCAAAAGAATTAGATGATCGAGTCAGTTGCTTGGTTAGCTCATTCCATGATCTATACATTTCACACGCTCCATAGCCGTAAATGGCAAACATGAAGCAGCACATTTTGTAGGCATAACTAGTCATGAATTAAATGACACACCGCTCCATGCAAAAAAGAGAGTACAAATTGAAGGATCCATAATTATACATACTGTGAAAGATTCAACTGATGAAACAGAAGATGTTATGTGCAAAATGTAACAAATACAGTGATCATTCTAGTAATTCTGTTGTCCTACAAATCCACAGAACGACAAATAACAGAAGCTGCGGGAAAATGCTTTTGCCGGTAGATCAACACCAATTATATATTAATTAAAATTTCTTCTTTTTGGAAGCGCAATATTGACGAAGGACAACAAAACAGAAAGAGCAAGCATGGCACTCCTAATAACTAGAGCATTGATAATTTACTTGGATAGTTGGATATTAAGTCTTTCCTATGAAGTTGCTGACAAACATTAGTAAATTTTACATGCTATATGACTTCCAATATTCTTGGCATTGATGTTTTCCATAATCTATTAGTTCAAAAGGAAGTATAATTAGTAATACAAGATATCATAACCCAATTTTGACCTCTAGTATGAAACATTAATCTCAACATTTAAATACTAGAATGGGGTTTAGATTACATAAAGATTCATCAGGCTGCAGCAAGACTAAATTGGCGGGGTGGGGGGTGAAGACAACAATGTGAAAAGGGAAAAAAAAAAAAAAACCTTGGGGGCCAATTATTTTCACTGATTCTGTTGGCAGAAAAGTAAAAATTAGTTTGAAAGAAGCTAAGAAAGGAAGCTGGGTAAGAGCCAAAAACAAAAACAAAAGAGGACAACATAAAACCTGATAATAACAAACACGTAAAGACACACAGAGAGAAGAAAATAAAAAGGGAAATTTAAGGGAAAGGGAAACAAGTTGAAAAGAAAGTATTACATTGCTGCCTTTCCAGGTTTGATAGACTCGAAGGTTACGAGCATTATTATCGTTATGGTTACCCATAATTCCGCGATTAGAATCGGAAAGTTGGTGCGTAGGCATTGGAGTTGACGTGCTGTACATCTTTTCACCTCCTCGCATTTTCTCACCACCCCCCATCTAAATATTTCTTTTTCACTCACCTTCGGATCTCCTCATTTACAATGGACAAGGAGATCTAAGGATTTATCGCCACTTCCCAAACCTGCAGGAAAAAAAACCGAAATGTCAAGGACAAAATGCAAAAGAAGGGAGGCAAGGTAAACGTTGGAAAAGAAATCTCTTATTTTACCTGGAAAGAGGTGAGGAGAGAATCTCTCGATCGGAGGTGAAAGAGAGGGCGACGGAGGGGAAGGAAAAGGCAAAAACAGGGAAAGACAGAGCTGAGAGAAGAAGAACAGCCGTGTCTTTGCTTCCGTGGCAATTCCTTATTGCTTATTTTTTCTTTAAGGAAAAAATAGAAACAACTTTTCGGATCGACGCTTTTAACGATGGAGTATAATAAAAATAATAATAACAATAATAATAATAATAATAATAATAATCCAGCTCTACCATTGTGGTACTGCTACCTCTCTACTCGTGGTTACCCCAACAATAATCAAATTAAGCTCTGGTTGTTTCCTCAACTTGGGTTTAAATCTTCAAACCGAAAAACAAAAAAAAAATAGCTAATAACGTGCCCCAAGCTGCATTCTACCCTGCAGAAGCTTCGTCTTATGTAATCTACAGCTAAAAATATGCAATCTGCATGATCCACTTAACAGCATCACAGGACATCCACTCTGTCCATGCACTCTCCTGTTCATCTCTTTCCGAATACAGTACGTAGCTGTATCATGAGATAAGGCTCGTCTTGGTTTTTTCCCTTTTCTTTTTCTTCAATGCTACATTTAGCCAAACTAAATAAATTTCACATTGCAGCTACCACTGCTTCTGCCAAAACCACAATTATGCAAAATGGAATCGTGTTTCTTCAGAAAATTTAAATAAAAAATCATTTTTATAGTCCTTGGATTTTTGTTTCGCAGCCCAGAAATAAAAGAATAACAGAGAGGGATTATGACTGCCGTGGGCATGGGAACAGCTCTGGGAAAAGGGAGTCAAAAGGTAACTACACGACAGCGATGCAATTGCAGCTCCCGACGTGTCTTTGGAGAATCTTTGGCTCCAAAAGCAGCACGTTCTTTTCATCTTTCGTTTCCCTGTCTTGTCCTCTGTTAAATTTTTTTATTACCGTGTTTCTTTTTCTATGGAGGGCACCCGCCCTTCCACAGACAAAAAAAAAAAAATATATATATATATATACACACACACACACACACATATAAAAAAATAATATTCTAAAAAGTGTGGGAAAGCAGTATGGAAAAGCACCGTAACTTTTCCACGTCTGTACTAATCATTATACTTATAACTTATATAATTATAGATATAATAATATATCTTATACATTATAATTATATTTATAATAATAATATATATTAAAATATTTGAGCCGTCTTTTTTTCTGTTTTTATTTAATTTTTTATTTTCTTTTTTATTTGTGTTTTTTAAATAATTTTTTTAATTTAGTTTATTAATATTAAAATTTTTTTATTTAGTTATTAGATTTTCATGACACGGATCCAGAGTTTGACAGGTTAACCCGGAATTTTTTTTACTTTTTTTTTTTTAATTAATTTTTTCATCTAGTTTAGTTTGTTAATGTTAAATTTCTTTCTATTTTATTATTAGACTTTCATGACACGTATCTCGAGCTTGACGGGTTAACCTGGTTTGACAATTTAACCCAGTTAACTCGTCAATTTTTTTTTCTATTTAGTTATCAAACTTTCATGACGCGAATCCTAGATTTGACGGGTTAACCTGGGTTAAAGGGTCATATTTTTTCCTTTTTCTTCATTAGTTTTTTTCTTCTTGTTGGTTTTTTTTCTTTATTTTTTTCCTTTTCATTAATATGTTTAATTATCACACTTTTATGACACGACCTTGCAGTCAGACTCATATCCAAGGCTATTAGGTCTAGTGTTGCAACCAAACTCACTTAAACTCAGGTCATGCAAGTTTAATGTTATTATTAATATTATAAATATTACTTTTGAATAAGGCGTTGCAGTCAAATCCAAAACTCTTGAATATAACTTTAAAGAAAGATTTAATATTTTTAGATATTATTTTTTTTTATTTTATTTATGTAAAAAAAATTTAACCACACGGGTAAAGTAACTAGTATATGTATAAATGTTGTCTTTATCAAGCTGAACTGCCATGGCCCATGGGCCCCGATTGAAAATGATTTCGCTTTCTTCTACTCCTCAAATATGTAAATACTGATAGCAAAGCTAGTTCGAATTTTTAATTGGTTGTAAGAATGATTCTTTTTTTTATGTTTCATTTCATAATTAATATTATAATATGTAAAGTAGTTTGTATATAAAAAATATTTATTTATTCTTTGCATTATCTCTGATTGTATATAATATTTAATTACTTAACCAAATAAATATGTACTAAATGTGACCTCATGAAATTTATAAATATCTTAGAATATATATATATGTGCGTGTGTTATAAGCATATATTTTAATTACTTTAAGTATATTCAAGATTATTTTAAAAAAAATCGAACTCAAGACCTTTTAAAATAAAATAAGAAACTTTACAGTGCCTCTTCTTAAAAAAAAAGAACATTGATGTTATTTAAGCTTCTATTCATTAATAAAAATATATCCAAGACATCCCCATCGATGAAGTTGAGAAATCTGGGCTTTTCATGGGCTACACTAAAAGAGGTTTGGGCCTGGAGTTTGGGCTTAAGATTGGACGGGGATAATTTGGGCTATTCTTCTCCTGCAAGACAAGCATCTTGTATGGTTAGGAGACGATACATGCTTAAATTAGTTAGGCAGGGGAGGAACAATGTGTAAGAGAATTGATAAACAAAATGTGGGAACTTGTCCATCTAATTTATCCAGTGATAAAGATATTTATAAATTTTAATATTCTAGTATTTTAATATTGTTATCAATAGAGATATTGATAAATAAAAATCTCATATTCGTGAGTGATATTAGCGAAAAAATAAAATATATGCATGAACTGTATAAAAATTGTATTTTTAATATTCAAGAGTTTGTGAAATGTTAAAAAAAATTGGTCAACAAGTCTCATTTTTGTTGATCTTAAGCGTGTAATAGTTTTTTTACTATACAATTAAACTAAAAAAGATTAATATATTCTCATTCAATCTTTTAATTACCAATGAGCATATAAAAAGATCAAAATATCTCTACATCAAAGGCTTTTTTCCCCTCAATTAAAGAATACAATGATAATTTTATTTTCTTGTGAAAAGACAAAAATACCCCCACATCAAGTCTTCAGAAATGAGAAAATCCATGGTGCAAGTCCATAGTAAACTATGTATTGGTCTATAGTGGACATGTACAGTGGTTTTCTCACATGATTTAGAGTTCTTGTTAGAAGGTGTTTGAAAGTGCGACAGTGGTTGCTTTTTAAAGTGTTTTTTCGCTCAGAAATGCATCATAATAATATTCTTTTAAAAACTTTAAAAAATTATTTTTGAAATCAATACATCAAAACAATTTAAAATCAAAAAAATTATTTTGAAGAAAAATAAAGGTATGTGTGCAAGCTAAAAGGCTTTAGATATTTATTTTATATTTATTGACACATATTTTGTTTTATCAATTATAGAAAAAACTAAAAGGCATTAGATATTTATTTTAGTATCACTGTGTATTAAGACATATAGCACTATGGATTGCCACAATGCTCTCTTTTTCTCTTTCTCATTTTTTTTTTTACTTTTCCTTTATAGGAGCAAATTAATGGGCGATTTAAGTGAATTTGTTAAGAAATGACAAAATTCAAAGATAAAGGATCAAAATGAAAAATGGCAAAAAGATTTGTGGCACCTTTGAAATTGGCGCGAAAAGTTCACTTTGGTCCCCCTACTTTCCTTGATAATTTTTTGGTCTCTTCAATTTTGAAAATTTGATTTTTGATATATATAAAAACTTTATTTTCTTTATTTCTTAGTATTTGATTTAAGATAGGAAAGAAAAAGTCATCAAATTCTAGTTGAAAAGAAAAACAAATCTTAGTTGACACTAATTTTGGCTACAAAATAAGTCGATCTTGGTGTCAAAATGTTTCATTCAATGAGAAAAGTTTCATTGTGCTGTTCTTTGGATTTTCTATAACATGATATGGTATATATGAGTTCATGAAGTTTTTTTGAATTCAGTTTGGTTTGGGATTTTGGATCAATTTTAGGGTTATTTAAGATCATAAATGTGTTTATCAAGATCTTTAGAGTATTTTCAATGTGTTTTTTTAGTCAAAATAGGTTGAAAAGAATTTTTTTAGCATAAATTACCTCTACCCTGATTTTTCAGCAACTCTCTAGCCTCTAAATTCTTGGGTTACAAACAACGCATTATATATATATATATATATATATATATATATTAAATTAGCCGAGCTTATTAAACCCAATTGAGATAATAATCCAAGTCTTAGATTCTTTTTGCATTTTTTTTAATACTTGTGTTGCCTTGGCTTTTTTTTTTTTAATGTTGGGAAAAATTTGGGCCAAACTGTAGCATGGTGTGACCCCCTATCTAGTATGAACTATGTATAGAAATTTGTTTTTAGAAGAGCATGTATTAATTTTGGCAAAAGAAAATATATGGGGAAGGAAAATTATCATGTGATCAATGTTTGTCATTAAATTCCCAAAACATCATTCGTGTTAATCTTCATGTTTCCAAACAATCTGAGGATTGGATTTCTTTACATTCGGTAACAATTATAAGGATATGATGAAGGATGATTTTTAGAAGAAATTATTTGTTTTTTTAGTTATTTTTATTCTTATTTAGTTTAGAAAAAGTTTTTTTCTTTATAGTGTTTTTAGTTTTTCTATTTAATTTAGGAAATCAAATACTGTGCTTGATAATTTTATTTTTTCTATTTATATTGAGAATTTTATCTTACTTAGTTCTTTTTTATGTTCATTTTAGGCCTAAGATTAATATAAATAAGATTGTCTGACTTGTGTTTAAGCAGAGACTTGATGAATAAAAATAAATATTGAGTGTTTCCTCGTAGTTATGATGTTCTTGATATTTAAGGGTTTTGACTTATAACAAACACCGTTATCACTCGTTTTTAGCTATGTTAGTTAGTATTGAAGCCTAAAGGTTCCTAGTAGTTAGCTGTTGTGAACTTTTATTGAAAATATTAGTAGTGAGACCTATAATAAGATAACCCACGTAAAGGTGTATAGTATCCTTCTACAATTACCTCAAAGTGTGGGCATGAATATATTATTTAAAGATGTATAATAGTAGTGCATGTTAATTTTTTATGCACAAGTCAACTATTAAAAATATTTATCCTAGTATAACAATGGAATCAAGGAATGCTATATTATTTAAAAATGCATTTCTATTTAAGAAAGCATAAGAAATTTATTCATTTAATAGAATAATTGAAGCTAACTCAAATAGTCATTGTCAATTGAAAGATGATGACGATAATGACGAAGTTGAGCTGAGAAAAAGTAAGAAGAAGGAAGTGACGAAAGTGTTTGATCTTGATTTTTAACATATTTGTTAAAATATAAACCTCAAAGTTGCTCCGAGACAATACCTTGTCCTAAAGCTATTTAATGGGAAAAAAAATAGTCGGTAGTAAAATTGGATTCATTGTCCACCATCTTACATGAGAACTATTAAATCTTTCACCCAGAAGTAAACCACCAGGTCATGAGTGAATCTTCAAAGTGAAGATGAAAATTGATGGAACTATTAACAAATATAAACTAAGATCTATTGGTAAAGGATTCAAACAATAAAAGGTGTGGATTATTTGACATATATTCACCTTGTGTCAAGAATAAATTTTATACAAACATTAATAGCCGCCTCAACTATTAACAAGATTTCAATACATCAAATAATTGCAAAAAAAACTTTTTTAAATCGACCTTCACAAAGAGGTATATATGAAACATCATGAGAGGTTTGTTATTAAAAAATAATAATAAAAAGTTTGGAAACTTATCAAGTCATTGTATGGTTTGAATAAACACCTAGACAACAATATAATTTTTTTTATTCAAGTAAGAAAGTTAGATTTTAAAACCAAAAACTATCATGTTAATTTTACTTTATGGTAGATAATTAAGACTAATAAATGGTTTAAATTAATTGTGGTAATTACCACAATTAATTTTACATCAATTTTAACTTCAAAACTCATTATAAGAAAGGAGCCAAAGGAAAAGTGTGATAGATAAATTTTGTGGACTCTTCTTCACCTTAATTTTTTAGATTATTTTTTTTAAGTTCATGCTCTGGATATTTTGAATCATATTTTTTAGAGTTTGTGGATCTTGTTTAGTAACACACCTAATCAATGTTGTGTTAAAATCCCACAATGCTGATTGTAATCATTTTGTTTACACTAAGAGATGAGTAACAAAACTTTAAGGATAAAAAATTAATTTTTAACAACAACATAACTTTATCTAACCAGATTCTAAGTGTTTCAATTAGTAAGTATTCTTAATAATCTAGTTTAAATATGATTTATGCGGTTGTTATTCAAGCATACTTGATGTGTCCAGTGAGCAATTGCCCCTTATTTTTTTTAATATTTTAATATTAATATAATAATATAGTGAGTAGTTCATATAGAAAAGTTGTTATTGCAACTCATTTCCTTCTTTTTCTTACCCTAATTATACAAATTTCTCTTTTGATTTCCTTGCTTCTCTTTTGTATATATGTCTAGCTCGTTCCTCAGCTCTCTCTAATATACAAATTTTTCTTCAAGTGCAGTTAAGTAATTAACTTTTGTTATCTTTTGCTTTATACTTTAGATAAATTTCCCTCAATTTTTTTTATTTATTTTATAATCTAATTTTAATTGTATTATTTTATAATTAGTTATTAAAAATATTAGAGTTTATGATAATTTAAGGGTTTTAATATAAATATATTCAAAATAAATATTTAAATCTGCTAATTTAATCAATTAAATATTTCTTTTCTTATTATAAAGAAATAAATTAATATTCATGCAAAACCACTATTCTTGACATCTCTTGCATTGGTAGAGCAGTTTATTAAAATTTAATATTTTTACATGATTTATTTGTAAGTAAAATATCAAATAAAAAACATGTTTTCCAACCATTATTCATCTCACACAGACACTAAACATTATTTCTTAATTAAATATTTAGAAATGATTAAGTATAATTTAATCAACATATTTATTATATGCATATAGATATATAAGTTTTATGAAGCGGTTTTAAAATATGAAAACTCAAAAAGAACAATTATAATATAAGTTTTTTTAATTTAAAAGTATTTTTAAATTACTTTTACTTGATATGAATTACTATATATGTTTTGAATTGATTTCTAACATGTATCTACATAACGTAATATTTGTTAATAATTTGCCCTCTTATTTAAAAAATTCTGGCTCCGCCACTGGATGTGTCTTGGATTTTTAATTTGGTCGTATAATTATAGTATTTCACATACAATTCTCTTATAATTAAACTAGAGAAAACAATATGAATTGATATTAGATTCTATTATTCAAATTATTAGTGATTCTATCATAAAAAAGTTTTATAACATAACGTTAGACAGAAACTCTTTAAAATTAGAAGTGCAAGCATGCATTTGCTTAAAAGAAAAACAGAGAATACAGGATGGAGAAAACGTTAAAAAGAGTGGAACAGGAGTCCAGCCTGCCCGCCCACTCCTAAGATTCCATGTTGGACACGCCATGACGTCTGATTCGGATCCGATCCAATCCGACCCAATAGAAATTCGAAAAACAAGTTACCCACTCGTAGAAGTTCCAAATCCACAGGAGACTAAAGAAGATTTCAGCTTCACCAAACTAAACTGTAAGAGAGGCTGAGGAAAAGAAGCGAAAATGGAGGGGCAGCCGCATCCATACGCACCAAGAGATCTGAAACTGCCTGGCTATGTTCCTAATTTCCTCACTCAATCCACCATTGTCGGTGTCTATTTACTCACCTCCCTTCTTGTCGTCTCTCTCATCTGGATCCTCTCTGGTTTGCCCTCCTTTCCACTGTTTTTATTTCATCAAGCCTTTCTTTTTTCCAAGATTGATCGTGGGTTTTCATTAACTATAATGAATTGAAAATTCATATATTCCCTTGAATCTTGCTGGTTCGAGTTTTGATTTATATAGCAGTTGCAGTAAATATAGATTTTGAAACGCAAACAGTCTTGTATGGCCCACTTTAATTTCAACCTTCGATTAGATACTGGATCTTTTTAGAGTATTCTTAAATGGCTACAGAAGCTATACTGTTTCTGTCTGTGGATGGTCTTACAGGGAAGTCTCTGTCAGTTTCCCACTTAAATATTTTATGCATAGAGCTCACTAGTCAGTCATTAATGGCTGTTGCCTAGTCGGGCTACCCTTCTGGCAGAGACATTGCACTAAAAAGAAAAAAAAAAGGTCAACGAAAAATAAAAGGTAAAAAAGGAGGCGAACTTATTTCTCACTTTGGATTTGGAATTGCATTTGAATTAGATTAGGATTTGAACTCTGTGTTTTTCTTCTCTCCTCAAGATAGAGCTATGCGGCCTCTTCTAATAAGACCTGCAAGTGTAAAGCAGGTTCTCACAACTTTATGGATTAAAACGTTATCCGCTGACAGTGTTCTTAATTGTCCTGGCTTGTGATCATAACTGACAGTCATTATATGGATTGTGGTCTATATGGTCAAGTCAAGCAAAGAAAGGAAGTGAACTGTTTCTTGTTTAGATGTTCTTTTGAAGCTTCATTGTCGGCTTCAAATTTTCGCAAATGCAACATTTTCTTTGACCCGTGTTAGTTTTTGGTTGCTAGCATATTTCCACACTAGATTTTATTACAACATTTGTTTTGAACCCTGCTCCTTTGTGATTACTGTGTTCTAGCCCGTACTCTCTATTTTATTAATTTAATGAAGTTACATCTAGAGACTTGAACATTCTGTGAGTTACTAATTACTATAGGCTATTTCTCCGATTCCAGGAAGGTCTCGTAAAATAACAAAAATGAATAGGTTGCTCATGTGCTGGTGGGCTTTCACTGGTCTCACACACTTGATTCTCGAGGGTTATTTTGCTTTCTCTCCAGAATTTTACAAGGACAAGACTGCTCATTATCTGGCTGAAGTTTGTAAGTACCTCTTTGTTTTCTCTTTTATTCATATACTTTCTTTTCATCTCTGGTATTAAGCAGTATTTGCAGTTGAGAGGTCATAGGAATAACTCTTTAATTGTTTTACATGAGAGAGAGAAATGGAATTCTTAATCTTTGGTGAAATGGAATTCTTAATCTTTGGTAGATAACAGTTCTCATTATCTTTCGAGCAGGGAAAGAATATAGCAAAGGTGATTCAAGATATGCAGCAAGGGATGCTGCAACAGTTACTGTTGAAGGATTGACTGCTGTTCTCGAGGGACCAGCTAGCCTCCTGGCAGTGTATGATTTCACTTTCCTCAGCATCTTGAATAAGATTCATTTATTTTGTTCAAGTGTCCGTTGACTCCATATTATCTACCATCAATCTCTTAATTCTTAACAGTGTTGCTTGCTGACACTTGGCAGGTATGCTATTGCTTCAGGAAAATCGTACAGCTACATACTTCAGTTTGCTGTTTGTTTGGGACAGCTCTATGGAACAGCTGTGTATTTCTTAACTGCCTACTTGGAAGGTGATCATTTTGCTACCAGTCCATACCACTATTATGTATACTATATTGGTGCAAATGCCTCCTGGGTTGTAATTCCCTCGCTCATCGCTATGCGTTGTTGGAAAAAGATTTGCTCAGCAGTCCAAGTTCATGGCCAGAAGAGGAGCAAAACTCGTTGAGGTTGGTTCAGAACATCTCATTGCAAGACCTGGTTAGATAAAGATGAGATTTTATTGCGCATTTATTTCATATTGTTGTTAGTTTATGCACACAAATGTGTAATCTTGAAACCAGTTAAACTATGGAAATCAGTAACATAGACCTCCAAATTTCAAGCAACAATAATTGTTTGCACAGAGAATGACTGCACCGCCACAATCACCTGCTATTCTATGCCATGCTTATGGATGTGAGCTTCATTTGTAGTCTGTGGCTGGTGGTAATGCAGCATTTTAATAGGTTTATCTGATTTGCTTTGCGGCACCAATTTTTTATTATTATTTTGCTACTTTACTACCAGTATGGTTAGCGTGCAATGCCTTTAGGAGTTTGAAAGTAGAGAAGTATATATTTCTCTGCTGAATAGCAAAACAATTGACTGTAGCAATCATATTTTTTCTGCGCTCCTATACAAAACGCCAAGTTCTCCTTTCCTTTTTTATTAAAAGAGGGTTTATAGCATCATCGCTTGGTCTCAAGAGAAATGGACGTTGTAAATGAATTCCTTCGAATGGTTTTTGGTACTGCCACTGGTGGGATTCCCCGGTAGGAAGCTTTAATGTAATTGCTGTCAAACAATCATATTAATTTAAAATTTAAAATTTAAAATTTAATAATTTAAATTTTTAGATGAGATTGTAAAATATAATTTATATTATTTTTAAACATATCTTTTCAAGCAAAAGCTTTTTATATTTAAAATTTATATAGATTCATATTATTTTATATTTAATTTTTATTAAATAAATAAATATGATATTCTTAAACCCATAATCATTTGGCCATTCAAATTCTAATATCATAAAATGCTAAGAGAAACCTTCATACTTTTAGTGGTAAGAGCTTTGTGTGTGTGTGTGTGTATTATTTTGGTAAAATTTTAAACTATAATTTATATTATTATATCAACTCAACTTTGGCTCGATTCTTTCTGTTGGGGCTTGTATTCTTCTAGGCTGTAGAAAATTAATGTTGTTGTATCGATTATTAGCTGTCTCTTTAAACACTTGTAAAAACTTGCTTTCCAGGAGTTCTCCATCTGTTACCTGACTCCATTGAAACGCAATGTCTAAATCTGTAAGCTTCACTTTCTCTGTGGACAGAGTGACTTCTTGACTGCTAGGATTTCATATCAAAGAAGGCGTCGTTACCTCAAGGCCAATTCAAAAGTAAAACATGCAACCTTTAAAGTTAAGACTATAGAATAGTCTGCGTGGATTGCCTGTGCTCGCTGGAAAACGGGGTCGCCATTTGGAAAGTTGTGGCCTCTGTCCGATCAGGCAAGATTGTGCATCCCCGTTTTCTGGTGATAATGGAAAGGCCGGAGACGGGCATCATAGAATTATAAACTTTAAAGCTCCTTGTTGGGATGGGTCCATGGTCAAGCCTCTCCGTCTTTATCAAACCGAGTCCTGACGGATATCAAATGCTGCGCGGTTCGCGCTGCTACTGATGTGAAATGTCTAGTAGTGTTTTTTTTTTTTTTTAAATAAATAAATTGGACTAGTAAAAAAAACGAACTTTCTAATAAAAACAAAAACAATTTTTAATTTTTAATTTTTCTAGATATTTCTGGAATATTTTTTAATTGGATTTCAGAATCTTATTTAATTTAGATTTCATTATCTAGGTTAGTTTTAGTTATTATTTAAATAGTATGTATGTTATCTTTTAGAAGAGATTATTAACTTATGATTGTTGATTTGTAAATACAATTTTTTTAATTAAACTATATATTCTTATATACATAATATATTATATATTGAAGGAAATAACCGAACACTCGCTTTCACTCCCCTCTGATCTCTCCACAACATTCTCTCCCCACAAAAATAGAAAAACCCCAAATCGATTTAACCAAATTAGGTTTTTTTTTAAGATTATTATCATGGTATTCAGCAGTTCCAGTCACTTCTCTCGCTGCTAATATCGCCTTTTTCGCTGCATTGCTCTCGTCTTAATGATTAAAGTCAGATGGAGACAGAGATGCTAGAGTGAATTCCCGGTTCAAACCATTGGGGAAGTTCACTCAACAATTCTGGCTTTTTAATTTTAATTTTTTATAAGCTGTGATTGAGGTTTTCTAATTTCCTCATTTCCACTATCGAAGACAAAAGATGGGCTACCATTGAATCTGTTGAGTTTGCTGGGCTGCTATCATATGAAAAGGCTTAAGTGGTGTTAGCAACTCTTCTCTTTGCTTTTCTATTATTTTAGAGGTTATCATCATCACTTCTTTCACTCCGAATGACTCCGCAACAATTTCATTGTCTTCGACTCACTAAGGTACCGCGGAGAAGAAAAGGCTAGCAATTGGCTCGAAAGCAGGGTTAGCAGCGCATCCCCACGATGGGTGAGATTTTGATTGAAGATTCATGTGCCACTTTAACTTTAGTGTAAGATTCCAATAAGTAAAGAATAATTAAATAGCCACTTCGAGAGAGCTAAGTCCTTCTAATACTCTGTATTGATAAAATTCTGCTTGCTTTCTTATTAAATCTCACAACTTAAATAGTAAAACAATTACTGAAATTAAGCAACAATTAACAACCCATAATTAATACTACTCTGTAACGGACTCCAACATAACTTTCAATTAATTACTATATAACAGTCATATTTTTCCAAGACCCATAATCAGGTCAAATTAACAACCCCAATTTAAAAATGACCGTGTAAAACATTCTAACGTAACAACCAAATAATTAACTGCATAGCAACCCCATGTTTCCAAGACCCTTGTCCAGATCACCCAAGGCCACGTCTTAACAGACCCATGACAATCCCTCCTCCATCAGAAGACCTTGCCCTCAAGGTTAGGGAAGTCTTTTTGCAGCTTATGAAATTCAACCCAGGAGGCATCATCGACCTCCAGTCCCTTCCATTTAACCAACAGCTCACTGACAGCGCGTCCATTCTTCTTTTTGAGGCGTCGCTGCAAGATTTCTTCAGGCTCAGCTTGTGGACCACCTCCAACAGTTAATGGAGGAATAGTAGCCACCAGCAAATTTCAAGCACCAAGCTTCTTCTTCAAAACTGAAACATGAAACACGGGATGAAGGAGGGAGGTGGAGGGAAGGTTCAAACGATAAGCAACACCACCAATCCGCTCTTCTATCTGATAGGGTCCATAAAATCTAGGAGAAAGCTTGAGATTTTTACGCTGCACAACCGAATGTTGTTTATATGGTTGGAGACGAAGGTAGACCCAATCTCCTACTTCAAAATGTCGTTCAGTACGTTTTAAATCTGCAAAACGCTTCATCCTCTCTTGGGCCACCTGTAGGGTTTCCACGTAATAGGCGTAAGATCTGATCACGGCTCCTCAGGGTGTCTTCCACAGACTGAACTGCAGCTGTCCCTGGTGAATGAGCCAACAAAGGTGGGGGTGGGTATCCGTAAACTGCCTTAAATGGTGAAAGTTTAGTAGAAGCATGAATGTTGGTATTATACCACCATTCTGCAAGAGGCAATCAGCGTGACCACTCCTTAGGCTTATCCCTAGAAAAACACCGTAAATACTGCTCCACACATTTATTCACAATCTCTGTTTGACCATCCGTTTGGGGATGATAAGCCGACGAAAATTTGAGCTCAGTCCCATGCAATTTGAACAACTCTTTCCAAAATAAGCTAGTGAACACAGGGTCTCTGTCATTGACAATAGATGTAGGCATTCCATGCAGTTTAAAAATATTGGCAATAAAAATCTGTGCAATTTTGGTGGCTGTATAAGGATGCGCAACTGAGATGAAATGCGCATACTTACTCAATCTATCAACCACAACCAAAATCACCTTAAACCCATTAGAAAGGGGCAACCCCTCAATAAATTCTAGGGAGATATCTGCCCATACTTTTGTAGGAATAGGCAAAGGTTGGAGAAGACCTGCGGGGTGGATGGTCTCATTTTTGTTGCGTTGGCAAATATCACACTCTTTAATGAAATTCTTAATGTCAGCCTTCATGCCCATCCAATAAAAATTAGCTCTAGCCCGAGATAGAGTTTTATGGAATCCTGAGTGGCCTGCCTGAGGGCTTCCGTGCGATAAGTGGAGCAACTGATTCTTGAGAACACTAAAATCACTAATATACAGCCTGCCCTTGTAAAATAACAACCCATCCTTCATGTCATATTTGGTCTCATCCAATTTGTGCCCTGCAAAATCAGAAATTAGTTTTTTTAATTTGGGATCCTCTGAATATGAGTCCCATAATGTTGAAATCCAGTTATCAGTAGGGAATATCAAGGCAGTCAGCATTGCTGGAGCATTGTCAAATTTCCTAGACAAGGTATTAGCGACCAGATTTTCTTTGCCTTTCTTGTATTCCACCAAAAAATCAAAGCCTAACAATTTGTTAGCCATTTTTGCTGCACAGGTGTCCCTACTTTCTGCTCAAGTAGGTACTTAAGACTTTGATGGTCTGTCTGCACTCGAAAAGTTTGCCCCAAAACATAAGAACGCCACTTCTTGACTGCCAAAACCAAGGCCATGAGCTCCTTTTCATAAGTAGAGAGATGCAGGGCCTTCCCATGAATGGCTTGACTCATAAAGGCAATGGGTCTTTCTTGTTGCATCAAAACAGCACTTACACCACAACCAGAAGCATTACATTGAATAATAAAGGGTTTAGTAAAGTCAGGAAGAATTAAGACAGGGAGGTTGGTTACAGCATTCTTAAGGGCAGTGAAAGCTTCTTTGGTTGTAGGGGTCCACTCAAAGGAATTTTTTCGGAGTAAAGAAGTTAAAGGAGCAGCAATAGAACCATAACCTTTGATGAATTTGCGATAATATCCTGTTAGACCAAGAAATCCCCTTAAGGATTTAAGGGTGGAAGGGAAAGGCCAACTTAACATAGATTCAATTTTTTTTAGGATCAGCTCAAACTCCATTTTTAGAGATTAAATGACCAAGATATTCAATCTCTTGACAACCAAATGAATACTTAGATTTTTTTGCAAAAAGCTGATGATTTTTTAAAATATTCAATACCACTGTTAAATGGTGTTGATGCTCTTCCAAGGTTGTGCTATAAATAAGAATGTCATCAAAGAAAACTAGCATGAATTTTCGCAAGAAGGGCTTAAAAATATGATTCATGAGAGATTGAAAAGTGGATGGAGCATTTGTAAGGCCGAAAGGCATTACGAGAAATTCGTAATGGCCTTCATGAGTGCGGAAAGCAGTTTTTGGGATATCCTTGGGGTTAACTCGAATTTGATGATACCCGGAACGTAAATCTAATTTACTGAAGATAGTTGCCCCATGCAACTCATCTAGAAGTTCATCCACAATAGGAATAGGAGATTTGGCCTTAATGGTGTCTTTATTTAAGGCTCTATAATCAACACAAAGACACCAACTACCATCCTGTTTACGAACTAAAAGAACTGGAGAAGAAAAGGGGCTAAGACTAGGACGAATGATACCCGAACTAAGCATGTCATTAATAATTTTTTCAATTTCAGTTTTTTGAAAATAGGGGTAGCGATATGGCCCAACACATACTGGTTTAGCCCCTGGTTGGAGAACAATATTGTGATTATGGTCACGATTTGGTGGAAGTCCAGTGGGTTCCTCAAAAACTTCCTGGAATTGATCAAGTAAATTAACAAAGAAGGGTTCAGTTTCAATAGTAGAAATGCAAAATGCATCAGGTGGAAGTAGCTGTAATACCAAACCTCGCTTGTTTTGATTCATATCCCTTCCAAAATGCTCCCCATTCATCAAGGAAACTTCCGTGGGTGTAATGCCCTGTAAAACATGCCTAGAATCCAAGAGATTAAATTCCATGCGTAATTTAACAAAATCCCATAAAATAGGCCCTAAGGTACTGAGCCATTGAACTCCTAATACAATATCACAACCACCCAAAGTCAAAACATAAAAATCTGTGTGATAAGTGTTACCCTGCATGTGGAATGGGATATCCACACATTTCCCTGTATTGCATAAATTGTCCCCATTGGCTACTCTCACCAAGAGTCCTATTGTTGATTGTAAATGAAGATGCGCTCATTGCTGAATTGAGGGGTCCATGAAATTATGGGTGCTCCCAGTATCGATGAGGATCACTACAGCACAACCATTAACATAACCAAGAATACGCATGGTTTTGGGGCTCGGAGAACCTGCCAAAGCATGAATGGAAATCTCGGGTGTTGTTTCCGGACTCACTCACATCCTCCTGAAAGACTATCGGCTTCTTCCAAAAGTCGAGGCTGCTGAATGGGTTGCAGCTCTTCACCGTCCGAATCCTCACATTCCATTATAAATAAACGAGCTGATTTGCATTTGTGGCCCGGCCCCCACTTTTCATCACAATTGTAACATAATCCCCTTGCTCTCCTCTTTATCATTTGTACTGGGGACAAGCGTTGGATTGGAACAAGTGCCTTCATATCTGATGTAGGTGAGTTAGAAAATGGGCGTGGGGAAGTAGATCCCAATCGTGAACTCCGCCTGAAAGCAGCCACATTTTCTTCCTGTATTTTTGCCATACCAAAAGCCACTGTGAGGTTAGAGGGATTTAACATACGAACCATGAAACGAATATCCTCTCGTAAGCCACTTAAAAAGCAACTGAGCTTGTATGGTTCTGCCAACCCTTTAAGTTGATTAGATAAGATCTCAAATTGGGACTTGTAAGCCTCCACAGTTGTGGTTTGACGTAGCCTTGTAAGAGTCTTCATTGGATCATCCAAAATAGAAGGGCCAAACCTGGTGAGTAAGGATTGTGTAAAACCATCCCAGCTGGTGATGCTACCTGAGGCCTCTAAATCCTGAAACCAAGTGAGGGCTTTACCCTCCATGTGAAAAGAAGCCAAGAGGACTCGATGATGAGGGTTGGTTTGATGATAAGTAAAAAATTGATTAGCACGATAAATTCAACCATTGGGTTCTTCACCATTAAACTTAGGAAAGTCGAGATGAATAGCCCGTGTTTGAATGCCACCCTGTTCTTCAAATAAAGGATTTCGCATGTGGGACCTTGACCCAGATGGAGTATCCTCTGTGTGCTTTCCGCGGGTATGGACCAAGGTGTCCACATTAGCAACCACCAGTTGTGATTGGTTCATCAAGCCTTCAAGTGCCTGTTGCAAGGCTTCCTGATTTTGGTGCTGAATTTCTTGAGTTTGCCTAACTGAAGCCAAAGATTCCGCAAGTTGTGAACAACGTGTATTATGCCCATCAGCCATGGATTGAACGGCTCTGATACCACTTATAAGATACCAATCAGTAAAGAATAATTGAATAGCCACTTCGAGGGAGCTAAGTCCTCTTAGTACTCTGTATTGATAAAATTCTGTTTGCTTTCTTATTAAATCTCACAACTTAAATAGTAAAACAATTACTGAAATTAAGCAACAATTAACAACCCATAATTAATACTACTCTGTAACGGACTCCAACATAACTCTCAATTAATTATTATATAACAGTCCTATTTTCCCAAGACCTATAATCAGGTCAAATTAACAACACTAATTTAATAATAACTGCGTAAAACATTCTAACATAACAACCAAATAATTAACTGCATAGCAACCCCATGTTTCCAAGACCCTTGTCCAGATCACCCAAGGCCACGTCTTAACAGACCCATGATATTTAGATTCTTGACTTTTGAAAGTGAACAACAACCAAACCAATTACTATGGTTTCTATAGGTAATGGAACAAAATCTTAAATTGATGATGATAATGATGATGATCTATCTTTTTGTTGGATTCAGGTGGCTAGATTTTGGAAAGTACGGTGAAGATTCGTGGCTAGGGTTTTATGATTAAGCAAAGAAAAAAGAGTGATAATTTTGATATTTTAACGTAATAAAAGTCTTTTAGTTATTAATTAAAATAATTTCAATTTTTTTTATTGATTTTTCTGCATAAATATAAAATATTATATAACTTATAACTTATAAAATGTAAAATATAATTTTTTAAACCTCTCATGTAATTTTTCTTCTTATATATATATATATATATATATATATATATTTGACTGTATGTTGAGTCAAAGTGGACCCATCAAATACCGTGTATTATAGACACTTTGGACTTTATATATATATATTTGACTGTACGTTGAGTCAAAGTGGACCCATCAAATACCGTGTATTATAGACACTTTGGACTTTGGAGGCTTGGTTGCAATTTTCACCTGTATTATTTTGCTTCTTGTTCCCGAAGCTAATTTATTTTTTTGTTAAAAGGAAGCTTCCTTTCATGTTGTCTTGAAATGGTTCACAAGAGCTCAATAAAGAAGAAAGCAGAACATACTATGGAGGGGATCTCTCTAGAATTGAAAGAAATTTCCTGCAGAGATCTCAAAACCTTCAATTTCTTCCAAAAGCTCTCAGTCTTTGTTGCCGTCTCCATTTTTATTGATGAGCCAAAGAAGAATGAACAACGGCGAAAAAAGACGGCAGTGGACTTTCTTTATGGTGTATTGAAGAGGAACGAGAAGCAACATCAACGTCTGCAGCGGCAAAAGACACATCCGAATACTTTCAACGATGAAGAAAAGAAGAACGAACAGCAACAACTTCTGCAGCGGCAAAAGACACCAGTGGACAGAGAAGGAGGTAGCAACCCTAAATGGAACCATATGATGCAGTTTAATCTCAATACCACTTCCCTTCCTGATTACGGTGATCATCTCTTTTTCAAATTTGAATTGCGCTGCAAAGGTTCCATCTTTGGTAACAAAACTATTGGGGAAGTTTGTGTTCCATTCAAGGATTTGAATGAGGAGTTCAACGGCAGTGTCAGGTTTGTGAGTTATCAGGTCCGAAATAGCGATGGGAGGCCTAATGGTGTCCTGAATTTTTCCTATGAGGTGAACGGGAAGGTCAAGAGGAATGAAGTTGATGGTGCAAGAGTTGATTTGCCTCCAAGAATTCGTTTCTCATCACCTAAAAAAGTCCATTATCCATCCTCGGAAGTCGATGTTAAGTCGAGGAAAGCATGCTTATATCCTTCCCTGGATGATATCAGCTTCAGCTCTCCTTCGCCAGGAACCGGGTTTCCTTCTACGGAGTTGTGTTATCCAGTAAAGGCATGTTATACTATGCCTCCGCCAGCCTTTCCTTTACAGCTTCCTGGGGGTCACAGAGTGTATCAGCTTCAATATCCATCACCACTGACACAGTCTCCAGGTTCATATTGCTACACAACAAAGACAACCGAGCATGGTAGCGGTCTTCGTGGGCATACTGGAGGTTGGACAATTAGGGATGTTAATGTATAGCTAGTTAGGTTAGTGTTAGAGAGAATGTTGATGTTGATATTCTTCAATAGCAGGCTGGTGCCTGATGTAATTTCATTTGTGTAAGAAACATTCCACTCTGCCAGGTAGTTAGGGGCATGAGTTCTAATTATTGCCACGCTAGACACGTTACCAACATACTGCTCATGTCTCGTTGATCAGTTCGTACTTGATATCAAAGGAAATGCTATCTCTCTTTTCTCTCCATTTCCTTTTTGTGCAGAGCACTAAAATTTGCTTCCTTGTCACAAACAACAATCCTGGATTGCTACTTATTTGCTGATTCTTCACCATGGCTTGAAGCTTGTGAAAATAAAATCTTAGTTCAAATCTTCTGATGCAAGATTGAGAGAACTCAAGTTGCCCAAGTCTTGAGACGTGAATTAATTAAACATGAATACAGACTCTCAGATTTGACCAGACCCAGAGGTGCTACTGACTATCAGAGGGTCCCCTAATCATCAACCATGAAAATTTGGAGATAGAAGTCAACTCAAGTGTAATGTTCTCTCTCTTATTGTTGACTGCTTGTATACAATGTATATTGCAAGAACTTGGACTAGTTCCAACGGGAATATGACGGCAGAATCCTTGACAGGAAATCTCAAGCATCATTGCATTTAGTTTGAGACTTGATGGCAGAACCACTGCAATTTGTTGGACCAAAACTCAATGCCCATAAGCGTTGTATCTCTGTAAGAGCCTAAGAGGACAGCTTTAACTTGCCTTTTACACATGATTGGAGCAGTAAAGCCGGCTCTTCTTTCTGGATTAATTAGAAACAGGACTTTGGCAGTTCCATTCTATTTTCCCCATTTAATTTTTTTCAGTTATCTGCCGTTCCCTTGTTTATGGAGAACAACTTGATGAAAAAACTGGATTGATTTTTTTCATCAAGTTGTTCTCCATATGACATCACTGACGAGACAGAGCAACGGTGAAGAAACATATGTCAGCACAATCTTGAAATATAAAAATCCATGGAACAACTTGATGAAAAAAAAGGAAAAAAACCACTACTCTTATCATATCTCCTCTGTGTTCATCGTTTTCCCTGTTTCCCTCAAAACAATGGGTATAGAAATTTGACCTGTTTTTGTTCAAGGAATATAGAAATAAATAGATTCTGTTTCCTCTATACACGCCAAACAAATTGGATTTCTATCTTGTACCTATCCTAGAATCATATTACACATATGCTGAATCAAAGGCTGAGCGCTAGGGTCGCAGCGCAGCTCTTAAAGTGGTTGACACAGCTTCATCAGTTGACTTCTCAACATAAATTGTATCGTTCCACTCTTGATCCTCACTCCAGTCATTGCCGTGAATTCATTTTTTAATGAGAGGCAAAATAGTAAGATAAGATATTTAATTTTATGTCAAGAGATGTTCATTAACAACATGGCACAAGGCCCATGTACAAAAGGGCTTACATGCTCAAAACACTCGTCTGGACTCACCGAATCTATTTAACAAAAGTCCCATCAAAGGATTAATGTTAATCGATCAAGTCCCAGCCCAAAAGCAGCTCTGGACGGAAGGTTTCTCACCGACAACCTCCTTGTTTTGTACATTATACTTGAGAGCTAGATTCTCATAGATATTGATTAACGCTTGCATCAAAGGAAAAATGGCTGGTTTGCTACGAGTCAGAGGCATTTATGAGTTATTGCTGAGACACTGTGTCGTACTTCGGAAAACCCCACGTCACGTCCCCGCCCTGGTGATGGCGGTTTTTTTCTCTGTTATTGGAATTGATTTTGTTGAGAGTCGCCACCTAGTATTTAATTGAGGGTTACTAGGAAACGCAGGTTGACTGGTCTTGTCAGAGATTCGCGGGTAAGGGATTGATTGTAGTTAGGGAAGGTATTAGCACCCCTAACGCACCCTACCTGAGGTAAGCTGCTTTGTGGCTGTGATGTGTTAAAGAAGTTTTAAAAAATTTTATCTTTTCATCGGATTTTAGAAAGACAACTTCCGTACAAGTTTGTACTTGTACACCGCGATCTAATCAAAATATTAAATCCTTCTTTATTCCTTACAATTTTATCCTGAAAAAAAATATATATATCCATAAAAACAACATTCAAGTACACACATATATTTTTTACTATATTTTTTCTTTTTTCCTTTTTTTTTTCTTTTTACATTCACCTTTTTTACATGTAAAACAAATAAAAAAAATTCAAAATAAATCAAATACAATAATATCTGAATATACACATCATCTGGAAGTTACAAAAAAAAAAACACAAAGAAATCCTCGGGGACAGTGCTGCACAGCCTGGTTGCCGTCTGAACAGCAGCGGCGCATGAACCTCACGCGCCACGCCACTGGCGGCCGGTGAAGACCAGCAAGCTGGTACATCGGGATCGTCTCCTTCTTCTCTTCCCGTCCGTACCAGCAGTGCACCTCCTAGTCACTTGCAAAGCAAACCAACAACACAAACAGTTCCGGCTCTCCCTTTTTTCAGATCTGTCACGGCCTCTTTTAGATCTGCTTCGTTGCAAATCAGCTGCTGCTGTTCATCCTCTTCTCCCTTGTTCCATGTACTGGCAGCAAGGAGTGCTGGAGGCTGGCGACCGGCGGTGAAGGAGATCAGCTGCTGCTGCTAGTGGCCGGTCTGTGGGCACTGCTGAAAACCGGTTGGAGAAGACTAAGAAATGTTCGATCTGGGGGAAGAAAGGAACGACAGCCGGCCTCTGTTTTTTTTTTTACGGAGGGAAGTGAGCGGCCGAGAGAGACCCGGCTGTGGGTTGCTGCTGCCGCTGAGGCTGGTTTCTGTGGGTGAGACCAGAGGAGAAGACGGGTTGTTTGAGCTGTAATGGCCAGCTTGGCCGTGTGTGGGGAAACTTGAAATTCCTCCGAAAATTGCAGCTCGATTTTCGTCTATTTTTGCAGTTTTTTTTGGTCAGTTTTCTTGGCATTGCTAGTTTTTATTTTATTTTTTCGATTTTGATTTTTTTTTATTTTAAAAAAAAATGAATTTTTAGAAATCACCCAAAATTAGGTAATGATACACTGTGTAAATGATAAAACTATTCAGAAGTTACAAGTTCGAACCCTTTCGATTTGATTACTTTACAAAAAGAAATAGCTGAGTAGCATATTTTCCATGGGGTTCTGAGGTGCCAAAACCATGTCAAACAGCTAGTTCCAATCGAAAGAAATTAAATTAAAGCATCTAAAAGTAGTTAAAGCAACTGCATTCCCTTGTTTTTGTATTCATTTGCTAGACACTTCACCACCTTCAACTTTTCAAAGAACAAAGTAACTAAAGCATAACCTCAACTTGCTTTTTCTGCGAGTGCCAACCGAAAAGTTTTCATGTTCTGGGTTCTTTTCCTTTACCAATAAAGTAATCAGAAAGCTCGCTGTTTTATTTTCTGTTCAAAATTCTTCTACGAAGCAACCACAGGCTAAACTTGAAAAGGTCCCTTCTGCTCAGATGCACCGTTTACAGTACATCCACCACCCACCAGGAGAAAAAAAAAAGGAGGGGGGATATTGGGAGTCACGTTGCTTGGGAAGTTTGATGCTTCCTTTTATCTTTAGGGAGTTGAGAGAACTTTCATGGAAGATTTCGTTGTGTTAGCTAGAGGATCTGAATATATTTTTATTCTTTTCGCTTGAAATATATTTTTTGAAAATGCATGAGTATTCGCCTATTATAATATAAATGATAGGATATTAGCAAACTTGAAAATGATTTTAATTTAACTCTCTTTTAATTTATTAAAAAAAAATTACTTCCTTTCTTGCACTTAACATGTTAAGTTATATTAAGAATAAAATGTTAATTATGCCATATGTGTATTGATAGAGAAAATTGGAGGAATATTTATTTTATATAGACACCTAGAAAGAAAGAAAAGAAATAGTAAGAGAGATAATAAAAAATATATTTTTGAGATTAGGTGAAAATGTTCTTATTATTTCTTTATGAGTCTAGATATGATTTTCTTTTTATTTTTATATTTGTATCTTTCCTCAAAATGAATTTATAAAATGAATATTAGTACGTAGTTACTTCTTGTTCTAATTTTTTTTTTTTTTTTTGTGTATTCTTAAACTAAACATGCTTATTGTAGCTAGCCATCTATATCCTATTGTTAGAATTTGGTCCGAGTCTCGATCTTGCTTTTCACCTAATACAATTGGTAAATAACACTTTAATTTATTACTTGTTAGGCTGTCATTTACATGATTCCTCTAAATTAAGAATTCATTGAAGGTTCCTGGCATCCGTGAGTCCCTAGTTTCTTGCTTTTTTGTTCGAAGTTCGTCCCCTGGTTTTGTTGTGAGGCAAAGTTGCAAGAATCCCTTTTCTCGTGTAACAAAGGCAAAAACAATGGCAGTTCGTGTAGCAAAGGTTTTCCTTCAAAAATGTCCAATGCCCATTTAGTTTTCTATAGCCCACGCCACATTGAACGATACGAAAAGCAACCTTTATCAAGGCTTCAACTGATTTGTATCTCTGTGATCGTTTATGGTATGCACTTCGCAATTTGCATAGTACCAGGCTAAATATTTTTCACAGAAGTTTCGAATAAAGTTAATTTCTTCATCAATCAACAACTTCTCATAATTGCTGGTCCCTTGTGGAAATGTTACTTTCTTCAAAGGGAGTATCAATAATGGTGTCATGGGAGATAATTATACAAGAACTGCTGTGCTTCAACTTGCTTTGTCAGCAACTTTTCACGAGCACCCCGACTTTCACCTAGTAAAGGCCCTTTCACTCCTTTTGTGGTTAAAGATGACGCCCTTGGCCATTGCTCCTGCAAAACTTGCATGGCTTTAACGCAGTCGTTTGGCATTGATCAGGAAAGGAATTCCACTACCTTTTGATTTGTAGGACTTGTTAATTACCACATTCCAATAATTGGTTTACGTACTATAACCTCACGTTTAGCAAGAGGATTTTATCACGCCTCCAGCCAATAGCCTTATGCCACTTGGTTGTGTGAGAGCAGATTGCTGCCCCATGAAGCTTTCTTTTTCTTTGCATTTTAACACCCACCTTCACCCCACTCCCAAAAGTGCAAACCAAAAGCAGCTCCCTTTTGTGTTCTATATAGACCACTTCATGTTTCTTTTGCATTCCTTCATGCTAAGCACTGCTTTTAAAAATCCTCTCTAATATAGTACCACCTGAGTTTTTCTACGTCCTTTCCGCTTATCATTAGATCCAAACTTTTTAAGACGACTTTGAAAGAAATCAAGAAAATGAAGAACAAAGCTTCTGTTTTCTTGAAAAAGATAATGTCGTTGTTGAGTTCTGTTACAAAGGCCAAGTCCTTGGCTATTAAGAGCAAGACAAGCGCACTCAAAACGCGCGCTATTATGCTCTCTTTGATGAGGAGCAAGAGGGTTTTGGTGGGTTCAATCTCTAACAAGATTCATAGGATTCTTAATCAGCCTGAAAAGGACAGCGAAGACGACGACAATGAGGACCAAAGCAGGGCCATAGTTCTCTACTGCAATGCGATGGCCAATGAGTCACTTTCGAGTTGTTCACAAATGGCTGGCACTGGTGATGATCAAGCTAACAATCATTACTACTGCTACGATGATGAAAAGTACCCGGATCTTACGCACTCGCTATTCGATGAAGATGACTTTGAAGATCCCGGTGGTTCTATCATTGATTTGGTGAAGAATTCCAAGGAAGATGGAGAAGATTTCAGCTTGGAAGATGAGATTGATCATGTTGCAGACTTGTTCATTATGAGGTTTCACAAGCAGATGCGTTTGCAGAAGCTGGAATCATTCAAGAGGAATCAAGAGATGCTTATGAGACGTGATTAATGGAAAATGAAAGATCATATTCATAAGTACTACTGATGTTTAACTTGATGTTTTAAGAGCCATTTTCTCTTCTTCTTCTTCTTTTTTCCCGCATTGCTGCTCAATTAGTTGCTCTTTCAGCACAACCAAAGGATATGTACGTTGGCTGGAATTCAATAAAAATGTCAAATAGAAAATAGAAACTATAAAATGAAGTGAAACTATGTTTAATGGGCTAGGTTCTCAAGTATTTTGTTGGGAGAATCCGATTGTCAACAGAATATGCTCAATTTCCCAAGAATAATGATGTGATATATATACATTATAGGCTTGGTGTTTTGAGCCCTCAGATTGAAAATTGAGGAGAGAAATAGAACCCAGGGTCACTGGCAGTGTACAATCTCTCTTCTTTGAATAAAGATGTATTAGACTTCTATGAACCAGATCTGATGTCTTAACTTTCTGATATTCTTTATCAACAGAAAAAATCCTGATGTGGATGCATGCCATTTGCATTGATCACGGTACAAGTCTCGTCTTTTCTTCCTTTTCACCGCACTGTTTTTCTTCTCTTTTTCTTCCAGGTCCAGTTTGTGGGTCTATCAAAGTGAATCTGACAACAGCTGGTGACAGTACTGTATTTTTATGGGGACATATATCTATCTCAAGGGCATTCTGTAGGACCCCTTTTCATGAAACAATTTCATTTCTTTCTCGAATGGTTCTTGATTTATATTTAGAATAATGTATGTTTTCTGAAACTGAAACAGATTTAATCTTGGATGTAGATAAGGGGAAGGAGGAACTTCGGTATTGTTTTGGAGTATTAGATAGCTGATTATATATTTTGTTAGAATATCATAATCTTCATCAGCATCTTCAGCAGAAAATCCAGAATCTTCATCAACTCTTTCAGCAGAAAATCCAGTAGCACATGCACCAATTATTCACTCCATCCATTTTGTTACTGGTTCAAGATAATCCATCTAATTACTTGATTGTTTTCTTATTTTCCTCATGTTTGTTTCCTTATTATACTCTTGACAGTTTAATTGTACATTTATAAATACAATGAAAAACTACACGGCTAAGTAAGTCAACCGATTCAAAGATATCTCTTACCTTTATCTCTATGTTGTTTCTGTTTTTTGAAGTTTTACATGGTATCAGAGTCACACATTCTATAAACTAATGCTTTTCATACCATCCTTTCTAAAGCTTTCACATCATCCAAATGGCCAGCAATAACAACACCTCCATCCCTGATCCTATCCTTCCACTATCTACCACCACTATCTCTGTTACGCTAGAAGGTTCCCACAACTATTTAGCACGGAAAATGCAGTTCCTTAATCTTCTTCGAGGACATAATTTAGTTGGCTTCATTGATGATACTAAAACTTCACCAAATCTTTAGGGCACTCCAATATTTTACAATTACATACTCTGATATTTCTTATGCTGTTAACCGGCTATGTCAATATATGCACCAACCAAGAATTCCACATTGGCAAGCTATGAAACGAGTCCTTTGCTAGTTAAAGGGCACTAAGGTTTCTGGTTTGCTCTACACACCATCTCCTCTTCAGTTACATACCTACTGTGATTCGGACTGGTCAAGCAATCCAAATGACATGAGGTCTACAAGCTGCTATGGGGTTTTCTGGGAGAAAACCTGGGTTCTTGGAGCTTCCAAGAAACATATCGACTATAAGATGCGATAGCATTAGAACAATTACACTCGCTTCAAATTCGGTGTTCCATGCAAGAATGAAACATGTAGAGATTGACAATCATTTTATTCGTGAGAAAGAATGCAACAATGATATTAAAGTCGAACATATCTCAACAACGGTGGATCAAATAGCAGATGTCTTCATTATCATCTTTAGCAAAAAAATCCAGAATCTTCGTCAGCACCTTTAGTAGAAAACCCCTTACTATCTGCACCAATTATTCACTCTGTCCATTTTGTTATTGGTTCAAAATAATCCAGCTAGTTACTTGATTGTTTCCTTATTACGGAGCTTGGCGAGCTGCTGGATATGAGCTTTGGCAGCATCATCTGCCAAGAACGTTGTCCCTGTTTCGAGGCCGTAGTGTTTTCTTGCTTTGCATCCCTTGCACAGATGTAAAAAAAAAAAGGGATAGAAATTAAGGCTTCCGTACTATACAATTTCAAATCAAAATCTGAGTCTCTTGAATTTATTATAATATATATATATCTTAGATCACAAGGATTTAAGAAAAAATCTCCTGTACACTTCTCATTAGGGAAAAAAACCTTAATGTCCAAGTCTTATACTAGATTAGAAAAATTCCAACTAAAAAAATTCAATTTAGCGGTTTCTTTTTTTTAAAAAAAATGCCTTCTTTTTTAATCAAATTTTTCTATGTTAAAGTTTTTATCTTTTACTTTTTTTTTCTTCAATATAAAAAAACAAGTTGAAAAATAACATAAAATTGACAGAAGAAAAACTTACGATGAGTAGATTTTTTTAAAAAAAGAGGGCTAACTATATATAATTTTTAAAATTACAAGGACTAGTTAATTAGTTTTACTAAACTATATGTCCTATGTTACAATCAACTTTTTTTGTTCTTTTTTCTCATCAGAGAAAGGATAGACAAGGGGCCGAGTCCCAGTAAAATGTTTAAAACGACAACCGCCCCTGGTCATCGGTAAGTTGCCATTTTTTCGTATTGTCTTTTTGGTTTTTTAAGACCATCTACGAGGTTTTTCAAGTTATTTTGGTTCTTTTTTAAGTATTTTGGAGTCAAAATAGATTGAATAATGTGTTTTTAAATTAAAAAATTAAAATTAAAATTATATTTTTTC
>Ga0325404_1000044_pt1 | contig 102377 bp, 55 predicted proteins | sample PopdelMetagenome_18_FD_205664 | JGI IMG/M metagenome (GOLD analysis project Ga0325404, IMG submission 205664) | Populus deltoides microbial communities from Bellville, Georgia, United States - Xylem-Control-R1 | ecosystem: Host-associated > Plants > Phyllosphere > Stem > Wood/Secondary xylem...
CAAACATGTCTCGGCATTTGGTTGAATATTATGGGATGCATAAAATGAAAATATTAGCCAAACGATGTAATATTGTTTTAATTAATATACATTGATTAAAATTTTATTATTTCTTTAAGTGTATGCATTTTTTTTACTATTTTTAATTCATATTATAATAAAATAATTATTTCTAAAGTGTTATTAAATAATTAGAAAATTCATCAACATAATTTGAAGCAATCAACAACATAAAATAACATACACTTGGATATTCATCTCACATATAATTTGAATAATATAAAGATATTCATCTCACTTGAATGTGATCATATATTTTTCAGAGAGCTAACTCTTTAGCTAAAATTCAGCTACAAAATAAGGAGCATGAGCATGGACTTAATCTGGATTTTGCAAAGTTTATTAGGATTAAAAGAGGAAAAGAACCGAAAATTCCAGCATGGCATGGAGGGGTTAGTTGGAAGATAGTGAGACAGCTGGCAGTAGAAAATATATTTTAATTTTATTTGTTAAAATACTAATCTTTGAGTACTGTAGCGTTTCAAATTTCCACCATTGTATGTAACCCTATCTTATTTTAGTGTTTTTACTATGTGATATTATACTTGGTTGGGTTAAGAGAGTTAATCCAATAATTTGTTGATTTGAAATAAATAATTTTTTATAATTTTTTTTGAAAATGAATTTTAGAAATGAACAGGTTAATCTACCTAACTAGTATAAGAAATTTTGTTACACTTTAGATGGATCAAATGGTTTTAAACAACAGATTTTATTACACTTTAGAAGAAAATAAGTTGGAAGAAATAAAGTTTTAGGAATAACATCTCGAGGAGAGTTTTATTAACATTTTAAATCAAATGGTTTTTGTGTGCGCGATCTATTAAGTTCTCTAATAAATTAGTTAAATATAAATCATAATTCTAAATAAAATATGATTAAATAAATTAATTTATTATCAATTCAGCAATTGATTGATTTATATTCAAGATCAAGTTAAATATCTAACAACTTGTCATAATCCTCCAAATATTAGAAAAGTTATAGGTGGTTTGATTTAATATTTTAGTGACTAGTTTCTGAATGTAATTATTATCCTGTCATCAACAATGTTTTAATTTATACATTATAGCATGGAATATTTTTACTCTGTCAAATCATGTTTGTTCTCAATACTATAGTCATTGATTATTTGAATAAGATTTAAAATTCTTTTCAAATCTCATCCTTCCTTGTGCAAGGATTTACAATTAATACTATTTAAGAACATATGAAATATTTTTTTAAATTCATATAGGGTGATGAATCATTTCTTGATTACTTAAATACCTTTATATAGTTCTTGTTATATTTAAAATTTGCTCGTTTGTTACCTTTAATTAAGACAACGTGCAGTAGGATCAAGATATAACATTCCCTATATAAAATAACTTAGTTATCCTAAGTTTGAAGATCATTTACACAACCATTATGTGAACTTTTTCATAAACACGGATGGTTTCTCTAGATAGAGTTCTCATACGGGTCAATTTAATGTACATGTCGCTACTATATATTAGTTATAGATATCATTTATATCCCAACTTATAATAAGAACAACTGCTTTCTTTCATAAAGAAAAGAATATAATATGTATTAGTTTCAGCAACTCTAATTAATATCCAGTTTTAATATAACACTAACTAGAAACATTTAGAAACAATAATTTGATGCAATAGAAATCCTATAATTATAAAAAATTTATAATATTATTTGTAAAATATTTTTATCCCAAGAGCTTTATCTTTACTCTATATTCATTAATCAAATATTAAAAATAAATAAGTTTTTATAAATAAATTAAATATATTTACACTAATATAATAATTAACGGATTGGCTATAAAAAATATACACTAACAATCATAACCCAAACCTTGAATTTTATGAGATATATCGGAGAAATCTGAAATAATAATAAATGCATCTTTGTGAGATTTCTACAATTTTTCAAGCTTTTCATGGTTCTAAGCATACCGCATCGTTTCTTTAATTCGGGCTAACAAAGAAAGAGAGAAGACTGAACAAAGTGGACAGAAGGGCTGACGTAGCAAAGAAAAAAGAGAGGGAGAAAAGATTCTAATACGTGCACTGGAACGAAGCTCTGTTAAAAATATTAAAAATAGCTTCAAATCATGTGAAATTCATAATCTTGACTTGACTTCTTTGGTAGTTATTATCAGATCGTCACTTTCACGCTGTCATTGTTAATTAATAATTATTGTTCTTCCCATTGTTTTAGTTCAAGTCTCAATTTTTATTATGTTATGTGAGTGGGGCCTCTTCGTTCTCTCAAGAGCCATCGTTGACAAAAAAATGGGACGAAGGAAACTGAGTGATGAACATGAAGCCGCACAAGTTTCCGAACAAAGTTGCGGATCGCAAGTATTATTCTGCCTTTACTCCTGGCTTTTTCATACATAATTAAGTAGAAAAAATCGAAGAGGGCACATGCTGGTGTCGACCTTTCAGCCCGTCTTGGCAGCGAATCTAAAGCTGGCACAACTGGTTCCTCTGGACAGAACTGAGGAGCTAAATCCTAATCTCATGGACTCCAAATCAAACTGCAGGAAATTATCCTCCATTTGATGACCACCGATTACTATCGATGGATCGCCGGCAAAAAATGATGTTTTTGGTCTGACCCCGGCATCCACAAAACCCAAGCACCACACATCAGCACCAACCCTGACCATGGAATTCGATCCTAAGATCTTCCAAACCACGTCATTCCTGTGCATGACAAGATCAATGGCTGGCACCGTCGGTCCGGCACGCGTACTCTTTACTTTACTGGCTGGGTAGCACACACTGAATGGCTGAACTGGTTTTGTTGTTGTAAGATTGAAAGGAGAAGAAGCTGCTGCCTTCACGAATGCCTTGGTAACAGCCTTGTAAATAGAGGTCTCTAATTGTGTGTATGGAACAACAGTGCTGAGCTTTGTCCCACCAGAACCATTACCACTGTCAATGGGCAAGAGTGATTGATTCAAGGCCACCGCCTTTCCATTAACTTTGATCGAAGTCACCCCTATGAAATATTCACTCGAGGGTTTTTTCAGATCAGGATAGGAGTATTTTCCAACAGGGTTCAAAAGGAGTGGTGTATAAGCAAGTGGTTTTGAGAGATCAATTCTACGTCCGAACTTGTAAGGCCCTTTGGTGCCGATAAAAGCCGCTCCCGGCCGAGTTTTGGAGCCCGACAAACAAAGTGCAAAATATCGGGGATAGTGGAAGATTGCACTAGCCTGTACTGGGATTGAAATGCTTGAACGTCCGAGCCCTGCCGAGCCTGTGACACCTCTTGCCAGGCCCTCGAGATTTTCCTTATAACCACAGGAGAAGATAAATGTGAACGGAGAAGAGGAGGAAGTTCCTCCAATGGACCCTGTGTTATCTAAGGTGAGCATAGAGAAATAGTCTACAAGGGCGGGGGCATACTGCTCGTTTCCAGAAAAGCTGGGCTGGAAGGGGTTCTCTGGTTTCAATACGCAAACGCTGTCGCCACAATTGGGATTGGAGTCCCTGCAGTTCATCAAGCAAGCAAAGCAGCCGACAAATTCATCCAGCAAGGTGGTGCACGGAATGTGTCTGTACGAGGAGGAATTGTAGTCATCACAGTTAATCCAGATGTAACTACCTCCAAGGTCCAGGAGTAATTTTGTTTCTTGAGGGAGGTATGCTGTGATGATGTATTGAAGAGTTGAAGCATCTTTCTGGATAGGGCTGACAAGCGGTGGCCCAAAAGTTTCAGCTCGAGAGGGGGTAAGAGCCAAGAAGAAGAAGAAGAAGAAGAAGAAGGAGAGGAAGAGAAGAGGGACTTCTAGCTTTGGCATCGCCATTTGGTTGCTGTGCTGAGGGTGGTGTGCGAGCTTAGAGTGATGAGAAAATGGCTCGGATTATATAGCAAGGGAAGGAAGCACGCGGAAGAAGGCATGTGCTGGATCTCATCTTTGACGAAGGGGACACAGAATTCTTTTGATGAATCCGTGTAGTCGAACGCGAAACGTCGTCCTGCCAATAGAATATTGCAGGAGTGGATACCTCCTTGATGCCAATTGATCATTAAATAAATAAATAAATAAATAAAGCACCCGCATTTGTTGACTGGATTCTTAAAGAATGTCAACTCTCGTACTGATAGTAAAAAATAAAATGTTGATGGATATTTTAATTTAATATAAATAGTCTATCTCTTCTTAGATTCAAATGGATATTTTTAATATAAAAAACTGATATAAAAATATTTTGTAATAAAATTAAGTAATGAATTCTATTGTATGCATGAGTTCTCGTGGCCGAAACGCATGTGAAATGCGCTTCCCTGTAAAATATTATCATTATTGAAACTCTTCTTCATAAACTCAAATCTAGCATTGTTATAAAATCATATAGTAAATGTGGATGTCTAGATGCCTTCTTATCCTACACCCCTTCTTTATTACTAGCCTCTAGTGCTCTAGTGCTCCTAAATGTTCATGAACTAGTACAGTACTAGCCTTGATGCCCGAGCGGGGTGCGGGATAACTAAGTGATAAAATGCTTAGAAATAAAAAAGCATGAACTAGTACATTTCATGTAAAATTTGATTCTAATTATTATAAGAGACAGTGATAAAATGCTTAGAAATATCATGAAGCAAGAGATGAAGACTTCCAATGAGCTTGCGATGCTGAATAAGAAAGCTAGCATTGATTAACTGAATGCTAGTTTTTTTCCTATATTAAGAGATAAATGTAACTGTAAGCTATAAATGATTCTTATGGTTATATATAAGCATCAAAGATTCTTAAGGATAAATGACAAGTGATAAATAAAGATGTAATTGTTGCAAGTATGTGAGTTCATAAGAAAAGAACGGCAATCCGGAAATGAGAATGATGTAGCTGCAGCTTGTGATTGAATAATTGGTTAATGTCTAGCGAGTTGACAGTATGAAAAGTATTTTTGTTAAATAGAGAGAAGGTGGAGCAGTACAAAGAAATAAATGATGTTGTAGATACAAACATTTTCAGGGGATGAAATGGAGAGGCGTTGCTTTTTTGAAAGTGCTGGTGCGGGACCGACATCATCTCTGCAAAGATGTTCCTTCGATGAACCTACATAATCTTCCAAGGTTCTTGGTTAGGGAAGTCGGGTGGTGTTGAATCACATATTAAGAGTAAATACTTAACCATGGCAAGTGTAAACAAAAGGAATGCATAACAAATAAATATTTTGTAATAAAATTAAAGTAATGAAGTCTATTGTATGCATGGGTTCTCGTGGCCAAAACACATGTGAAGTGCACTTCCCTGTAAAATATTATCATTATTGAAACTTTTCTTCATGAACTCAAATATGGTATAAATCATCCATGGTACATGGATATCTAGATGCTTTTCTAATTTCAAGTTCATTTGAAACTATATCTTCTTATAACCTTTGAACTTACAAGTATTTATGTACATATGTCTATAAATAGAAGTATTGTTGAGAGAATGGTAGACACACATATATAACTATAAATTCATATAAAATAACAGTGTTCTCTCTTTATCCCCCTAATCTTTATTGTTCTTTTATATATATTGTTTTATTATTGTATACTTCTTGATATATAGTTTTACAATACGTTATCAGCACGAATTGCTCCTCGCTTTCATCTTGAAGCAAACAATCATATTTGGTAAGAAGTAGAAGCACAAATTTCTCTTCGCTTTCGTCTTGAAGCAGATAATCATATTTGGTTTGTTGATAAAAAATAGAAGGTATGTTTTTCTATTGTTGTTGTATGTTCTACATTCTGTTTTGAGATCAAGTATATAGGATGGAAACCCGTGAAAAAATCTTAAGATTATTCTCAGGTGTAATAATGTCATGTATTGATCATCGTTTTATATTTATATTTTTATAAATATTTTCTGTGTTTTAAAATCTATTTTTATATTCCAAGATATATTTATTTAACCAAATTTCTAACGATATTAATATTTTTTATGAAGTAACAATGACAAAATTTGCCGAACTTGAGTTCGTGGCACTTGATATTACAAGCAATAATTATTTGTCATAGATCCTTGATGCTAAAATTCACCTAGATGCCATGGATCTTGGAGACACCATTAAAGATGATAATGAAACATCTAGTTAAAACAAGACAAAAGCCATGATTTTCTTACATCATCATCACCATGAGGAGTTGAAGATAGAGTATCTCATAATAAAAGATTTTCTTATTCTTTGACAAAATTTGAAAGAAAGATATAACCATCAAAAGACAGTTACTCTCCTAAAAGCTCGTTATGATTGAATACATTTACGATTGCGGGATTTTAAATCAATAAGTGAATATAATTATGCAATGTTTAATATCAGTTTTTAATTGAAACTATATGGATACAATATCACTAATAATGATATGTTAGAAAAAACATCATCTACTTTTCATGCCTCAAATATGCTCATGCAGCAGCAATATAGAGAACGAGGTTTTATGAAATATTATAAACCGATTTCATGTCTCCTTGTGACTGAACAAAATAATAATATTTTAATGAAAAATTATGAATCACGACCAACTGGTTCAGCACCATTCCCTAAAGTGAATGCTACGAGATATAATAATAATTATGGTCGTGGTCATAATACAGGTCGAGGATGTGACCATGTGAGAAGACAATTTAATTACTATAACTATAATGGTCATAATTCATAAAATTCTTACAAACCCTCACAGGATGAGGAAAAACAAGAAAGGGAGAAGAATATATACATAACAGAGATACCAAAAAGGTAGAAAATATCTATTATCGATGTGGAATGAAAGGACATTAGTCTCGTACTTGTCATATGACCAAACATCTTATTGAGTTATATTAGTCCTCATTGAAAGGAAAGGAGAAGAACATAGAAATAAATTTTTCTCACCTACGTCAAGAAAATATAGATTCATGTCATGTTGTAAATAGGCTCAATATTAGTGGTGGAGATATATGCTTAGCAGATAGTGCAACGACACATACCATTCTCAGGCATAAACAATATTTTTCAAATCTGAGAATGATGAAAGCAAAAGTGAATACAATATTAGGTTTAATAGACTTGATTGAAGGCTTCGGAAGAGCTAGTATAATGCTTCCTAATGGAATAAGATTTATTATTGATAATGCTTTGTTCTCTACTAAATTAAGGAGAAATCTACTAAGTTTCAAAGATATACAACTTAACGAGTATTATATTGAGACTGTCAATGACAATGGTATAAAATATCTTTACATCATATCAAATGTCTCTATTGGAAAACAAATTTTGAAAAAATTACCTATTTTATCTTCAGGTTTATACTATATAAGTATTAGTACAATTGAAGTCAATGCAATAATGAACCAGAAGTTTAATGAACCAAATAATTTAATTATTTGGCATGACCGGAGAGGCCATCCTGGATTAATAATGATACGAATAATTATCGAGAATTCACATGGTCATTTATTGAAAAACTAGAAGATTCTTCAATTCAAGGAATCCTTGTATGCTACTTGTTTTCAAGGCAAATTGGTCATTAGACCATCATCACTAGCTAAAGTTGGGACCGAATCTCCAAGATTTCTAGAACGTATTCAAGGTAATATTTGTGGGCTTATTTACCCACTATATGGACCATTTAGATATTTTATAGTTTTAGCAGATGCATCTATAAGATTGTCACATATGTGTTTATTATCAACTCGCAACCTAACATTTGCCAGATTACTTGCTCAAATTATTAGATTACGAGCACAATTTCTAGATTATATAATCAAGACTATTTATCTTGACAATGTTAATGAATTCACATCTCAAGCATTTAATGATTATTACATGTCACTTGGGATAAACAATTGAACATCATGTTGCTCATGATCATACTCAGAATAGTCTTTCTGAATCATTTATTAAACGCCTCCAGTTAATTGCAAGACCACTACTCATGAGAATAAAACTTCTTGTCTCTGCTTGGAGGCACGTTGTTTTACATGCAACAACACTTATATGCATTAGGCCAACAATGTATCACAAATTCTCCCCATTACAATTGGTTTTCGGTCATGAGCCAAACATTTCCCATCTAAGAATATTTGGTTGTGCAGTATATGTTTCAATTTATCCGCCACAACATACAAAGATGGGTCCTCAAAGGTGGCTGAGGATATATATTGGGTTTGAGCCCTCATCAATAATTAAATATCTTGAGCCCTTAATAGGTGATTCATTAACAACACAATTTGCTTATTGTCATTTTGATGAGACTATATTTTTAGTATTAGGGGAAGAAATTAAACATCTAGATAAAGATATTAATGGAATGCATTGTCGTTATTGAATTTCAATCCTCATACAAAACAATGTGAAAAAGAAGTTCAAAAGATACTTCATTTGCAAGACATTGCAAATCAGCTACCGAATGCATTCACTGACTCAAAATAAATAACCAAATTTCATATACCAGCTGTAAATGCTCCAACCTGGATTGAAGTCCCAACAGGACAATCCACTAAAATTAAAGCAGGTGAGTTTATGGCATGCGAAAAGCGTGGTAGACCAACTAGTTTAAAAGATAAAAATCCTCAAAAAAGAAAATGAACAAATAATCAAATTGACATTATTAAAAAAGAAAATGAGAAGATAGATATAACTGATCATAAAACCCCATAAGAGGTTCAGATACCCGAAAACAGTAAAAATAAGGAAATCTTAATAAATTATGTCTCTATAAAGAAAAGAAGGAACCAAAATGAAATAATTATCGATAATATTTTTTCATTTAATATATTGCTTGATATCATTAATGTAAATAAGGATCTTGAGCCTAGATATGTCGAAGAATGTCAACGTAAAAATGATTGGCCAAAATAGAAAGAAACAATCCAGACAAAATTAAATTCACTTGCAAAACATGAAGTTTTTGGACATGTAGTCCAGACACCTGAAGGTGTAAAGCCAGTTGGATACAAATGGGTATTTATGTGAAAACAAAATGAGAAAAATAAAATCATAAGATATAAAGCACGTCTTGTTGCACAAGAGTTTTCGCAAAGACCTCACATTGATTATGATGAAACATATTCTTTTATAATAGATGCAATTACATTTTGATATCTTATTAGCTTAGCAACTCATGAAAGGTTAGATATATGTTTGATGGATGTAGTCATAAATTATTTATATGGGTCAATTGATAATGATGTTTATATGAAAATCCCTGAATGATTTAAAATTCCTAAAGCATATAATTCAAATCCCCAAAACGTTTACTTAATCAAGTTACAAAGGTCTTTATATGGGTTAAAACAATCAGGACAAATGTGGTATAATCATTTTAGTGAATATTTATTGAGAGAAGGGTATAATAATGATCCTATATGCCCATGTGTTTTTATAAAGAAGTCAGAATCTGATTTTATTATTGTTGTTGTGTATGATAATGATTTAAATATTATTGAAACTTATGGAGAGATACCAAAGACAATAAATTATTTAAAGAAAGTTTGAGATGAAAGATTTGGGAAAAATAAAATTTTATCTCGGCCTACAGATCAAGCATTTAGCAGATGAAATTCTCATTCATTAGTCAACTTACACAGAGGTCTTTAAAAGATTTTATATGGATAAAACACATCCATTGAGTACATTAATAGTTGTTTGGTCACTTAATGTGAAAATGACCCTTTTAGACCCCGTGAGGATAATGAAGAATTACTTGGTCCTGAAGTACCATACCTCAGTGCAATTGGTGCTTTAATGTATCTTGCTAATAATACGCGACCTAATATAGCATTCTTTGTGAACTTGCTAACAAGATATAATTATTCTCCTAACTGAAGACATTGGAATTGAATTAAACACATTTTTGGTTATCTACGAGGAAATATGGATATGAGCTTATTTTATTCAAATAATGCTAATCATGAATTAGTTGGGTATGCTGATGTAGGATTTTTATTTGATCCACATAAAGGTCAACCTCAAACAAGTTATCTCTTTACATATGGTAATAATGTTATATCATGGAGATCTACAAAGCAACCATTACTTGTCATTTCATCTAATCATGCTGAAATACTTGCAATTCTTAAAGCCAGTCATAAGTGTGTGTGGCTAAGATCAATGACTCAATATATTTGTGGAATATGTGGTTTATCCTCCAGCAGAGGAACTCCAACCATACTGTATAAAAACAATATTGCATGTATAGCTCAATTAAAAGGAGAATACATCAATAAAGATAGGACAAAACAAATCTCACCAAAATTCTTCTTTACACATGACCTTGAAAAGTGTGGTGACATTGATGTTTAACAAATTCGATCGAAAAATAATCTAGCAGATTTGTTTGCAAAAGCATTACCCCTACAATGTTTGAAGGATTGCAGCGCAATATTGGAATGAGATAGCTTAAAGACTTGAGATGATATATTCATGAGGGGGTGTTAATACGCATTACACTTTTTTTTCCTTGGCTTAGGTTTTGTCCCATTGGGTTTTCCTGGCAAGGTTTTTAATGAGGCGGTTTTCAATGTGTAAGACTGTACAATAGACATCTAAGAAGGAATGTTATAAAATCATGCATGGTATGTGGATGTCTAAATGCCTTCCTACACCCCTTCTTTATTATGTTCATTCATCATCATCAAGTTCATTTGAATTTACATATTCTTATAACTTTCGAGCTTGCAAGTATTTATGTATATGAGCTTATAAATAAAAGCATTGTTAAGAGAATAGTAATACACACATATATAACTACAAATTCATATGAAATAAAAGTGCTCCCTCTTCACCCTTTAATCTCTATTATTCTTATATATTCTATTTACTCTTTATTATTTATATTATTTTATTATTGTGTGCTTCTTGAGATATAGTTTTACAATAAGAATGAATACTTTGCATTTCTTTTGAAAAATAACATTTTTTCTATGTTTTTTTTAGAAAACTAGCATAACTCCATTTTGTTTTTGAAAAAACAGCACAATTTAATAGGTGACGCTATGAAAACATCACAATTGTTTTCTTTTAATTTTTAAATATATATGTTGCATTGTTACATATAACACAACCTCACAATCTAGAGAATAAATTTGTTAGAGAAGGGTGTACTTTTGATTTGATAGGGCATATATATTTTTTAAAATATATAAGGAAGAATGGTATCCATGAAATAGCAAGACAAAAAGTTAGGCTACTTGATGAAGCTATTAAAAGAAGGAAAGTAAGTCCTATCAAATCTCTCATTGACCATATTTTTTATAAAAAAAAATATTTCACTCGTTCTCTTACGGCATGCACTTCACACCAAACCATACAAGGGGAAAAAAAGAGGGGGGGTGTTTTTGTTTTCTAACGTAGTTAGAAAAATTCTTTTAGCAAAATAATATTGTTTTAATTTTTTTGGGAAATAATACAGTTTAGTAAATGTTACTGATGGAAACTGCAGGTTTTTAAAAAATCATTTAGGAATAACAATATTTTAAAGAAACGGTTAATATGGATTATAACAAATTTCAAGTATGATAGATGAGAAAAAGAAGAAAGAAAGAAATAAGAAAGGTCACCAAAGACACATCAAAGTTCTGATAACAACAACCGTAGTATTATTAAAAAGAGCTCAACGAGATGAATACAATAAAATAAGAAAAGTCACCAACGTTGATCAGAGTAGGTCACACGCACCATCCAAAAATGATAGATGACTCACTTGTCTTTGAAAGGTGTGTGTGGAAAATAAGTCAAAACTAAAAAAATATTGATGTCTAAATAAAAAAAAAATAAAAATATTGTAACTCATACTCTTGATTCCAATAAAAAAAATCACCCAAAATCATAGATTTTCTTCAAAAATAGCAACTCAAATTAATGTATTTTATAACTAACTAACCAAATTTAAACCTAATTCATAAAAACCCATATTTTTTCTTATAAATTCCTAATTCTAAACCCAAAAATTAACATAAATTAGCATAGATTATATTAAATCAATAGAGACAAGGTATATAATATACCTCTAAGTATTGAATGTGAGTGGTGATAATAACAGTAATGATCGGTTCTTTGGTAAGAGACTTGTGGGTAGAGAGAGAGACCTACGTTGCGGTGGAGAGAGGGGGTAATGTATGTGAGAGTATTTTTACAATGTTTAAATAAAAAAAGTTCTTAGGTTAACTCATAACCTAATCCACCTGGTTAAAACTTGACTTAATTTTTTTTTAATTTTTTTAAATAATATCATTTTAATTAACCCAAATCAAGATTAACTTAAGTTACAACTCAAACTTTAATATGAGTCAATTTAATAACTTCACTCTTAATCACCATGTCAGTCCCTATCATGGCATAACTCTTTATTGATTGATAGGTTTTCGCACCAGACAACCGCAATGCCTAACACGCCCATGTCAGGTAGATGTGGATGGGGACAACCTTAGCACATCCAAGTACTCCTACAGCCCACCCAAGTTCTCTTCTCCCACAACATCAAATCTAGCCGCAGCACTGCTTCAGCATCACCACCCTGCTGTTGCTATGGTAGAAAAAGATTCAAGACTATTTCAACTTTCCAAGTCTTGTGTAGGTATTTGCACTTGCTGTTTCAATGGTTGTTGGCTTGCTTGTCCTGTCGAGATGTGGAAGATGAGTTAAAAATGGTTGGGTGCTCCTCTGCTTTTAATGGGTTGTTCAAATCAAGTTTTAGAACAAGGGGTTTCTTCCCTAAACCTTTTTAACTTAGCAAATGACACGCTTCGAGACTCTTGAGGTCTTGGAAGCACGCAGGAAAATCACTAGAGAGCTTACTTGTTTATACCATGCAGCTAATGTTGTTTCACCACCACGTCTTCTGCCTGTAATTCTGTTCAGCAATACGCCTTTGATTTTATCAAACTGTGTTACTAATTAAATAAAAATATGTTATTTTAATGTATTTTTAAATAAAAAATATTTTAAAAAACAAGACCCTCTCAAAGAATTACAAGGCTACTTCGAACAACAAAGTTGTAGCTATAATTTGAACGAGATATTAACTTTGCAACTTTGAAATGAGGCCACCCTTCTCTTTATTTCCTTCAAGGCCTACAGAGGTTTGCCTTGCCATGAGGACGAAAAATCGAATATCTCAATTTCTCCGACTTGTTCCTCGGAACAATACTGTTCAATTACAGAAAGTAATATTTGGGGCACCATCAGCTTCAATGCATGTCATCTTGATCTTTTTATATTTCTGAACCTGTTCCCTGTTTTCATTTCCTCCACCACACCTGCACCTCCATGATCACCATCTCTTCCTTGTTTACCAAGAAAAAGACGATCCAAGTTCTCAACGTCATAATTTGAGACAACACCACCTGCTCTGTCTCCCTATTTTCTGGTCTGCATTTCCTCTTCCTGGGTTAGACTTCTGTTTTCATTTCCAACCCACCCACACCTATATGGTTGCTGTCAAAAGTTCCCTGTTTTCCAGGGAGACCAGACTGCGAGTTTGGAGGATCATTAGGTGGGACAATAAGCTCAATCTGCCGCTTTTTCTTAGACCTCCGTTTCTTCCTTTTGGATTTGACTTCTGGTTTTATTTCCACCTCATTTGCACCTGAATGGTCAAAGTGTTCTATCTGTTCCTGAAGACCAGAACCCTCCAATTCCTGATTGATTTTATTAGGGACAGGGCGTCTGGTTGGGTCCAATCCATCAGCATTTGTGAGTTTACTGTCACCTCCTCTTTGTTCCATGGGAGAACTCCCCAGTTTTTCAACATTGTTAATTAGGACGCCATCAGCTTCAATCTTTCTCCTTTTCTTAGATCTTCGTTTCTTTTTCTTGGATTTCAACTCCTTTTTCAATTCCAATGCCCCATCCTCCAATTCCTGATGATTGTTATTTGGGACAGGGTTACTGGTTGCGTCCAATCCATCAGCATTTGTCTGGTTACTGTCACGTCCTCTTTGTTCCATGAGAAAACAACTCTCCAATTTTTCAACATTGTTAATTAGGACGCCATCAGCTTCGATCTTTCTCCTTTTCTTGGATTCCACCTCTGTTTTCAACTCCAATGCCACATCTCCACCTGCATGAACATCCCCTCCGCTCTGCTCCTGAAGAATGCAACTTTGTAGTTCGCTGATGTGGTGGTTACAGCACCCCAATTTCTCAGCATTTTTGTTTTGGACAGCATCACCATCATTCTGATTCCCTTTCTTATTTCTTTTTCTGGATTTTCTTTTCCTAGATTTTTCTTCTTTGTAATCATTTTCTCCATCTGCACCTCCAGAAGTATGATCACTGTTTCCCTGCTCTTGAATGCTTCTTTCCAGCTTCTGAACACCATCGGGTATACCAGCACCTTCCGCACCTTCCTTGCGTTTTCTGTTCTTAGAACTCCTTTTCCTCTTTTTAGATTTTTCTATTTTAATTTCATCCACTCCAGCACTGCCATAACCACCACAGCTTTCCCCCTGTTGCCTGAGAGTAGAACTCTCCATATTCTTGACATTGTTGATAGGGACAAAATCACCTTTACCCACTTGACTTTCTTCAGATCTACCATCAAGGCAGTTTTTATTGCGTTTACCTCGTTTCCTTTTCTTGGGCTGGACTTGTGTTCTCATTTCTCCCATTCTAGCAGCATCCAGAGGTAACCGACGTTCAGCACATCTGTGGAAGTCCAGGTGCTTTGAAGAACTATATTCTGACACAAGTCGATGAGCCAATTCTGCCAGTTGAGGGCCTGAGATAGACTTGGGGATTTGTCTACAAACAATTTTACAATATTTAGCAAACCAATTAGCATCATTAAGGAGGCCTCTAAACTTTTATCCGGATACAAAATTTTCAATTTGGACTGCACTAAGATCATAATTGATCATTTCGTGAAACACTTGAGAACTAGAGTTGGCACTGATGTTTATGGCATGGAAGGAAAGTTTACCTTTTAGAAGATATAGAACCAGGAATAGCTGGTTCGTGCCATAAATGATGTGCATGCAAAATATTGCACTTGGTCACAGACTGAGAACAGGAAAAAATAAATAAATAAGCATCCACAGTGTAGTAACAATCACCCGGGTAAAGAAATTAGGGCAGACCACCTTTAGTCTTTTTTATATTTCAATTTTTCACAACAGAAAATATCAAAAAGAAAAACTGTTACCTTGTTAGGCAAGATAACTCCTTCTGGTAGCCTTGGAATATGGGAATGAAATGGAGGGTATTCATAGAACACTGATCTGCAATTAAGAAAAGAATAACTTTTGCAAGAGATGACAAACAGTTTGTGAGCAAAGCAAACATCACATGTTGTTCAGAAACTTACATCACTTGTTCACTCGCTATCATCAGCATGCCATCAATTGGTGAAAATATCCCGAGAGGCCATTCAGGTTTCTCAGAAATGTAAATGTATCCATTCATTCCACCACTACATAATTAATAAGAAAATACCTTGCCGTAAGCAAAACAAATTCATAAGGGACCTTGGAAAGAGTAAATAATCACTTCTCTATAAGGACCTCAAAAAACAAGCAAATAATCACTAGCTACATGCTCCAGTGATACGAAACAAAGTACAGCAAAAGAAATACATACTGCAGAAAATATAATCACAAAAATCAGAACCAAACTGACAGGATCAATAAATTCCAGCAATGGATAGAAAACAAGTGAGCCGGATATGGGGAGTTATTTGGTTCAACAAGATAATTTCAATGCACTTACTGTGTATATCAAACAGTCTGAAGTACTTGAGACAATTAATTTATCTCTCATTTAATTAGTAAGGGAGCTGTTGGCGAGGATATGAAAAGTTAGGAATAAAAAAACCAAGGTTCCTTGCCAGCAATTTAGTAATGTTATCTCTTCTATCTATTCAATACATTTCATGAAACCAACTTCTCGCATGTTTTTTCAATGTTCCTATGGATCAGATTGCACAGCTCCCATACTCCCATACTGAAAAGGCTGGAAACATATAGAACCAAAAAACTGAGCTTCAAGATAATAAAATTTTATAAATCTATTTTAACTATCAGCTGTTATTACTTCATGGAAAATCTCAAAGATACTGAGTTCATGAGTTCATTTTTATATTATTCGCCGAATATTTCTATTCCACATAAGCATGGACTTCTATGGGAGGAAATGAGATAGAAATTGATGATGACATAAAACTAATTGAGAAGACAATGCCCAAGCAACAACAAAATTTAATGGTCATGAACACCATGATAAATTTTTACAATGCTATTTTCAAAATAGCAGAGACTTGATAATTAAAAAAAAAGGCCGCCTCAAATTTTTCAATCAGATTTCAGGGAGGCCTCATTTACACACCTGATTTTTGGGTCAATTTTCAATTTGCCATTAGCTGTTGGCAGAGCTGACTGATCTTTGCACTCGAACAGAGAAATTACCTTAACTGCCAAAGGATGTGAAACATGAACACACAGGACATCATAACCCAAACGGTTTCTCCGTCTCTCTTCATCCTGATTATAAATATCATCAGTAAGAACTTTTCAGAAAAGTGGAAAATTGGAATTTAGCAACCAAAAATCATATTTTCTCTAATAAAAGCAATGTTAGAAGAGCAATGAATTTGCAATATCATTGCTAGAGATAAATTAACAGAAAGGACAATAAAAATCTGACATGCCTATCCATCAAATTGCCACTGAATGAGTATCTCTAGCCAAAAAGTGGAGATTTATACTGTTATTTTACCACATACGACACATCTTCACGTTCTTTTTTCTTTTGCTGCATTGACATCAGAAGGAAGTCGGACTAGCCACGTTGAACACTCAATATATCAGTCTTGCACCCCTCATTTCTAAAATTTCTGATTCTAGTAGGTGTACAAACTTATTACTGGTATACGAGAGCAAAATAGGCAATACAGGCTTCTGTCAGGGGCAACAAAGGTACATCTAAAGTAACATGGCAAATTGAATTATCAAATGATACCCATGAGTCATAAAAATCAGAAATATATGACACCAACCAACACACTGATACATCTAGCACCTGTGACTAGTGCTAACTTATAGAAAAAGGAATTACTGTCAATGTGTGCTCCACTTTTGTGATCTCTGAAACAAGGCGGGACTCTTCGATGAATGGTAATTTGCAAATAGCCTGGAAATTTCAAAGAAAAAGATATAACATCAAGAGGAGCATCATTGACATGCATAATTATATGAGAGAAAACCAAGTACACATAAGCATGCAAAAGTTCTGCATCAATATATGCACTTTGATCATCAGAGAACAAAATCTATATCAACTCAACGTTCAAAGAAGAATCCAGAAAAAACAAATACCTGCCAGGAAAAACGCTTCCCGTTATTATCAAGCTCAAAATCTGCCAAGAAATTTTAAGATTAATAACCTGTAATAATTTTGGGATTGACTGATGATGTTGATGTAAGAGAGAGAAGTCTTGAGCAATGGTTATACCAGTAGGGTAAAAATCCAATATTGGTGATGATGCATCTATCATCAATTTCCTGTAAAACAAAGGAAGAGCATGTGCACTTCGAGCACAGCAATTGTGTCAAATACTGACTATGTAAACCAAATGCACAACAGAAATGAAAGTGGTTAAGATTGAAAACCTCGCCGCAGGCAACACTGCCATTAATTGATCAAATGGCTTGAAAGGTTCCCCAAGTGTGAAGTGAATTTCTAACTGATCACAGCCATAGAAATCCGAGGCAAATGGTGCATAATGATAAGGGTAGAACCTTCACATAAAAATGTTGAGGTGATCAAAATTCAACTTTGAGTGTTCTTGGACAAGGAATACAATGCTGTGTCATAAGAAATTAAGACAAAGAGATCCTATAAACAGTGAATTTAGGTATTCGTCAAAGCTAAAGCATTCGTATCCTACAACTATCCAGAGCCAAGCTACTTGAGCCCAAAAGATCCATGTTAGTTATGGAGGCAGGGAACAAAAAAGTTAGCACCAGTTAGTGTCATGATAGGTGCAATCCACTCTATCAATACCTAGATGAGGTTCCAAGTTCAAGAACCATGGGCATTTTATTTTTAAAAGGACCATTTTACATGAAAAAAGCATAACACTTGCCACCAGCAAGATTTCCTCATATTATATCAACCTAAAAGTTTTGACTGTCATCTTTTAAAATAAAATAAAAAAAATCAGTAAGTGGTAGTGAAATCTTCTGAAGCTAAATGAATGCACATTTACCTGGAGACACAAAAAATTTTAGATATGAATCCATATAACTGAAACTACTTTCGGCTGATGTCTCTCAGTCCCTACTTCTAATGTGCTTACTTAGATATTACAAGGATTAGGCTATTTCTGGTTTTTCGTAACTCGGGAAAAAAGGGAGGTATGACTTCATGATGTCATAGTTCTTTGATGACTGACTTGGCAAGTAAAACATCAACCCTAAGCTAGGGCCCCTTGACTGATCCAGCTTTCAACATTTGAACTCTTTGAAGACAACAAGTCAATAAAAAGAGAGGTAATTATAACTTAAATTTACAATAGCATAAGAGAATGGACCACATACCATTGCCAGGAGCAGACTCCTTCGTAGTAGTAATGCATGACCCAACAAATCCCTTCTACATATTTGAAAACCTGCAGGAATTGCAACACTGTAAATTTACAACCCAACCCAATTAGAACAAATTTAAAAGCTATGCAGGATAGAAACAGAAGGTACAAGTGGAGGGGGAAAGGGAGTGAGAAGAAGCCAGTAAGTTGGCAATAATGATAGAAGAATCATTTCCTTGTAGTCAAAACAAGAATGAAACCTAAAGGCATTTATGTGATATAGAGTCTTGTTTGCATTTCTTTCCAAAACCATGGTTTGGAAAAAGCCTGTAGTTGTTTCTCCAAAACTCTGGCATTGGGTGTGTTTGGTTTCCAAATCTGTCTATGGCATCAAATTGGTGACTGTGTATTTTGGGGCCTCATGGTTCTGGGTTGGCGTCGTCTTGTCGAACCCAAAACATTATCTTTCAAGGGGCAGTCACACTGGAGACCAGTTTTTACATGTGAAGTACTGCACATACCACTCCTACAATAGAAAACAGTAACATTAAACCAAGTACCGCATGTCTCCTAATGGTATCACGCTCATCTTCACTCTTTGCCTCAAACTTTTCTGAGTAGTATCTTTCCTTCCAACCCTCATCTCCCAATTTAATCTGTAAGAACCACAAATAAATCAGAAAAACCAGGAAACCTATATTACCTTGCATAGCTCAAGGCAAGATATACAAACTTAACCACAGACCTTGTCAACTACAGCACTTGTGCCATTGGAGGAGAAGTGGTTTGATTCCTTAATGGCCATGCTTCGGGGCTGCAATAATGATAATAAAAATACATTAAACTCCCAGTTGCTTATCAAGAAAAAAATATCCCATGAGACGTGAAATGAAACTGCAACAATATTTAAATTATGTAAACAAAGTACTCACATTTTGTCGATTTTGACTGAGAGGAGCCGTTTCCAGCTTCACAGAAGATTTGCAACTTTCAGATACACCATCATCAAACAATGATTTTGATGAATGAAATGCTTGCTGGCGTTTTGATATGCGTTGGAAACGTATCTCTCTTTCTTTTTGCATCTGACAATGGATGTTGCTTAGAATTACTATCTCAAGATCCTAGCTATTGGGCAAAACACATATCATGTGAAATACAGACACGGTAGGATTTATTAATCCAGGATACCAACATAATAGGGATATTGATTCTGTATGCAGTTCCTAAAACACAATGACTGAATACCAGAAAGAAACATATTTAAGAAGTAGGAAAAGGTACAGTAGACATTAAAAAGCGACACATTTATGATGAATAATGCATATATAATTGCAATAGGCAAATCAGTAAGGCAACAAAAATGATATGAACAGATCCATTACATTGGAAGAGTACATTCAGAAAATCAAATTCTTTTTATTGACCATGAAATTTTATCACACAAAATACATTTTGGTTTTAAAGTCTAAAAACTACATCATCAAGTTGCTAGGTAGTATGATTACCAAAATGTCAATGCTGTTGTCCTCTAAAAGACAATCAAATAAATTTTAGTGGCTAATCAACACAAAACCTAGTGATAAAGGAAGCAACACAAAGAACCAAGGAAGAACTAATCACCAGATTTAATTTATTTGATCAATTAAATAGTCATAGCTCAACTTGAATCTCTAACTAGGGTACTATACAAAGGCTCCAAAGCAAATAGAAAGTAGCAAACTCAAACCCAATAGGAATGGGAAAAATAAAACTTAGAAGAACCATGCAAAAAGAAAATTGAACCAAATTCCCAATAAAAGCAACTTTGACTACTTAACTAAAAAATATAAAAACCTTAAAAAGTAACAAAAATATTGAACATTCAAATTTTAATCCTAGAATTCATTCTAAATCCTCCACTGATTAGTCATTTGGAACGTACAGGACATGTATGTCAATTGTACCAATAAAATAGTCATCCACAAAAATCAATCAACAAAGGGAATATTTTCAATAAAAATTCAGGTTCTTAAGATTTTAACCCAAAAATTATATCATTGCATATATGTCATTGTAAAAATGTAAATCTGACTCTGATAGTGTTGCCAAGTGTACCCTCATTTGGCCTAAACACATCCTTTTGTGTTTATGTCATTATCCCTCCACATCAAGAATGTGTAGAAAGGTAAGCCTATTTTTTATGGCATGTTTAATACAATATTGAACAGTAACTATATTAGATATAAGCTTAATACTGATATGGAGGATATTTAAAAATATCTGTGATTTGTATCTCTACGGGCTTTTGTTGTGATGTGAATGCAAGAACACTATGAACAAATCACTAATATACTAGTAAATTAGCAAACAATAGACGACTACTTGCATGAAGAAAAATGCCAAAATGGAGACAAAAAAAAAAGCAAGAACTAGGAATGGCAGCCCTCCCAATTCCTTGATTTTTTTCACGAACAAATTAGAATTGCAATCTTGTAGTTTGAACCCATTGCTTCTATTTTGCATATGAGAAACTTTAGAAAAAGTACGCCACAAAAAAAAGGAAAAGAAACAAGTCATTTAATGATACCTGGTTGCGTCTTCTAAAGATTGCGCTTTCATGAGAACCTAGAGCTTGTACAAAGTGCTCCACGCGAATCAGGTTTATCTACCAAATAAATAAGAAAACAAATTGAGACAAGAAAACAAAGATGTCAAGTGAATTTGAAGGCTACAATTTTCAGATTAGATCTTCAACAATCTACAACAATTAATTAATAAACAAACTATATCAATTATTTTAATGGCAGTTGACATTTTTAAAGCAATTGCAGTGATAGACCATAAATAGCAGAGTGCCTTCAACAGTTTCATTCATCTTCACTTCGATTAAGATGAATCTACCAATTAATTAAGAAAACAATGACAGTTAAGAAGGTCAAGTGAATTGAAAGACCACAATTTTCATAACAGTTCTTCAACAGCCTAAAACAATATAAACAGCAAATTATATAAAAAAAATTGTATATTGTTAAATAGTACTGAAGAAATTAGAGCAAGAAACCCTAAATAACAGTGTCTTCTGTACTGAGCTTTACTTCCATTAAAAATTATCAAGCCCTCTAAAAAAATTTGGAAGCTTCTTTTCAATGGTCTCTCATCCTAAATTCAAGTTTCTTGTAGAAAACTGACTGAATAATGGGTGTCCTGTACAAAAATCACCTTGCTCTTGCTCCATATCATTCTATTAAGAAATAATCCAAGAATAATGCTTGAGATGCTAGTTACCTTTTTAACTGATTTGATATATTTATGATAAGTGCTCTACTAACTTGTTTATTTCATTAAGGGTAAGTCACATGAGTGCTAAAAGCCACATCACCTTGACCTAAAAACTTTCTTGTATTATATATGCCAAATTTGTTAGTGAATCAGCTAGTACAAAAAGTGTTTTATACTTTGCATTACTATCTCAATATTTGAGGCATCCAGACCAATTAAAGTTAGAAATAAAAGAAAACATGTGAAAGGTAGTAAAAGATAATTGTAATAAGTTAGCAAGAAATAGCAGAGGAAGAAATATATTTATGTGCTCAATATCTCAAGTATTGGTTAACAAGCCACATCATAGAAAGACTAAGCATCTGCATCAGCAAATATGAACTATACAAGCATTAAAGTTGGATAGTGGAGGTTTATGTTGCCTCTTCTCTCTCCACGCATCAGCTAATGATGCCTTCTCCTTTTCTTTTCTTGTTTGGTTGAGACAGTATATAGAAAAAATTACACCTTAATCACTGTTATTTGGAATTGGTCTGCAGAATGAGGCTGGATGACTGTTACTTGACACATCAAGGAGAGTTATATTTTAGGTGTGCAAGAAGAGGAATAATTCAGTTCTTCAATTTAGGTTTGGTTAGTTAGCCCTTCGACTTTAGCCTTCAACATAATTGAGCTTTTAAAGACAAATTTCAATTAGATCATAAAATTTTATATAGCATTTAATAAATTCTTTAATTGCATCCATTGTATGGGCTCCATTCATTAGTTCATTAAATTTATCAACTTTATCAATGTCTTCTATTTTCTCATTTAAATGTAATCATGTAAGCAACATCTAGCTCATTATATTACATTGACAACAAAAAGATTTATACTACACATGAATGTAAGTGAAAGTGAAATTTTTGTGACGAATGAAAATTGAAATTGGTGACAATTATTATTAATTATTTAAATTGAACTGATAATTTTAAAAGTTTTAAAATTTTAATTTGCAATGCCACAAGCTGGAAACTAATATCCCATAAAAAATGAATTTTTGTTGTAGCTTAGATTCAAAAATAAAGTAAACAACAAATCATCCATTCTCTGTGACATGTTACCACAAATTGAAAAACACAAGTGTCTAGTTCTTCACCTCAAAAGAATTTGTTAGGTAACCACCCATCTGAGCAAATTCCTTTTTGTAAACTGTCATGAGCAAATCGATAGCCCCCTATCAAAGTTGGAAAACATTAGTTAAACAATGAATAAAGCCACAAAAATACAAATATGGGATTCAGCATGAGAATAGAAATTTAATGATTGGCATCAACTTAAAATGGGCAGAGCATGTGAGGCAAATTCATAAACTTCAGGCTTCTGTTTGATGGGAGAGTGAAACTAGTTCCATTAAGCTACTTTCAATGTTGATTTGGGCTACATATTGTTAGTAAAGTTGATTCTGTAATAGATGAATTATTTGTCTTTCCTTAGATTTATGAATACACAGGAATAATTACATTTTATTATTACGAAACCAAGTCTCATAAGCATAGAACTATTTTCAAGTCTATAAATAGGCTTCTAGTCTCCAAATTCCAAAGCAAATTTTATGAATGATGTTGGAGACATTTGCTTGAATTGAAAGCAATGTCAGAGGGGTGGACAAATTTTCTTATATATATAGGGGGGTTGCAAGTTATAGAATGAGTGAGGACTTAAATAGAATACGCATAATTTTGAGTGGGCCAATATAAGATTTGATTAAAAATAAACTAAAGTTTAAGTTCTATGCTGTGAAATGGGTAAAATTAGGGGGGGGGGGGTCTTTATTTACACGCCACCCTGATAGCATGAGGCTTCCTTAAAGAGTTATTTTTCATCAATACCAGTGCAAGGCTAGTAGTTTCCTACACCTTTTCCCTTTCATTTCAACCACAAATCAAATCTACAGTTAGCTCTAGCTCCTGAAATCACCAAAGATCCTACAAGCCTAACACTCAATAAAATCATTTCAAAACTTTCCCATACTATCTTCTAGCACCTAATCTCTTTTAATTAACTGCATTAAACAAGGATTAAGTTCACAAGTCATATTCAATGATATTATACAGATTAGCTAAAAGCTCTATAAAAATGAATGTGTTAGCTCTCCAACATGGTAATATGTCAAACGCACGATTCTCCAGTGTCAATAATTGATGCCATTAACCACTACTTAACTTTGCAATATTTGAAAGAGAACCATCAGACAAGAATGATATCTTAAGTGTTGCAGGATAGCTTATGGCTGTTCTGAGGGGCTGTTTACAGTTACATGAATAGGGATTTTGGGGAAATGGTTGATATTTTAGTGGCTAATAGTTGTAGGATTGACTTATGAATGTGTGGATGTTTAGGAAGTCAATGAAGGTTGTTTGATGGTTACAACAAGGACGATTGATTGCTGGAATTGTAAAAGGATGTAAAGAAAGTTTCATGGAGTTACACTAACATAGGATAAAAACGCAAAAGATATCGAACACACCCAAAGGCTGGTTATCAGAACTGCATGGCCAGAACAAAATGAGACTTTCTTCTAAACATCTCAAAAAATCAAATCATAATTTATTGGAGCAGTAGCAGCCCTTAAATACTAAAAGCAAAGCCCGAAATAAATTCAAGTCCTAGCCTTTAAAAAAATAAACCTTATAGGATTTTCTCTGCATCAGACACCTTGTAGTCACACTTAGTGGAGATTGTATCACACAATCACAAAGCACAATTGCTAGAAATTCTTCAACAATATTGCATTATCAAAATAAAGCATTAGAAGCCCAATTATTTTTACACTCAACACACTCCTAAAGCTTTACTTGAATGGATTCATAATCCAACAAGGGCTTAGACTCTAAACTAAGAAAAGATAAATTCCTATATTAAACTCAATTAATTAAAGAATATTCATCAAAAAAAAAATTAGAGACCAAGACCTCACTAAAATGTAAAATAAGAGCCTAGACATAGATAATTTACAGAATATGGAAATTACAAAAATACCCTTGTCTACAGAATCACATTAAAAAAACAATGAACCTTCTGCTTTTTTTTTATCTGCATCATTAAAGATAGATTCAATAGCAACACCATTGTCTGTCTTTTTGGCATATATACAGAAATCACAAAGGTTCAATGCACTACTTACGTATCAGTGAGACGCAGATACATGATCAAGGGTACCAATATACGAATAAAAGTAACAACTCCAAAGCAAAAATCTTGTTATCTAAAAGAACAAAAGGGTTGTTAAATTCCTCAACCTCGGATATCTCCAGTGATGGTATGTGTGGCAGAAAATCATTTCCAACAAACAAACACATGAAGACAAAATCATCAATCACACGCTCCAGGTCTACTTTCAATGTTGTGTCTGGTATTCTCAAATCATATGCTAAATACTCCCTCAAGATCCAAACATTGAGAAACTGTAATAGAATGAAGTCAAGAATTTGGTGAGAAACTTTAAAGAAATAAAAATTAGAATACTGATTACAACAATATCACAATACACCATTCATATAAAGAAAAACTGAAATAAAAGAGTTAGCTCAAATTAGTTCTCCTTCAAACATTATGTTTCTAAATCAACAGTTTCTGTTCTAGGTAAAACTAACTCATGCTCTAATTTACCTATTGTTAGGTACTTTCATAATGACTGTTTTTGTGACATCTGGTTAATGATTCCATGCTCTAAAACCACCAGTTGCTTATCTAACCTGCACAGGTAATATGTGACCATCTACATAGGCTTTTCATTTCTATAAACTCCTTGGTGTGTTTCTCATTCACTAGGGAAAGAAAATAAATGAAAAAAGTAGCCTCATTTTTGCAGTTCATTTTGCTAAACTGCGAGGCAAGAACAATTCTAAGGGTTAAACTCGAGACATTAGGTCATGAAGAAAGTCAAACAACAATAGAGAAATAATCACCTGAAACTTCATCCCCGAGATATGGTTTTCTATATTCTCAGCAAACTTTCCTACTTGCTCTGAATCCCCATTTAATTTTCGGCGCTTCATTAGTCTATGTTTTTCTTTCAAAGATTTACCGCCTGTGCTTGCATTTCCAAGATCCTGCCCAGCAAAGAGGTAAGATACAGCCAGAATGTGTTCTTCCACATCATTGTGAGAACATCTAATAGCATGTATAATACAATTTAATCAAGAAGTTCAGTTCAAAACCTCTCTCAGAATCGAGAAATGAATTTCATGAGAAGCCAACGCGAGCATAATCAAATCCGCATCCTAAAATAACACATATGATACGAAGGAATTATAGGACCAGCCAGGAATCAAGTCAAACTCATTTTAAACATAGACAAACAAAGGAATTTACCAATCCATATAAACAATGCCGTGTATTTGGATCAAAACCCGGTAGATTCCTTTGCAAGCGGATGTATGACATTATCTTATGCTCTCCTTCACCGGCCACGTTAGCATCAGAAAGAATGACCTAACAAGAATCACATGCTCTCACTTGTAAGGTAAGTGATAGAAAGGGAGATAGGGAGGGGACCCATGCTCGTAAATTTTCATTTACCTTTATTCCTCGCCATCCCAAATCCTCTTTCATCCTCAAGCGTATGTAATAATGAAGAGCCGACGACAACAAATCCATAAACTCAGTTCCAGGTGTAATTACATTCGAGTCAAGTTTCTTCACCTGCTCCAAGTTCCCTTCTTCTGATTCAGGGACAATCCCACCATCCGTCTCTATAGATAAGGCCTGAGCGCAAACAAAACCTCAATTTTCATTTTTCTCCAAAAGAAAAGGACAAAACCCTAAGTATCTTAAAATGCTGAACAACTAATTTACAAAGACTCTCTCACTTGATCAGCAGCATCTCTAGCAGCCCTAAAACGCCTCGACCGCTGCTGATTCATCTTAGCTCGTGGAGCAACACCATCTGTGTTTAAAGTAATCAATATTATTACAACAAATAAATTTAAGAACATCATGACGACAACAACAACAACAACAACAATCTGTATGTATCCGATTCCAAAGAATTACCAATAGCCATGAAAAGGAGTTTTCGAGGCCTGACAATGGAGAAGATCCTATCAATGTACTTGAAAACCGCAGCGAAAACCTCCTCGTATGTAGTCGGAGGCGGCTGTTGTTAATTACACACAAAAAATAAATAAATAATTAAAGTAAAAGAGCATGTAATTAATGAAAAAAGGAATGAAGAAAAAAAGAAAAATACCAGTCCTTCGGGATGGAAACAAGGGTGAATGATTCCATTCATGTCAAGATAGAGATTGTCGAACTCGATACCGTTAGGGTTAGGGCAGGAAGTGTCGAGTGGGACAGAAACGCCGTTGATTAAAAGCGGCGTTTCTTCCATGACGTCGGCAGTTATAAGCGGATACTTCTCCGTTAACCATCTATAGAATGCTGGAATTCCCATTCTTCAGTGCATTACAATTTTCGAATAAATCAGTAGTGCAGCGGCGAGGTGAGTGTACGCCTACACTGTGTGTGTGTGTTCTTTCAGTTGCTTAGCGAATCCGCGAAAGCAGTGAGTTAACTGTGTCTGTGTGTGATGGAGCCAGGCGGCGGCTTCTGTATTTGTTTTAAAAAAAAAAGTGGAGAGCCTAATGGAAGATGGACGAGTTTGACCTGGGCTATTTTATTAAACTTTCAACTTTTCAACTCATGTAAAAAACGCTTTGTTTGTTATTGCAATATCACCATAAATTTTTTTATTTTTAAATTAATATTTTTGATATTTTAATAAATTAATATCAAAATTAAATTTTTTTAAAAAAATTATTTTAATATATTTTTAAATTAAAATACTTTAAAAAATAATATCTACAATACTTCTAAACATACCATAAACTAAGAGTATTTATGAATTTATTTTAACAATCAACTCCATTTTTTTTCCAATTCAACTTTTTTTTTTAATTTTCCTTTCCATTTTATTTTTTTTTAATTTCATTATTTTTTAATAAATTTGTATTTTTTTATGAAGCTTTATTTTTCAATTCAACCCTTCTTTATTTGTCTTTCGATTTCATTTAAAAAAAATTTTCCTCAAATTTTTTTTAACAATTATTCGGGTTACCTCTGAACTAACCATATCAACTAGATCATGTCGAGACAATTTTTACATTGTTTAATTTTAAAAACAAACTACACAAAGAGTTACAAGAATTGTTTTTGTTAATTTCTTTTTTTTCTCAATTTCATACTTCAATTTTTTTTTCAAGCTAGTCAGGTTGTTTTTGGACTACCCAAGTCGACTGAGTCATGTCTGGATAACTTCTACATAGTTTGATATTAAATATGAATTAGACAGAGTCGGATCAAGAGGTTTTAAGGTTGATCTGATATATTATATTTAATAACAATGCAAAATAATTCTCTATAACCTAAATATTTTCGTTACATATTCTTTACTTTAAAATTCAATTTTTGATTACAAAAACTTGCTAGTACATTTTGGTTCTTACATTTTCTAATTATGCAAACAAATCTTTAAATAAACATTAAATTTTATTATCTTATGTTTTTCCCTTTGCAACTAATCACTGATTAGACTCTAAGTTTGCTCTTTAGATGTCATTAGGTCGAGTCCCACAAATCTCGGGGCCAATAAAGGCTTATATAATCGTTAACTTCAGGGCTCATGGGATTAATCGAGGTACGTGTAAGTTGGTCCGAACACCCATATTAATTAAAAAAAATAAAAAGTTGCAAATGAGTCTAGCTGAGTTTTGATGTATTCATAATTTTAATAAGGGTAATGTACTCACACGATCACATATATTTATCATACGCAAACTTATAAGTACATTTGAGTCCAAAGATTTTACTAATTTTGTATTAGACAACAAATTTTACTTTCTTATTTTTTCCCCTATAAGTTTCAAAGGAATACTTAAATTAATAGAGAAAAATTATTGTACAATAGGCTGAATTGAAACAATGAATTTATGTTTTTACCATTAAAAAAATCACAAAGAGTTATCTTTTTAGGGTACAATAATAATTTCACAAGATACAATTATCATTTTATAATTATTTAGAGGCATCTTGATCATTCCATAATTTTTTTATGATTAAATTACTTAATTACCCTTAAAAAATGCTTAACTATATTCTAGAAGATTTTTTAATATTTTATTTTTTGATGCACGTTCTAATGATTTCATTTCCTTTAAAATTAAGATTATCGAAGATTGACTGGAAGGGCTTCTTCATTATTTCACAATAGTTTTTTCATAATAATTATTTGATCCTAAATAAAATGTGATATTTTGATAAATAAATAAATAAAATCATAAATGTTGTTAACACATGTGTGCACTTGTTAGTTACTCTGATGTTTTTGAGTGATACATACAACTATCTCTAATGACCAAAACCGTTGTTCCACCATGTCATTCATTTTGTCTCCACATCCTCTTCCTCGCTAAGTAGCATATATGGTTAACAAACCTCTGATTTGATGCTAACAACTTTCTTTTCTTCTTCCATTTTTCCCCTCCTTTTAGAAATTTGCATTTGGCCCTCCAAATATGCAGACTAGCCCTTCAAGTTTTTTTTCTTTTGATTTGGTCTCTTCTTTTCTTATTCTTTTTTTTTATTGTGATTAATTTTAAAAATTAATTTTTTTCTCAATTTCATCATTCTTTAATTTTTAGTCTCTTAGATTTAGTCATCATTATTTTGATTGCTATTTTTTTTATTTGAGATAGTTTTTTTATTTGATTTTTTTAATTTCACCCTCTATTTTTTTTCTTTCTAATTTGATACTAAATCTTTTAAATAAAGAGTTTTTTTTATTTATTTCATCTTTCGATATTAAATTAGTTGAGAATTGCACTTCTTAATTGAATTCAGTTCATGATTTCATGGATTGTGAATTTAAAAAATTAACTCAGGTTTAGAATATTTGCTCGGGATTACTTGGTTTTTCATATTATTAAATTATAGTTGTTATATATTATTATTATTATTATTATTATTATTATTAAATTAACCAAACTATTAAATCTAGTCGATTCAATGAATCGAGTCTCGAAAAATTTTTACTTCTTAGAAAATCCTACTATCACCTGAACTATTTTCTTCTAACATTTGGGGAAATCTTGCACTATTTTCTTCTAACATTTGGGAAAATCTTGCACAATCTATAGCGTTGCATCATCTTTTTTTAGGTTGTTTTTTTAATTTAATTTTTTTCCTTACTTACAACATTTGATTTTTGATTCATTATAATTGAGTTTTTTAATATGTTTTGATATGGGTTCATAGTTTTATCATGATTTCACATCTTAAAATCATAATTTTTACAAATTAACCATAATTTGTCTAGCCAGGTTTAATATATTTACGTCTTAATTTTTTAAAAGAAAATATGATATTTAATATGTTATCATTTAAATATTTTAAAAGTGTTTCGATAAATGTAGAATTTTTTACTTTCTAACATCGTTATTTTTTTAAAAAAATGAAAAAAAAGTTAACCTATAGCAAGTGTAAAAAACTAGTAATAAGTAATCTTTAATTCTTTAATCTAAAAAATTACAATCACATCACTATTTATTCAGATTTGAAATAAGATATTGCTATTATTCAAATAACTTCATTAGTTACAAGAAACAAATGATATGGAAAGATCAACCGTACAGGATTTGGATTAAATTTTTTTTAATGACGATAGACATTGTGAAGACTAAGATAATTTCAGTTTTGTTTTAGAAAGTAATCTTTTATTAAAGTAAATAATTTTTTAATATTTAGTAGTGTAATGAAACATAAATTGAAAAATATTTTTCAGTATTTGGTTATGTTATGGAAAATGAGCTGGAAAATAACTTATTAATATTTAATTTTTTTCAAGTTTATTAAAATAATGAGGAACAAATCTTACAAATTAAAAAGTTGAATGAGAATGAAATTGAAAAAAAATATAATTTCATAAATTATCTCAAATAAAATAAATAATAATCAAAATAATAGATATCAAATCTAAAAAATAAAAAAAATGAAAGATGAAGAAATTAAAATAATAATAATTAACATTTCATAAATTATTTCAAATAAAATAAGTAACAATCAAAAGAATTTGGACCAAATTTGAAATATAAAAAATTTCAATAAAAAAATGATAAGGAAAAAGCAAATAACAATTATAAAAATGAGGACCAAAGTTAATATAAAAATTAAATTTTAAGAGATGAAATTGAAAAATAAATATTCAAAACAAAATATATATAACAATCAAAAGTTTAAGGATCAAATTTGATATAATCAACAAATAATATGACATTTCTAATTTTTTCACAACTTCCAAAAAGTGTTTTCCACCCAAATTTTTCAGGAAAACACTTTTCTGGAAACCAAGCTAAATTTTTCTTTGATTGGAAAGTGTTTTCCATCTGGTTATTATCTTATATATACCTAAAAGAAACATAAATATATTTGGTTAAAAAGTATGAAATAAATAAGTATTTAGAATAGTTTTGATGTAAATTTATGTTATCATCACTTGATCATTTTTTTTTTTTGTTAAAATCAATTCGGTCCCGGTCCAAGTTACAGCATAGCACAAGCTACTAATCTAAATTTGCTTGAGTATTTTTCTAGGATCTTTTTTTTAAATGAGGTTTTTTTTTAAAGCCTTGAATATTTAATTAATTAAAATTAAAATTTATAATTTATTTCATTTAGATTATATAGAATGAGTTCATACACCAAATCACAAATTAATAAATCACAAATTAATATATAAGTGACCCGGGTCAATCTAATCTATCAACTTTTTAATATTTTTTTAAAAATAAACCATCTCCTCTAATATTTTAAAAAGATTTTTTCTATTATATATCAAATTCTTAACGTTCTAACATCTCTATGGTTTTTTTTTTAAGGTTCCTGCCTGCCGGGGTAACGCGGGTTAAAAAGTGTAAAAAAAACGTAGTATTACCTGGAGGGAAGGTACAGCATTCTTTATTTCCCTCTTACACAAGAGGGGCAGAAAATAATAAACCTACCGCACCCCGTTGATCTTAAAGATTCCCCTTCGGCTGGCGCGACATCACAGTTGAAACCAGGCTTTCCTGTAAACTACCTGTCTAAATTGTTGATGATCAGTAGGAATGAAGAGTGGCCTTTCTTCCCAAATGTAAACATTTTTGTCATTCCAATCCTCCATGTGCAGTTATAAAAAAAATGTTGGCAAGACTACAATTTTGAATTCAGGTAACTTGATTACCCTCACACGATAGTAGAAACAAGGGGTTATCATCTCAAAATAGCGTTGATAGTCAGGAAACATCCTTCTCTGAGGCGTTTCAAAATTGTGAATTCAAAGCAAATACCCAAGGAAGCACCGAATGATGTTAACAGGCAAAAGAAAGTTGCATTGGCTTCTGTCATTGGCAATGCATTAACGAAAAATTACAGGGAGAGCTAACTCTTTGGTATGTTTTTACCAACAATCTTAGCTGGTGCAATTCGTAGAAGGTTCCCTGGCTTACCAGGGAGGGCACCTTTGATCATCACAACACGAAGATCATTATCAATCTTTACAATCTTGAGCTTTCTGATCTTTGTCTTTGTCCCGCCCATCCTGCCAGGCATCTTCTTCCCCTTGTATACACGACCTGGTGTTGTTCCAGCACCAATGGATCCCAAAGCTCTATGACTCTTGGAGCCATGGCTCATCGGACCCCTTTTGAAATTGTGACGCTTAATACCACCTGAGTGAAATTGGGAAAAAGAAGGAAGGAAACGGATATTAGCTTGAAAGGAATTTTAAATTATCAGTACATCAGAAACACACTGCTCAAATGAATGAAAAGAGACTGGAAAACAAAACTAAAATTGATCACTAGTAGACTATACAAACATGATACAGTAAAAGATGGCAACCACAGTACTATGGACAGTGCAAAAAGTAACAGCAGCCAGCACCAATCTTAAGCAGAGGCCTAACAGAATGTGTATCACAAACCATGAGCTCGTTATAAGTTATAACATTGCAAGTTTAGGACACCAATTTACTATGACTGCTACCATTTACAAAAGACTGTCACATTTTCCCAACAAACCTGCATTACTACACCAAGTAAGGACGCATATACACATTCTTGTAAGTACTGATTCAAGGGAGGAAATGCTTCATTTAGAGGTTTTTTTATATATATATTATTATTAAAGATCATACTACTTATGCCTTGATTAACTCGAATTCACTACAGCTGGGGTTAATTTAGTGGATATCATAATAAACCACACTAGCAAGCAGGGAAACTTTCAAGAATCCCATTAATAAAAGCTGGCCCCACTCCAAGGTAGAACCAGGGAAATGAGCTGATGAAAAGTTTACTCCCCAAACCAGTTATCATTCTACAACACTGCAAAGGAAGGACAACGAATTCCAAAAAAATTGTTGTCAATAGTTTTGATACCAACACGCTTGTAAGCTTCAAATCTGCCTTCTGAGGGACACTTTTATCTCAAGAGTTTCTTCAAATTAAATGAAAGGCATAGCAAATTAATCTTGAAACACTTAAGCAGTAGAAGCAAGTGAAGCCTTTTAAAAAAGCCCCCGTATAATACACTGAAGAATGTTCAGTGGGTAAATATGATTATCTTGCATATCTAAGAATACTGGAGACGATCATTTCAGGGTGCATAAGAACTGTGTCCAACCACCCATATAAAGTAGAAAAAAACTACTTTAAAGCTACCCATTTAAGCAGGTTGAAGCAACTGAAAGACGAATGAAAGATGCATTGGTGAATTCAAGCGACTGGATGTGATCTTTCTATCCGATGCGGGTTAACAAATGAACTCAAGGAGTCTGAAACAGTCACGATCAGTAGACAAAAATCCAACAGCAGGAGGTAGAAGCTGATGACATATCTCCCAACTGCCCTACTGTTCATCAAACTTTTTGGTATCATACATTAGGTTAATACACCCACTACGACTTGAACATCTTTACAATATAGAATCAAATAACCGACATCTATCATTCTATCTATCCGTGTGTGCACGCATTTAGAAAGCGAGAAACAAATTAGCTTCCTTGTATTCACATTGTCATCTAAAAATTATAGTCAAAATTTTACATTTATTATCTCTTAGAATTATCCCGTTATAACACCATAAAGTCCCCAGTTCTCCTCCTGATTCACAATCACTCTGATGACAAAAGGAATATGCACTTTTCTGATAGATTAATGAAGAATGAGAAATTATTGGATAGGAACAATGATACCATCACGAATATGTGACATTGCTATGATGCAGCAGTCTGACTGCACAGATTTATCAGTTTGGAGTGCAAAATTGATCAAGGGTGACATAGCTGTTGTGGCTAGAGACAAAAATCTTGGGAGTTAAATCACATTAACTTGTTCCAGCAAACAAAAATCCAAACTATAACTTCTTAGCACTGCATGTCATCCCTCATCACACATTTATCTACAGTGGCACCGATTACCCCATTAAACTGCAACTCATCACTATTTCAGGATTTCCTGAAATCACAATACTCTATGTAGTTTCTCAATCCCCACAGTCCATTAACTCAATATTTCAAACAAAAGTACGACGGAAAATCCCATCAAATCATTTTTAAAATTGTTGTCTAAACATAACCAAAAGCCCGCCATTTGAGTTCTCTTCCAACTTATATATTAAATAAATCAGTATGTCAGAGCACACAATCAAACACCAAACAGACCATTAAAATTTCAACATCAAGAACGAAATAAACCCAAACCAAAAAAGGGAAAAAAGGGGGGAACTAGAAAACAAACCTTGAAAACCCTTGCCAATGGTGGTCCCGGCGACATCAACAAGATCACCCTCCTTGAAGAGCTCCTCAAACAACAACTTCTGTCCAACCTCAAACCCATCAAGACCTTGTAGCCTAAACTCCTGCAAATGCCTCATAGGTATAACTCCAGCCTTCTCCAAATGACCCATTTCAGGTTTAGTCAGCTTTTTATCCCTAACCCTCCTATACCCAACTTGAACTGCATCATACCCATCAGTAGCATCAGTCTTAATTTGGGTCACGATATTTCCTTCTCTAAAACCAACCACGGTAACTGGAACCACTTTCCCATTAGGCTCAAAGTAACTCATCATTCCAAGTTTAGTTCCCATAACACCAACCCCAGCTTCCATGCTCATTGCCACAATGGAAAGGCTGAACTTTTGGTTTCTGTTGAGGGTTAAAGGGGTTGTTTTTGTGAGGGGAAAAGGTGGGCTTTTTGAGAGGAAACTGCATTTTAAAGAAGTGGGGGTTTTGGTCTTGACAAGCGATGGGGTGGGATAGCAAAATTGATTTATAGCAGAGAGTGGCATATCTCTTGTGTTTTTGTAATTCAATGTTCAAAAGTAGATTTCTTGGTCATTCAGTGAAGAAGAAAATGGAGAAAGACCCTAAGGAGAGGGAAATACGATGGATAACGAAAGGAAGGAAGGAATGAAGGAAGTTTTCTTATCCTTGTTTAAAAAAAGTGTGGAAGGAGAGGTGGGAATCTTGTGTGCTCTAGACTATAGGAATACCACTATATATAATCTTACTCTCTTAAATTAAATACAATATTTCTAGCTCTTATTTTATTTATTGAGCAAAATAACTCTTATTTTAGACAAGATTGTAAAATAATTGTTTTCATAAGTTTATTTTTCATATTATATTTATTATTTGGGGCTTGAATTATGCTTCAAAAAATATTTTTTAAAATGCATTAATATAGATAAAATGATTCAAGATATTTTTGAAGATAAAAATAGTCTTGTTATATTAAATTATAACCGATGAATCAACATTTTTTATATAAACCCTTTTTCCTTGAAAAAGCTATAAATGAAAAGACCACAGATAAAATGAGAACCTTAAATCCTTGAATTCAGCCATGTTTTGAGCTCAAACACTTGTGGGTTAGAAATACCAGACCCAACTTCATTGGACTAAGATACGTGTTGAACCCAAACGCTTAACGGTATAATTAGATACCAGATCTAACTTTATTGAGCTCGGCTAGCTCAAGTGCTTGTGGGTTTAGTGAGATACTAGACCCAATTCCATTGAGTTTAGCTACATGTTGAGCTCAAGTGCTTATGAGTCTAGTAAGTTACCATACCCAACTTTCTTAGGCTCGGTCACGTGGCGAGCCCAAGCACTTATGGGCTTGATATGATGTCAGACTCAGTTTTTTTAGGCTCGACTATGCGTTGAGCCCAATTATGCCTAGCGAGACACTAGACTCAACATCCTTGATTTAGAATAATTCTAGATCCAAACATGAAGTTGATGGTCATTGTTAGCCTTATGGTGGGTCGCGAGGTTATCCATTAGACTCTTAATGCTAAGCGTTTAGGGTAGTCATTTCCCTACACCCCTAAGTGTATGAAAATCCTTTAAGAGTCGGTTGTATTTCAATCGACATTAATGCTATGAGATGGATATTTCCATTAACATTAATGTAGCATACCAAATAAGATATAAAAGTAGTATAGCTCTATTGTTTATCCATTAGCACCATTGATGTAAATAAATAATTTCCATCAACATTAATATTGTGTAAGAGATATTTTCATCAGCATTAATGATGATATAAATGATTTTTTTTCCTTATTAAAATATTTTGGAGGAAAAGACTTTTAGGCCTTTTGAGAGAAGGGACACGATACAAAGGCTAAAGTACCCTCTAAACCATCTAGGTAAATGGATCACGATCTTTATTTTCTTATCATTTATTCTCAAAGCTTTTATCATAAAAAGACCAAGAGAAAACATTTTTTCTTTTAGAGTTAAATGTTTATTTCTTTATTTATTACAATCCCTTGCTATAAAGTTACTGACTTAATCATCAAAGAGTCCTAAAACTCCATAAAAATCTGTTTTGTAAGAACTGAGACCTCAACCACCAACACTCTGTTCTTCCAATTTGTAGGAATGAAATATTATTGTGAATGTATGATCATCTACTATCTAAACACTAAAACCTTATTCTTGAGCATATTGAATTTTTAGAGATCGTCAATTAACGTTGTCTATGAGAAACCAAAAGCCATCAACTACTTTTGAAAGCTGGTTTTTACACCCTAAACCAATATTAATGACAAGTAATTAAAAAACTCATGGGATGGGATGTGTTATGGACCTTTCTGAAGCAGTTGGCATGTATGCTTCACCAACTCCTTCAGAGTTTTAGAAACTCATCAATCAGGTGCAAGCCCTTATCCAAGCTATTTTTGCATCCTAGGGGCAATGCCAAAACTTGTCACCTCAGTAAGCCTTAGTATATGATGTGGCTTATTTTTTATACTATTTTCTCAACCATGAGTTGTCCTCTTTGCTAAAAGATAATTGTCTTTTCCAGAAAAGGCATGGAAAATGACATGGAGAGCATTCCACATAGCCGATCCCCTAACCTCCTTAGGGGTCGTTCACATCGATGTGAAACTCTCCCAATAAGTAATCACTCTAAACATAATCCCTCTGGCCATCGTGGGAAAGAAATTAGCCATCAGTCTCACCATTCCTTGCCAAAATCCTCTAGGTCCCTAGAGTTCATTAGGCAAAAGTTTGAAAGCAGTATAACTAGTCAACACCACCAAAATGAGACCAGCAGTACTCATAAGATAAAGGAATATCTTTTATCCAAACGAGTCTTATATACCCATATGATAAAGGGGTATATCTCCATAAAGATAACCTTGGATAACTATGATGACCTTATAAATCCTAGTGAGCATGTCTAAAATGTATATAACAATTTTGAGCTGGTCATCCAGGACGGTGATGCTATGTGCAAGATCCTGCCCATGACCTTCAAGGGGCCAGTCAGAGTGTGATATAACAACTTAGAGCCAAGCTTTGTCACGAGTTTCATTGACCTCTATACAAAACTCGTGTCATGTTTAGCACCAACATACCCGTCAAGAAGAGCTTTACTAAACTTTTTAGTGTTACTCAAGTAGGAAGGGAGCCCACTCGAGCGTATTTAAAGAGGTTCAATGAAGAGATGCTTAAATTGAAAGGATTGATTGAGCCAGTAGCATCAGAGGCCTTGATAATAGGGGTAAGAGAACATTTCCTATGAAAGGACTTGTATGCCTTATTGAACATAAGCTTTATAAAAGTAAAACATGTCATGGAAAATCACATCCAGGTAGAGAAAACCAATATACTGCTGCATGAACCTCCTCATTTCTATTAAGAAGCATATAATAAAAAATCTTTCAAACAAAGTCGATCTCCCAACAAAGAGAAAAGTTTAAAAAATGATCAGAAAAGACAAGTAAAGGAACATGTGTAATACTTGATAGGAGGAACATGATTCCCTTAAACACCACCCTTATGAATTTTTTCACGACAATCAAGGGGAAAGAACTACATTTAATACCCACCTATGACATTGCCTCTACACACACACACCTCATAAGAAATATGGCATAACACTAAAGATTTTGCTTAATCCAAAAGGAAAAAGGGCATGACACTGAAGATTACTTTATATTAAGGAAAGAAATAGAGCGATTGATAGCCAAAGGGTACTTAAGATAATTTTTTAAAAGGAACACCAATTTGAACCAAGACCATGAGGAACCAACTTAACCCATCCAAGCTCTGTCCGAGATCAACGTGATTCTAGAAGGAACCTTGGTAGGGAGGATACCTCTAGTGGAACAAATAAATATGAGAAAAAGGTTTTTACAATGGCTAATTAGTAAAATCCATGACATGAGCCCATTGTTTTTACTATAGAATATAGAGAGAGGGTGACTTATCCCCATGAAGATGCACTAGTTATTTTCATGGTTTCTGCTAACCATAAAGCCCATAGAGTATTGGTGGACGATGACAACTGATGTCTTGGATGAGAATTGACCTTTTAGAAATGACTCATGTGAAAACCCTTTTGATTGGGATTAAAGGATTAAGTTTACCAGTAAAGGGCACTTTGAAGATCATGGTTACTATTGATACATACCTGAGACGCCTCACCCTCTAACAAATCTTTATGGTAATAGACATGGCTTTAACCTATAATGTTATAACATAAAAGCCTTTGATGCATCGGATCAACACTGTCATAACGTGGTACCTGGTATTGAAACTCCCTACTAAAAAAGAAGTAGCTAATGTGAGGGGAAACCAAGAGACCTTTAAGCATGCAGAGGATAAGTGAAATTGAAAAGAAAGATCAATTTAACAAAAGACTAAAAAAACAAAATCAAAAGAATAAGGATCAAATTGAAAATATAATATATGACAAATTGAGATTGAATGATGAAATTTAAAACCAATAAAACTTCTATAAAAGGGTCAAGAATAAAAATTAGATATCAAAAAATTAAGGACTGAAGTTGAAATACCAACAACAAAGATGACTAAGTTGTACTTTTTGATGGAGGAGAGAGACAAAAAAGAAAGCCCCACTGATGACAAACTACCCAACCACCATTGACATGTATTGCATCAAAAGGAAGAGGACATGATATAACTTCTAATGACACGATAAAAATGTAATTTTGGCCACTAAGAGGCGCCCCATGCACCACCCTTAAGTGTTAAAGTGCCTCTCACGTGCCTGTGTGTTTGCCGCACGTGCTAATCTTTTTTTATTTAAGTAATATTTAAATCTATGTGAAAATACTAAATTGCCCTTTATGAAATCGGTAATAACAAAAAAACCATTGCAAAAAGACCAAAAAGCCCATGGACGCATATTATTTTTTTATTTCAAGGGTAAAGTTGTCATTTTACTATGTTTTAAAAAGCAAAAAAGATATAAATACCCTTCCTTATTGATTTGAAAGATGTTGATTTGGAGGGTAATTAAGCCACTTTAGTTTGCTTAAAAAATTATAAAAAAACACATACCCTCAATCAATCCTTTAATGACTAATGAGTCTTGAGAAAAGACCTATATACTTTCAACACCAAGACATTAGATTTGTTTGGGAAGGGAAACGACGCCATTACACTACTTAAATGAGTTATGCAAATGGGTCTGTGTCTATAATGTTTTTCAATACCCAATTAGTTTTTGTTGAAAGGCAGTACCTTAAATGACAGACAATTCAAATTTTGATGGTTATTAAAATAGACTTAGCCTTTAATGCTATTTTTGAAAAATCATTCATAAGATCAATGTGCCATTAGCACTAAAGAACTAACCTTGAAATTTCCCATGAAAGGTGGCATGACAATTGTTTTCATGAAAATTATTAGAATCAACCAACTAGCCTTTTGTAAATATGTTTTTTTTCAGTCTAAGGGGAAGAAAGGCATGATGGTCAAAGATTAGAGGGCCAAATAGTATAAAGAAGACAAAAATGGACAAAAGTGTTCGATGAATTACATAATTTGACTTTAAAAATGAGCAACCTAGACTTCAAACAAAGATCGAGTCAATGTTAGCACCTAGATAAAAGGAATAACTTATGGTCCTCGAAATCCAAAGTCCTAATTTTGTCTTTAGTTTGATGGATATGCTAGGAATTGAGTCGGATATGGCATGTCATCGGTTGAATGTCAACCCCTCATTCCTTCTCATCCATCAAAAAAAGAGAAATTTTAAGAGAGAGATAAATAGAAAGTAATTTTTGGAGAAGCCGACAAGCTCTTAGAGATAGGTTTTATAAGGGAAGTCATGTATCATTATTGGTTGGCTAATGTAGTGATGATTAAAAAGTATAATATGAGGTGGAAAGTGAGTGCATACTTCATTAACCTTAACAAGGTCTACTCGCAAGAGAACTTTTATCTCTCTAATATTGACAAGCTAATCAACTTTATCATGATTTTTAGTTTTTGAATATAAATATTAAAGTCTATATTGAGTTTATACTATACTTATTCTTACACCATTAGTATAACCTTTTCACCTTGGCAAAAATAAACTTAACTAAACATGATGAAGAAGAAAAACATAAATAACCAAAATAAGAATATAGCTATGATGTAAATTAACTAAGTATAGTAAATGAAATGATAATCATAAACAAAAGATTAATGATAATATAACATGAACATTATAAAAATACAAAGAAAGAAAGCAAAAGTAAGATCTTGATCTGAAAACTAAAATACCTAAATGTATGACAAATACTTATAGGCTAAAATTTTGGCTAATTAATTAATTAGGTGGCTAGCTAATTAATTAGGTGGCTGAACAAAACATCATTGATAATATTAGAATTGAAATATATGGTCTTCATGAAAGTTGTGAGTATTGGTCTAAGTTTTCCAACAAAAAATGAATGAGCTCATTTAGATTTCTAGAACTAGAGTTATAGACTGAACACCAAACAGTGTCTGAACTACAAAATATATTCAAACTTCTATTTTGTTGCTAATGTATGTCAATAACAAATCAAATTTCTTTCATAGCACAGGTGTCAGTTATCTATACATTAAGCTATGAAAAAATCAAGTATTTGTTGTATCAAGGATTGTACACCATAAATCTAAACTCATCACTTAACAAGCAGGGTATTAAGAATGAGTAAGATAACAATTATAAAACATGTTAATAACAAACTTTCTTAAATATAAACATTAAAGTCCATGTTAAGTTTATATTATACTTATTCTTACACTCTTAGTTTACATTTTCACCTTAGAAAAAATAAATATAATTAAACATGATGAAAAATAAAAACATAAATAACCAAGATAAGAACATAGCTATAATGTAAATTAACTAAGTATAGTAAATGAAATAATAACCATAAACAAAAGATTAATGAGAATATAACATGAAATAGAACTTGAACATTATAAAAATACAAACAAAGAAAGCAAAAGCAAAATCTTGATCCGAAAATTAAGATGCTTAAATGTATGGCAAATGCCTCATTTTATAGGCTAAAATTTAGAACTATTGATTTGGTGGCTAACTAATTAATTAGGTGGCTAGATAATTAATTAGGTGGTTGGACAAAACATCATTTCTAACCTCAGAATTAGAATAGATGGCCTTCATTAAAGTTACGGGTATTAGTCTCATCGTTCGAACAAAAAATAAATGGGCTCATTTAGACATTCAGAACTCGAGATATAGGTTTAATACTGAATAGTGTCCGGGCTACAGAACAGATTCAAATGTTTTTTTTTTTGTTACTAAGATTTGAACTTCAAAACGGCAGTATTGAATCTTAAACTCTTCATCAATATTTTAGGCCTATGTCATAACTTTCCATTAAGATAAACCACACCTAAATCAAAACTCGACAACTCCAGTTATGACCCAAATATTGAATGGTGTTATACTTTGAATTGAATCAACCCAACTAGAATTTTTTCTTTATGCATAACCTTCTTTTTGTCTTCTCAATTTCAATAGTTAGACACATCAATCAATCTTGTAAATTTTAAAATATGTCTATTTTGCACACTTGCATTTAAAACAAGCATTTACCATAATTTAAAGATATCTTATATTATCATACTTGTTATTACAAAACATGTTTAAGTTAGGGAATTTAATGAGACTTTAAGTGTAATACGATGATATAAAACATTAATAAAAATGCACTTATAAGTATTTATCATAAAATTATGTTTTGGATATGCCTTGTTTAAGTTGGTGAAGTCCTTACACATCCTCTATTTTTCCGTGCTTTTTTTTTTTTCACAATGACCATATTAGTTAGTCAATTCGGATACATGACTTCACAGATGAACCCAACAGTCAACAGTTTATCCACTTTTATAGTTATTACCTATTATCTTCCCCGCTAAAGTTCATCTTTTTTTGGAAGACGAGAGGGTAGGTTGGATCAACTTGGAGCCTATTAGTAACTATGTTTGGGTTGATTCCTAGTATATCCGAGGTGTTAAAATCAAACTTTATCTTATATGAGGAAATCGATTAGTAATTACTATTGATGTGGCTCCAAGGTAGAGCCTTAGTCATATTTGTTGTTGGTATTTCAACTTCAGTCCTTAATTTTTTGATATCTAATTTTTATTCTTGACCCTTTTATAGAAGTTTTATTAGTTTTAAATTTCATCATTCAATCTCAATTTGTCATATATTATATTTTTAATTTGATCCTCATTCTTTTGATTTTGTTTTTTTAGTCTTTTGTTAAATTGATTTTTCTTTTCAATTTCACCCTTCAATCAAATATCAAATTTGTTTTGTATTTCAATTTTGATCACCGTTCTTTTAATTGTTATTTCTTTTTTAATTCTTTTACATAATTGATTTTTTTTTTCAATTTCATCCTTCAGCATTTAATTGATTGAGAAATTAGTTTGATGTTTTTTCTAGAAATGGTGCTTTCAGTCCAATTACCTGGGTTACGGGTTTGAAAAGTTAACTCGAGTTAACATTGTTTTTTTTAAATAGGCTTTGCGATTTTCATTATTTTCTTTTTATCGAGTTATTCCAATCTCATAACCTGAGTCGCAGGTTTGTCAAGATAATTAAGATTAACTTAACCTTGATTATTGAGGTTACAAGTTTGTCATGTTAACTCAGGTTAACTCGAGTTGAAATTTTTTTTTTTAAATAAGCTTTATGATTTTCATTGTTTTTTTTCCTATCAAGTTATTCCAATCTCATAACCTAGATCGCGAATATATCAAGACAACTCATATTGACTTAACCTTGATTACTGGAATTACAAGTTTATCACACTAATTTGTGTTAACTCAAACCAATTTTTTAGATTTTTTTTATTCAATTTCATCATTCTGTATTTAATAGGTTCAAAATTAAACTACATTGATAATCCTCTTTTGATTTTTTTATGTTATCATGATCATTTTTTTTAAACTTAATCCATCCAGTATTATTGTCTATTTATTTTATCATCTAATTAAAATAAAATCAAACCTATTTAATCATGTCTATAACCTGGATCACAAATTTATTTATTTAAAAAAAAAACATTTACAACATCTAAATATCATTTTTTTTTTGCTAAAAAAACAAAATTCAAGCCTATAACATTATCATATCAAGATAACTTAGACCTTGTTACTATATCTAAACAACCACTATTTCCCCCTCTATCCTTACCAAGAGTCTTAACCTGGAGTAACTTCGTAACTTGAAGGCATCAATTTTCATTAGGTCAAAAACTTCCACAGAGAATGTTTATTGTGCTGCCATCATCCACAAGGACCCAATATACCTGGTGGTCGGAGAGAATGATAGTGATAACAAGTACATCCTCACTCGAGAAGGATAGTCGATAGGGCTCCTGATTTGAATTTGCAAAAGCAAGAATGGAACCACTATTTTATTAATTGCGAAATGCCAGTGCACTGGAGCATAAATAGAGAGCTTCCCTTTAGTTTGCTGCTCTTCTTTTTATATGTTAAAAAGTGCAAAAATCAGAAACAAAAATGCCCTGTTATTACACATTTTGACGTTCTTTTCTTCTACCAAACAGAGAATACAAGTAATCACCCATTACAAATTTTGGCCCTCTGGTCAAAATTACGAAGCATATAGAATCCATCTCAAATGTCTGACGGTTCATTGAGATCCTGGACAACCACAAAAGAAGAGGTTAAAGAAAGAAAAGGAAGATGAACCAACCAACCCCTCACCAATCACTAATGCCTTCTTCACAGTTCTCACTCTGTTTTAATTTCTACGTTAAGAAAAGTTCTTTCAGGAGTTTAAATCATATACCTTGTTCTCAAGGATTGCACCATCAGGAATTTCCAGTTTCACCCCTGGTTTTGCAACAATACTTACTCTCCCCTACAATAACAAAACAAGCACAACATTTAGCCAAAGATGAACCGTCCATCATTCAAAACAAATTGAAGGTAATGAAGAAAGGTTTGCAACTTTGATATGCACTACCATTCAAAATTAGTCTTGTAAATATTCATGGACAACTGTAAACACATACGACAATACAATGCAATTGATAAATGTGTAAATAAAAATTCGTATCCATATATATGCGCGCGCACACAAACATGTCAGCTCTCCACTACACTTCAGGATGAATCAGTGCACATGAAATGAGAGTTTTATGTCCACTTAAAAAAAAAATACAAAATCCACCCTCGCACATGCAGCTTAAAAACTTTAGAAAACGAGGCAGCAAGACATAACTACATATTACATAAATTCGATAGAAGGATTGGAAGTTGAAAATACCTTAAGAATCACGCCAGCTCCAAACCACACATCACCAGCTACCTTCAAGCTATCCAATCCAACTATGCTAGGAATGGATTTGAAACGGCGTTGGAAATCGCTGACCTGAAATAAGAACACAAGAACATTAAGTGCTGGTAACATGCAAATAAAGCAATAACCTAGCAACAATTATAGTCACCTTTTCAAATTCAGGTCCCAACTCAATAGATGGATTTGCAGGGCTAGCTTGAGCTGTGTTCCGAACTAAAACACCTTCAGAGGTGGAGTACAGATCTGACTGCAGAAATACATACATAAAAATCTCAAATTGGTAGAATTTTTATTCAGTGGGAATATGATAACATAGCCAAGATGGTCATGTCCAAAACCTGAAGAAGAAGCAAGTCTGATGTTGCATTTAGTTGCACAACCCGAAATTGAGGGACATTAATGCCGATGGCTTTATCAAATAACTGGCTCAATAAAAAAAATCATAAGATGTCAGCAGTCATTAGTTATAGAGCACAAGAAGTTAACAAAAAATTCTCAACAAAACACAAAAATATATATGAATACCTGTATTGTCGAACCAGCTGCTGTTTCTTGCAAAACCATTTGATCACCTTCCATTTCCTAAAAACAAACCATTTCAATAATTCCTGGTTTTTATCTAATAAGTATAAGCCCTCAGTGTGTAAAATAAAGGTACACCTTTGAAATAGACAGGTTCTCTATCTTCAGGGCATTGGTATCTACAAGCCTTCTGATTGCTTTCAAATTGACCCACCTGTACAAAACAAAAAAATTTACAGGATGAAGCACCGTTGCCTGCTTTATAAAGGGAGTTGATAGGAGTATATAGGTAACTCACAAACTTCTTGTGTCGATAAACTTGAACTTCTCCGTTGACTTCATGAATGATCATGATATTGAAGTCAAAAAAAAAAAAAAGCTGTTCAATAAATGAATATAGCATTGTGCCATAAAACAAAGCTAATCATAATTATCTTACAAACTTTAGGCATCCCAATGTGATTTTAACATTAAAAGAAGTGAAGAAAACAATGGGATCCACTCCTCTACCAAATACAAGTCTCAAAAAAGCAAAGGCAGAAAGGAAAACGAAAATCAGAACTTACATCTTTAGGAAGTGTTCGCGCTATTTCTGCAAGCTGCATGGCACATATATTGAATAAAAATTGTTAGCTACCACCAAACACACAAGGTACTGCTGATTGATTTAACAGAACCTCAAGGCCACCAAACAGCCTGATCACTCAATGAATACTTAATATGTTAGAAGAGTCTGTAATTCATGCACCATTTTAGGACTAACCAAATTGTGATCTTCAACAATGGTACATTATAAATGCATCCTCTAGAATTAAATGAGGTAGAAAGCTGTTGTGTCAAAACTGCTGACATTCAAGCCCTTTGCTTAAGTTAATAGAATATGTTATTGGTCAATAAGAATTAGAATCAGGATGAGGATTTGACAATTGCAGCCAAAAATAATTTAGTTGTGCAAGCTTAGCAGCACATGTATTCAAGATAAACATAATTTAGATGCATCTTGTATTTGCAGCCTGCATACCAATTTATTCCTTGAACATACCAATTACTAAAATTTTAGTACTTTATTTTTTTAAGGAAAAAACAGAAGAAAATGTGTTGAATCTTTTAGCATCTTCATTCATCAAAATTCTTATTATTAATTATCCAAACATAGCACAATTCAAAAGTGTCTAAATAAAGAATGAAGCATTATAAAAGAAGTGGAAGTGAAGGTGACACCTCAAACATTCCTTGCCGCTGATTGACCATTTTACTTTTTGAAAGATATGAAGTGGTTGGTGTCACCTGAAAATCATTAAGAATTAAACACAGATTTTGAGCCAAAGCAGCAGTGCTAACGAAATTCATTGTTTGAGTACCTCCATACAGTATTCAATATTGTTTTGGCTCAAATGACTCATGATTCCTGAATCAACACTCAAGGAGCACAAATGAAAAAAAAAATGATTCTTAAGTATAGAAAAAGAAATGACAAAAAGGCATACAGTTAAAAGAGCTAAAATAAGACTTGAAGAAATTAAATAATCGAAACTACAAGGACAAAGAGCTAAAAGCAAGACTTTAAAAGAGGTATATAAACAAACTGAAGAGGGTACTTGGATCAACAGCAGCAGCTACATTATCGGAGCTCACCACATGTACGTACTCCTTTCCCTGGAAAATAAGTTCAGAACAGCAGTTATTTGTTCTCTGCTAGCATGCACTCTTATTGCCCATTTCAGATAAATGAATTACATTCTTTTTATATATCATGTAATAAGAAGTAGGGACAACGGCAATGGCAACACATGTACTCAGCCTCAAATTCCTATTTGAGACCTATCCTTGTTTTTTTGGTTAATGTAGCCCATGAACATTTTAAACAAGGATAATTAATATTTGTCACCTGCTAATGTTGCATTTACAACGTGTTTGCAAGCTCATGCATCAATAATGCTATCTTATATGAGTTAACACAATGCATCAATAGCCTTTAAAGAACATACACCCAAAAAACTTAATGGACAAGAAATAAAAAGATCACAGTTAAAATTGACAACAGAAATTGCATGAGTTAAACATGAAATAAAGCAAATCACATAAGCAAGTAGTGTAATATCCTTAAGAATTGTGTACCTGTGATAATAATACATCCAGAGTTCCGCTGCTTTTCATTAGGGAAAGGAAGGCTGCAGCATGATCAGATGGATACCTTCATATAAACCCAAAGAAAAGGAAAAATCAGAGATAGAGAGAGAACAAACATCAGGAAAGTTTTGCCCTATGGCCAAATGAAATTCAAGACAGAATTAACATATTAGAAGCTGAAAAGGTAATATTGTAGCGAAAGTTCTCTGAGGTAGTGTATTTTTCACCAAAGCACTTCCAAGAGTTTTTGATGGAAGAAATAAGACCTTTGGGTCAAATATAACAAAATTTATAAGAGAAACATTATTGAGATTGAACCCAAGATTAGCAAAAAGAATGTCCCAGTTCAGCAGATATAGAATGGTAAATGGATTGATTTGATAAACACTGCACAGTAAACTAGAAATGTCAATATTTTTGGGAAAAAAAATTAATCAGGTAAAAGTTGAGGTGCAGCCAAGAATTTTTAGGAGAGGAAAGTGTCATAGCTAGTAAAATTAGTCATTTAAATGTGATTCTAGCAAACGTTAAAAGCACTTTGACAAGACAACAGACCTCAGAAACCAATATGAAACTATGAGACAACCACAAACCAGGGAATGAGAAGGAAAGGAAGAAATGTTTAGGAGCTAAAGTTATGAAAGTGATATAATAGAGGTACAGGAGTACTCAAGCCAGCTATTAGTAGAAGTTGAAATCTACTAGATTCAAAAAACCAACTATCATACTGGCTTTCTCAAGATGGATTATCTCTAGTAGTAAAGCATTGTGGGCTATTAAAAACAGCTAGCATTTTTAAGAATAGTTCCAATGCTGCAGCACTAGATACTTGACTTTCTTTGAGCATTAAGGAACAATTTGGAAAAACTTCAAGGGTTTTTAGAGTTTATACAGGGCACTTAGAACTTCAATATGTTAAAAGAACAAAAGGTAGTGAGAGTCTACAATTCATCTGCACTGCTCTGTCCACTGGAAGATTTCTTTTGAGGATGTTGGCCCTGCATAAATACAATCATGGTATAGGTGAGCTATAAATTATGCCTTCAACAAATTCTATTGGCATGTATAGTTAAACAAACAAACATGGGTAAAATTGCACACCTGACTAAGAGGAAGAATATCAACATTTGATGTGGAATATTTCTCCAAAGCCTACATGAAAACTTCAATGATTAGATTCTGATAGAATAAGAGCACAGTTCCAAGAGGAGATGCTAAGGACAAATCACCTTCAGGGAATCATCATGAGTGCTGATAGTGTTCATAAGCACCAAAGGGATATGGCATCCGTATGTCAAATTGAGAGACTGCAGATATTTAGCAGTGGGATATGTCAGAGCAAAGATAACAAAATAAAACCTATATACAAAAGAAAGAAATCTTGCCTGAATTTGATTAACAATCAAGTCAAGAGATGTCAAACCATCACGAATTCCAATTAAAGACCTGCAAAAAAATGAGTACAGCCACATAAATTTAACACATGATAAAGTACAAAGCAAACATGTCTCTACAAGCCTTTGTCTGTTTAGGGATAGGACTAAATTACTCCAACTGTTGAAATTCAACCCATTCATCATGTATGCTTCAAAAGATCAAATTATATGATGCACAGAAGATAATGTAGTATGAAATATCTAGGTTTAGGATTCATGCTTACTTGGGGCCATTAAACCCTAGAGCTGTTCCCAGAGTGTCATTGAACTTCACCACGACAATCTTGTCCAAAAGGTTCTTAATTTCTGCAATATCTGCATTCAACCCAGGAAATTATTTTTATACAAGCAAAGAGGGAAAAGGAACAAAGGGACACAACATACTAAAATATTCTTTAACTTCTTAATTTAAACAAGTCATCATGTCACGTAGAAAACCATTACCATTAGAAGCAGGTGCTAAGTTCTGATAAGGAACAACAAGCACTTCACCAATTAGAGAGCTGATATTGCTCATGTTCTTGCTTTGCACACTTTCTTGGATTTCCTTGCTTCAAAACACAATTTAATGTCATATCAAGCAAAGTACCAAACCACACATAAGTAGGTCGTAACAAAACCTCAAGTGAAAAGCCAATCACATAGTTCTATAAATATTAAATTCTAGATGCCAGGACCCCAATATCAATTCAAGAAGAACCCAACAGTATATTGAACACATTATACCCTAACTCTGCAAAAGATTTAAAAACCTTGCACTAATTTGCTTTCTGTACTTTAGATAACTAAGGGATAAAGCTTTGTATGCTCTCTTAGTCCAAGTCTCTAATGAATAGCCAGTTCGACCAATTTCAATAATAAACAAACATTTCTAGATAATCAAATTTCGGACTAACAACCTCAACAACTTGAAAAACATGATATATTAACTCCATCACACACAACCATATGGAAACAAAAACTAAAAATAAAAACACATTAGCAAACATGATACTAGCATTATATCTTCCATAAACAAATACCACAACTTACTCTCATCCAAAGATGATATCAATTTTCTCTTATAATGCAAAAAAGCAAGTACTTTATACATGAATCAAAATAGTAAGAACGATATCATAAGAATCTATATTGCACATCCCAAAACAGACAATAAAAGCTCAACTAGAATGACAAATGCAACATCTAGAAGAAGCCCTTCTTTGGTAACAATGTAGAGTCTTGGACTTGGAATCTAAAGGGTGTGTTCAAATCTTAACAGCAACTAGATGCTGAAGGGGTAGGACTGCCCTAACTTTTTCCTTCCAGGACCCATTTCAGTGGACCATAATTTGAGAATAGCCTTCCATCTAGAAATAAAAGATGGCAACAGAAGCACACCATAGCACAACTGAATCTTAAATGACCAGTGTCCCGCTTAACAGATATATGAGAACCTAAAGAATTTTCTGCAGTACAGCATCCACAATAGATATCTGCCGAAACTTGAATTCTCATCTGAGTTTATAGCTATTTTCTACATCAGGATGAAAATTAACTTATGAGAAACACAATCATATGACACTAAAAACAGTGGTCTTAATCAAACCAATAAAAAACATAATCCTTCACATCATAGAGCTTCTATTGCCACAGCAAAAAATCACTCGAGTATAGATCGTTATACCCATTTTCCTGCTTTAGGCTAAATAGCATCACCAGTCCAAGTTTTTCTCTACATATCAATCAGTACATGTACATCATTCACCATCCATAATTGATCCCAACAATATAATTAACTGAACCAAGGATCTTCCTATCTTTTTCAAAACGCAGCATTAGTGATTTCTATTATTCTCTTGCAGTGAACATTATTTACACAACACACCTTATAAGGCACTACCCTAAACAGAGGTTAACAAATTAAGTAAATTCTATAGTACCTCGATTCTTTGGTGGAAAGATCTCGCTCTTCTTTACGAACATGTCCTTTTAGTGCTTTCAATTTCTTTTTCTCAAGCAAAAATGTCTTGGTAATTATATTGCAAAACAAGTACACAAACTGAACAGAATCATTAGCAGGCACTGGATACGCAATCTTCTTATAAATCTCCCATGGCATATTTGAATCAACCAAAGCCACAATGGGAACCTGCAATCTATCAGCCTCCAAAATCACCGAGCTCTTCCTCTCCGTATCCAACACCACTACACAATCTGGCGGTTGTATTGGCCCAAAACAAACCTTAACAGCATAAATGAAAGAAATACAATTATCAAACAATTAAAAAAAAAAAGCTTTAAAAGCAAAAAGAATAGAAGGGACCGTTAAATAATATTAACCCAAGACTTGAAATTTGAAAAAATAAAAAAAAGCAGCTTAACCCTCAAAATCGTTAAAAAATAAAAACCCCATTAACCCAAAACTTGGATTCAATTAACTAAAAAAAAAAAACAATCATATTCACAATTCAATTAAAGAAAAAGGAGCCTATTGTAAAGAAAGGGCAAACCTTTTTATTTCTTGATCTGAACTTCTTAGGACTATGACTATTAGTCAAGAAACCACCCATTCTCCACATAATGTTATCTCTTGGGCTATAAATCCCCATCTTCTTTGTCATTTGCTCCACTATCTCATCAAACAAAAGATTCGTATTCACAAACATGAACCTTGCGTTCTTATCACGCGCCAAATGAGAAATGAAACTGGCAGCATTCCGGAGACAGATGAGAGTTTTATCGGAGTCGATAATGGAGATTTGATTACGCATTCCATAAGTGTAAATTTTCAAGTGGTGGGCTGCCACTCGCCGCCCTATATGGGCGTTTGTGGTTAGTAGCTTTTGGATTATTATTGAATGGAGCGTCATTTAAAAAAAAAAATTGCAGTAGCCTCCTGTGATGGTTGTGGCCGTGGCGGTGTTTAAACTGGAGAGGTGTGTTTCATTTAGAAGGGGGGGAAGGGGGGGGGGGGGTTGGGGTTCAGCGATGGAGTCCAGTGGCGATGGTGAGACTGTAGGGTTTTGTTGTTGGGTTTTTGTTTTGCTTTGGGAAATTTTGAGAAGGAAGAGGGATTTGGTGGGTCGGGTTTGGGTCCAAGTTTAGTTGATGGACTTGGTATTTTTTTAAAATTAGCCCCTTTTATTTTTATTTAAAACACGATGAGTTCCATTTTATCCATTATACTAATTACAGCATTATTATTTTTAATTAATTAACAAAAACTAAATGAAGAAGTGTTTTGCGTTATTTTTGTTTTTTTTTTGCTTTTAATTGTTTTTCAAGAATGTTTTTGGCTTGAAAAAACATTGGATTGATATTTTTTTAGTGATTTTTGATAATTTTAATATGTTAATATTAAAAAATTAAAAAAATCTATAAAAAAAATTGTTTTCAAATAAAAAGTTATTTTAAAAAGTACCTTGCACTATAATTCTAAACATCTCCAACCTCCATACAAGATACTATATCAAAATAGTGCTTTATTATTTTTATTTTAGTATTTTTTTAATTTTATCCTTCAATATTAAATTTTGTAATTTGTTTTTATTTTTTTTCTACGAGATTATCCTAATTTCATAACTCGAGTAGTGACTTTGACGGGTTAATATAGGCTGACTTGGGTTTTTTATCCTTTTTTAATTTCATCATTCAACATTGACTTGATTCATAATTAAACTTCATAATTTATTTCAAATTATTTTCTATAAAATTATCATGGTCTCATGATCTAGGTCGCAAGTTTGACGAGTTAATCTGAGTTGATGAGAGTCTTTCCTTTTTTTGTCCTATTTTTAATTAAGTTTTTTTAAATTTCATCTTTTAACATTGGGTTAATTGAAAAATGAACTTCATAATTTGTTTTGATTTACTTTCTATATGTTTATCACAGTCTTTTTGACCTAATTTGCAAGTTTGATAAGTTAGTTCAGGTTAACTCGAATTTTTTTTGTCTTTTTTTAAGAACACAATTTCAATTTCATCCTTTAACATTAGGTTGATTGAGAATGTAGCCTTATAATTTATTTTGATTTGCTTTTATAGAATTATAACAATCTCATAGCGGGTTGATCCAAGTCAATCCAATATATTAACTTCTCAACATTTTTTTAAAAAATATCTTCTTGAAATTCTTTTGAGTCAAATTATATTTTTACCGGTCATTCGGGTTGTCTTTGGACCCATCAAATCAACCGGGTCACATCGAGTCAATCTCTATAAGGTTTAATTTTTTTTCCTACTAGAAAACACTAGATATTTTTATGTTTTTAAAAAATTAATCCGACCCTCGGCACAACCCATACCAATAATCTAATTTGAAGTTATCCACACACCCACAAAATTTTTTTTTCTTTTAATTTTTTTCTACAGCACCAGAATATCAATTAAAAATTAAAATTAATTAACATTAAAATTAAATTATATATAAAAAAAAAGCTAAAATGGAAAGCAAAAACATAATGGTCACACATTTTACTATCCACCGCTACAATGTAAATACCATTTTATCTTCTAAGAAATACTAATAGCTTGTGGTGTTAGGAGTATTTTTATATTTTTGCTTGAGCCATTGATCATTATTAGATTGATCGATGGTGGGATTGTGTTTTTCTATTTTTTGAAGTTCAATGGAATTACTAATTTTTTCTTAAAAGCAAAATATTTGAAACTAGCATTTGGGAGCTTTTATGTCATTTAACTTTTTTAAAAATAGTAAAATAGCTTGATTTTTTTAAAAGAAAAAATTTTAAAGCTTGTGTTCATAGGCTTTTTTGTCTTTTCATTTTATTATCAAATTGGTTGAAAATAATTTAATCCTTTAATAAACATAAAATAATAATAAAATGGAAATGTGATTAGCACATGCATTGCACGCTCTAGCGTGTGAGAAGTGCCTATGATTTTTTAGCATAGCGTATGCCGCCTCTTAGTAGCCAAAAATATGATTTTATCATGTGGTTGAAATCATCGCGATATCTTTCTTCAAATGGGGTGGCTACATAGTGGTGGAGGTACAACAAATAATCATTGTGAGGCTTTTTTTTTCTTTTCTTTTTTCCCTAAAAAATCACACTAACAATTCAAAATTTCATTATTGTTTTCTTAGTTACTGATATTTCAACTTTGGTTTTTATTTTTTTTATTTTTATTTTTTTATGTTTTTTGTAAAAGTTTTATTTATTTTCAATTTCATCATTCAATCCTTATTTATGATATATTATTTTCTCCAATTTAGTCCTTATTCTTTTGATTTATAATTTTTTAGCATTTTGTACAATTTCTATTTGTTTTCAATGTCATCCTTCAATTCAAATTTATGATATATTATTTTCTTTTCAATTTGGTTTTTATTCTTTTGATATTTTTGTCCTTTTGTTAAAGTAATTTTTCTTTTAAATTTTATCTTTTAATTTTTTTATTACAATTTTGATCCTTATTTTTTTCATTGATATTTTTTTATTTTGAATTCTTTTGTATAATTGATTTTTTTTCCTAATTTTGTCCTTCAATATTTGATTAGCTTGAGATTAGCTTCATGGTTTTTTCATGCATGGTGCTTTCGGTCTAAAGACCCAAGGTTATGAGTTTGAAAAGTTAATACAGATTGACATTGTTTTTTTAACTTAGTTTCTTTTTTGATTTCATCATTCAATCTTATTTTTTTTTTAATGATTTTTATGGTTTTTTTCAATTTATTTTCTTTTGGGTTAATGATGTGGACCGGGTAGCAAAATAGCAAAAGGGTTGACTGTTGTTGAGTCATAACTGGCACAATCAAGCACGTTAAATTTTCTTACCTAACAATTGGAGTTTCCTCTCATTTCATTATTTAGCTTTTACTCTCCCAATTAATTCGGGACTGTTTGTTTTAGAGGGTCTAAGAGAATCCAGAGTTGTTTACATGCTGATCGGAAAGATGGAGGCTGAGAATGGCATTATTCCAAGCAGTGTGGAGCCATTATTACAAGAGTTTGGAGATATATTTCCAGTTGAACTTCCTGAAACCCTACCCCCATTAAAGGACATTCAACATCAAATTAATCTGGTCCTGGGTGCCAACTTACCCAACAGGCCTCATTATCAGATGAGTCTGAAGGAGCATGAAGAGTTACGGCGCCAAGTAGAGGAATTGCTAACAAAGGGGCATATTCGGGAGAGTCTTAGCCCATGTGCGGTGCCTGCCCTTCTAACCCTAAAAAAAGATGGGACATGGAGAATGTGTGTCGACAGCAGGGCCATTAATAAGATTACGGTTCGTTACAAGTTTCCGATCCCACGGTTAGATGACTTGTTGGATCAGTTGAGTGGAGCCACAATATTCACGAAGCTGGACTTGAAGAGCGGGTATCACCAAATTTGTATCCGACTAGGGGATGAATGGAAAACGGCCTTCAAAACTCGAGAAGGACTCTTTGAGTGGATGGTCATGCCTTTTGGACTGTTTAATGCCCCAAGCACATTCATGCGGGTGATGAATCAAGCCTTGCAGCCTTACATTGGTAAGAGCGTGGTGGTTTATTTTGATGACATTTTAATTTATAGTGTTGATCTTAGGATGCACCTACAACATCTTCGGGAAGTTTTGACTGTGTTACGTAAAGAACAATTCTTCGCAGCAAAAGGAAAATGTGTGTTCTTAAGTAACCAGGTCTTGTTCTTAGGATACATTGTTTCTTCTGAGGGGCTTTCAGTAGACGAGTCAAAAATTGAAGTAATCAAACAGTGGCCACAGCCGCAAACCATGACTGATGTCCGAAGCTTCCACGGGCTGGCATCATTCTATCGCCGCTTCATTCCCCACTTCAGTGGTATAATGGCCCCAATGACTGATTGTATAAGGAACAATAAAAAATTTGTGTGGACACCTAAGGCCTAAACAGCCTTCCAAGAAATCAAAAAAAGATTGACCAACGCCTCAGTGCTTGTCCTACCAGACTTTTCAAATCCATTTGAGCTACATTGTGACACCTCAAAGCTAGGAATTGGGGCAGTTCTGATTCAAAATGGCAGGCCTGTTGCTTTTTTCAGTGAGAAGCTTTCAAGGGCAAAATTACGGTATAACACCTATGATGTTGAATTTTATGTAGTGGTTCAAGCAGTGAGGCATTGTCAACATTATCTGTTTCTTTAGGAGTTTGTCTTATTTACTGACCATAATGCCATCAAACATATGGGGAGTCAAGATAAGATTTCATCCCGACATGTATCTTGGGTTGCGTACTTACAACAATTCACTTTTGTCATCAAACACAAGGCGGGTACACTGAACCGAGTAGCTGATGCCCTCAGTCGTTGAAAAAATATGGTGGTTGACATGCGAGTCAAAGTAATGGGTTTTGACTCCTTTCAAAATTTGTATGCATCTGACCCTTTTTTTGCTGTTGTAATAGAGAACATTCAGAACAACCAACCGAGTGACTTTGTCCTCCATGATGGATTTGTTTTCAAAGGCACCCAACTATGTATACCTGAGTGTAGTCTCTGAACCAAGATCATACAAGAATTGCACAGAGAAGGCCATGTAAGAAGAGACCGGACTTACTTACTGATGGCTGCGTCCTACTTCTAGCCATCCATGCGGAAGGAGATTGGTCGTTTTGTTAAGCGTTGTAGGATCTGTCACGTGGCCAAAGGAAGAGCCACAAATGTCGGTTTATACATGCCACTTTCTGTTCCTGTACGATCATGGTCCGACATTAGCATGGATTTTATTCTAAGCCTCCCGCGTACACAACGGGGATTCGACTCCATTTTCGTAGTAGTAGACAGGTTTTCAAAAATGGTTCACTTTATATCGTGCAAGAAAACGACAGATGCTGTTAATGTGGCTGAATTGTTCTTTCGAGAAGTTTATCGGTTGCATGGGCTGCCAGAGTCAATTATGTCAGATAGGGACACTCGTTTCCTGAGCCATTTCTAGCGGAGTCTTTGGAAGATGGTTAATACTCACCTGAACTTTAGCAGTGCTTATCATCCTCAGTCCGATGGACAAACCGAGGTGGTGAACCGGTCATTAGGTAATCTCCTTCGTAGTTTGGTGGGTGATCAGTTAAAATCTTTGGACAAGAAACTTGGCCAAGTAGAGTTTGCCCATAACCATGCAGTCAATCGTAGCACCAAGCTCAGCCCTTTTGAAATCATGTACGGGTTTCTCCCACGATGTCCTCTTGACCTGGCTAATCTCTCGAGCAACACTAAAGTTAATCACAAGGCAGAGGATTTTGTCACTCAACTACAGGACATTCACAACCTTACTCGACAGAATTTACTGGAATCTATTGCCAAATACAAACACGATGCGGACCGCAAGCGGCGTCTTGTCAATTTTGAGGTGGGTGACTTAGTTTGGGTTGTGCTAATGAAGGATCGTTTTCCTATGGGTGAGTACAATAAACTGTCTGCATAAACGATTGGTCCAGTAGAGATTATTGAGAAAATAAATTCAAATGCTTATCGCCTCAAGCTGCCTAGTCATCTTCGGACATCAGATGTATTTAATGTCAAACACCTGCATCCTTTCCACGAGGATTTGTCATCAACGGAGGAAGATCTCCCGAATTCATGGTCGAATTCTTCTCAGCTTGGGGAGGATGATATGGACCGGGTAGCAAAACAATAAAAGGGTTGACTGTTGTTGAGTCATAACTGGCACAATCAAGCACGTTAAATTTTCTTACGTAACAGTTGGAGTTTCCTCTCATTTCATTATTTAGCTTTTACTCTCCCAATTAATTCGAGACTGTTTGTTTTAGAGGGTCTAAGAGTTTCTTTCTGTTCTTTCTTTAACTTTCATTTCCACATTAATTATGGACTGTTTCCCAATTTAACGCAGTTGTTTTAGGAGTCTAGGAGTTCCGTTTTCTCTATTTATTTGGTTGTACTCACTTGGTGAGGTGGACAGAATAAAAATAAACAAAACTCCTTTAAGTAGTTAACTCAAATATCTTTCTTTCTTTTGTTTTTCTGCAAAATTACAGATTGAAAAAAACCTTGTGTGTTAGAACACGTGTGAGTCCGTTTGGTCTGCATTAGTTATCCCCATATCATGACTTGGGCCACGAGTTAACTCGGCTTTACTCGCCCCTTATTATCCAGGTTATATGTTTGTCATACTAACTTGAGTTAACTTGAACTACTTTTCTTTGTCCTTTTTTACCCAATTTTGTTTTTTCATTTTTAATTGGCTGCAAACTAAACTATATTGTTTTTCTCCTTTTAAAAATAGGTTTTTTTTCTTAAGTTATTGTGATTTTTTTTAATTTTGGTTTATTTACTATTATTTCTGATTTTTTTATCATCTAATTAAAATAAAACCAACTTATTTGACCCAATAGAATCTATTTGAGTTATAGATACTTCTTCTTATTTTAAATCATGCTTGCATTGTATAAACATCATTTTTTATTACAAAAAATAATATTACAACCACCAGCATAGGCGCCCATGTCTAGTTAAAAATAAAGCTAAAATGGGAAGACTTTTCCTAAATGAAGGCTTTTCTCGTTCTGTACATCTACACATTGCAATTTCAATTATGTTTCAAAATCTACAATTTGGTCCTTGAAGTTTTTTTCCATCTTCGGTTTCTATAATTTTAGTTTCTTACATTTTTGTCATAAAAACTTTATTTATCTTGTGTTTTAGTCCTTAAAACCTTAGATAAAAAAGAGAAAATTGTTGGAAAAGGAGGGGATAGAGAAAGATTTCGGCTAGCCGCATCCTTACTACAAAAGGCTAATTTTGGTGTTGATTGGTTTATATTGAAGACAAGGATTTGATGAAAGTGGTTTGGGCCTTTAATCATGTTTGAAAGAGTACATATAAATCCAAAAAATATTTTGACTCAATTTTATTTTGAGTTTTAAGACCGGTTTAAAGATATTTAGAGTTGAAAATGAGATTATTGAAGTTCATAGAGTATTTTAGATATTTTTATGCAAAAACAGGTTTTTCGAACCAAATTTACCAAACCTTACGTGGACACAAATTTGAGTGCTTGAAAATTAAGCAAGCAAATATGTACAAAATTTGAATTAAAATATATGACTAAATACAATTTTTATTTAAAATATTCTTATAAAAAATAAAATAATTCTCTGATTGTTCTCTTGAATTTGATTTGTGATGACTTGATAAGAATTATATATATATATATATATATATATATATATATATATATATATATATATATATATAAAATAATGCATTGTTGCTTGCAATTTCACATAAACTAGTACCATTTAACTAATATTATATCATCACAATAAATTAATATGGATATTTTTCTACCGTGAAAATAAAATATAATTGTCAAATTCAGAAATTTAGGGACCAATTTTGATTGAAATTTATCAAATCAAATGATAAAATCAAAGTTGAATACCCAATTTAAAACAATTATAGATTTTAGGGACTAAATTAGAAATTGTAAAACTTACTGTTATGTATGAATAGTAACCATTAACTTTCACTGGCCTGGAGACTTTTTTCTTAGCCAAAAATGGTTACCGCGGGAACTCATCTCAAATATTTCGTCTTCTCAAATCCAACGGTGCGATTCATTCATAATATCTCTTGATTGTTGATGAGTTATGGCTGACGAAAAATCTTGGTTTGTTTTTTCCCTCTTGTCACGGTTCCCATGCATTCTCTCTTCTCTGTTAATTTCTCTCTCTTTCTGTACTGCATTGTCAACTAGAGAGGGGAAAACCTAATTGAAATAGGAAATTTGGAGCAAATTAAAGATTGTACGTAGTAGTTCCTTGTTGCCCTTCTTAATAAAATATAGGAAATTTGTTGCTGTTTTCCGAGCAATTAAAGACTGTTTGTTGGGAATTTGGCAGAAACACATAATTGAAATAGGAATTTTTTTTTCTTCCTTTCAAACAGGTAAAAGTTGACATGCATATGGCTATAAAAAGCAAGGGCAAAGGCTTTTCTTTTCCAGGAGATTTTGCCCCAGAAACTGCTCATCGTTCCTTTGAATCTGTCTCCACTTCTTGTTGAATTTCTAGTACGTACTCAAGAACACGTGAAACTGTAAATTTAAATCAAACAACATGTGATATAATACAATTTAGATCATAAATTAAACCAGGATGTCTTTTAAGGAACAAAGCAAACCAAACCTCTGTTTGGTAATTTAATAAACAACCCTAGTCCTAATAATTGAAAAGGTTCCGTAAATGTTTTGGATTGGAAAGATTTGTTCAGCAGAGAAGTACTGGAAGAGGAAAATTCTGACCATTTTCTTATCTCGTTATTTAAAGAGTTGGAAGGTTGAGGCACCAAGTTTCATGAGTCTGTAGTATACAAATGGTGAAAGAACGTGATAAGTTCAACAATTATTTAGCAAGTAATTGCTGAAACTGTTTGTTTCTTTTCGGGTGAGAAAGAACCACAAATTGTGTTAATATCAAATTGACTGCCTCTTTATAATTCTTGGCTGCCTTATATAAGCAAAGCCGGCTGCTTTAAGTAAGCAAAGCCGTTACAGATAACGTCTAGAATTAAGGAAAAGTTGGTAACGCTCTATGTGAGTTTACCCACATACAGACTGGAATTAAACGTACTGGAATTAAACATACTGAATATTAATTGCAACAACTATAATAATAAAAGCAATAACTGATAAATTGCAAGACACGTCTTGTATTGAAACTGCTCCTCTTCTTTCTGTATAATTGCATATCCATGTAAATATTGTTCACGTTCCCTGCATGGCTTATGTAATTACTTTCCTTCATCATATATACTTGGAATTTGGCCTAATGGCCCTGATTGATCTACGTGGCTTATCAGAACGTCTGCAATAATGCCATCTAAACTGATATTTGCCCATGTTCCATCGGAGAAGACAGGCAATTACCGATTTGAAGCCAAAAACTGAGACCATTTCATCTGCAGCTGGAACTGGACTTTGTTATGTGGTACTGCAACCCTGCAATTGACCTACCAAGCAAATCAAAGTTCCACATGAAATTGTGAAGATACATGATGCACTCGAATCAGATTCATAGGAATGCAAAAAGGAAACTGAAAAATAATAGTTATTTATATGGTAATGAATCTTACATAACACTCATTTGAAAATATAGACATGCTCAGCTGAATACAAAGCCATAAGATGCTCATGATGACATACAATTCAGTATCAATATGCCTTCGTACATAATTGCTACTAAATATTGGAAAGAAAATAAACAAATATTTATGATGCTGGAAGGCTCGCCCATAATACAACTGCAGCCATCCTAGTTGTGAGTTATACAGTTCCTACCAGAAGCAACTCAAGGCTCAGCCTCCGGAGGAACAGGAGGAGCAGAAGCATTATTTCCCAAAGTAGAACCTTCATGAGAACTGGATTGAGCGGAACCTTCATTGGCTTCTTTTAACCCTTTCAGTCTCCCCAGCTGAAGTCCCCCAGCAGAAACATGTGAACTTGCTTCGCTAGATCCTTCCGTTGAACCTTTTTGCCCTCTCTTTTTCTTCACCTTTTGAGCCCAACCAACAAGGCCTGCTTGCACATGCTCCTCAAATATTGATTTCTTGAAAGTACTTCCCATCTTTTCAGAAGGAAAAAAAAAAGTCAAGCTGAAAAGTTTCACAAGCAAAGGCACAGTTACATTTAAACACATCGTTACCCACCTGTGAGACAATGGCATAAAGGGGAAGAGTGCTGTAGCTACAGAGTACCTGAATAAACACCCTGAATTGAACAATGATGTTTATTGATTAGCAGGGAGAGTTATTCAACCAAAGTAGTACAGGATTTCAGAGGAGAAAAGGTCAGCGGTTTCTACCCTATAATTAGCCGTGGAACAATATATTTGATTTGTCCCATTATGCAGGAATCAAAGCCATATTGAACCTGTGGATGGATAGTAACATTGTTATTGATATTATCAAGTCCATCTCAATGAATCCATGACGAAAACACACCACAAAAGATTAGCTTACCCAGATCCAAAAGAAAAATGCAATTTCAAAAGCATTTTGGAAGAGGATGAAATGGATCAATAGGTGGACAAAGCCAGGCCTGTGGAACCAAAAGTGATTATCTGATGGTTGAACTACTAGTTCCCCTTCTATGGCTACATGTTTCTCAGCGACCTCGTATGCCAACTGGTTAATTACATGCTCCAGCTTAGTGCCAACAGCGAGAAGAAGCTGAAAAACAATTGCTTACATGAATCTTGGAATAGGAGTAACAAGACGTAGGAAAGTGGAAAAATAACCCACACCAAGGTAATTGCAGTTTCTTATAGAAGCCAATGAGCTAGCTCAATCAACAGGTGATCAACTTACAAGACTTGAGTTCAAGTCTCCTATGAATCCAAAATGTTTCTCATTGCAAGCCAAGTTTGCATAAACATGCCCATGCTATACATTCATATGAAAAACTGATTACAAGAAAATACAAAAGTGCAAGGGTGCATAAATGCAAGAAATAGTTCATATACATTATATTAAAAATTAACCATATCACTATGATGACTATTTCTATGTGGATGATAGTCATTTGAAGTCTCATTTGGGTTAACTCACAATATTAATCTGACACCAAGGAGTCGCCAGGGGTTTGGTGCTCATGGAGATCTAAAATTGTTTGTGGATTCATCTACATCTCTAAATGTTGAAGGGTATGATCAATGGTTTCCACTTTGAGGAAACTCCATGCATCAACCACTGTGCTATCTAAAGATCCAAACGAGTCTTAGTTAATTGTCAATAAGAAAGGTAACAACTTGTGACAAAAAAAATCTGATAGTTAAAAAAGATGCTGTCCCTGATTCAACCACAATACTATGTCCTCCATGTTCCATTAAAGCAATAACTTGTAGTATAGAAGTAATCACAAAAGACATCTAAGTTAGTTTATCTTCTTTTGTAACAATTCCACATCTCTTAAGGATTGTATTCAAGATGGAAATCAATGATGATCAAACTAGAAAAATGCTGCTGTTTCATGTGAGTGACTGAATTTATGGTAGAAGACATAGGCAGGAAGCATTAACAAAAAAACCACACTCCAATTGGAACTCAACAAACTGGACACTCGTCTAAATAATGTCAACCTTTTAGAAAATTGGGGTAGGCAGAAGCAGGTCATGTTTCAAAAACTATTGTCAATGTAACTCTCTAAAACAAAAACTATAACATTAATGACTTGGATTCAGGAATTAGAATTCTTGTATATAGACTCAAGCATGTTTATGACTTTGTATGTAAGTGATGAAAGTTTGGAAGAACTAGGGCATTGCATGTTCACTGCAAGAAGAGAGAGAGAATATTTTCTAAGCATGTTTCTGCATTTTTCCTCTAATCAATCTCCCTCCAGAACATCACAACATTTTGTGATTCAAGTGTTTCGTGAATTAGTGTGATTTTTTTTGAGGTAGCTGAAACAATAAAGTACATTAAAACACCACAAAAATTCTTAGGAGAGGACAAAGAAAGAAGGCACATGTGAATTGGTAGAAATACAATTAAAGAGTACAAGTACTCACAATTAAAGGAATGAATGCTATCCAGAAATATGTGTGCCAACCTGCATGAGAAAAAAGAGAAAAATCACATCTAACAGATATATCCCAAAATGAGCAGAGACAGAAAAAACCATATGCAACAGTTATCAGATTTCAATTTTTCCTTTGTGTTAGGAAATCTACATATGGCCTTAAGAATGCAGTCTAGAATTACAGGATTCATGCTACAAAACTCTGGTATTCTTCCAAAAACAGTAACTTTGGGAATTTAGAAACCTTGTCTTCAATAAATTAACTTCTTTGACCCTTACAGGGTAAAAAAGACATCGTGACTACATAGTGCATTTATAAACTTGCCTTGTTGAACCAACCTTCTAAGTTAAATATTTTATATATTGATGACTACCACCACCTTACTAGCTATTGCCAGCAGAAATAGCGATAGATGATCCACATCAAGCAGGAGAACAATAAAAGGGGACAAATCGCCATAGTCCAATTTCAAAAAACAAAGTATATGACTATTAATTAAATCCAATGGGCAGTAGGTGCATATAAATAAGTGATCCGGAATAAGAAGGTGTGGAACAGACTTATAGTATATTCTCAGGGAAATAATAATGAGGATCGATCGAAGAAATTTAACAAATGAGTACAGAATATGTTGGTTGGTAGTTTAACAATTCAAAAGAAAAAAACTCAACATGAACACCAAAAAGGTATGATTAAATTTTGCTTGGAAGAACCTAGATTGATTTTCTGTAGTGAGAACGCTAGTGTGAAATTAAAACAGGAGAGATGCAACAACACTTGACAATTGGCACAAATATCAAGTAATATGGTCTCCAAATTAATCAATGGAGGAAGAGCATACCATTGATATTCAGCAATAAGAAGATGACCACGAAAACCCAAAGATACCAACTGCAGCCATGGAATTGAGTGAATAAATGAGCAAATAAATATAAGAAATGTAATTAGACTAAGAGTAAGCAAAACAAGCAATATGAATGTCTAGCCTTAAAAACGTATTCTTGGACATCACTTGCCTTATACCAACAACTGTCTTAAAGTCATCTTCGAGGGAACGGACCATGTATCTGTGAAAATTAAACTTTGGGTTTCCTCTGGTATGTGTCTGCAGAACAACCAACAAATACACAGAGAAACAAGTAATAAAATGCAACATAGGAAGATGCAAGCTAATGATTGTAAGACAAATCTAACCTTGCATAAAATACTTTACCATGATAAATCCTAGCCGTAAAGTTATGTAATCTGACTTGGTCACAGACGCATAGAATTGCTTGAAAAAGGAATGCTGAAGAGAAACAAAAATGAAAGGAAAAAAAAATCAAGATCAGGACATGGTTCCTTGAGTTGCCAAAAAGATACTGCTAGTTGTTCTCCTCAAATCATTTATAGTGGTTAAAATTAAAATTATTTCCTCACGAGGAACGTGCTTTATTTTGTTATTGATATCACAATAATGAAAAAAGGAATGATGATTAGATTTTTGGTTAAATGTCAAAGTAAGGAAGAGCTACATTTTTCTTTGGGAGGATATGAAAATGATAAGATCTGCAGATGATGATTGCAGCATAATCATGTAGCCAAATGACCTGCAAAATGACTTGTCTGACCAGGCAACTTTATTTGTGGCCCCAACCCGCACAAATTAGACTACCCTGAGTCCAAATCTGTTTTAGGATTCATTTCAAGTTCCAACTCAATTTTTGAATTTCCTTTTCTGGAGAATATTCTTATCTGGTGTGGATTGTCTATGTGTATTATGGGATTTCCTTACGAGTATACCTTGTACAACAAGGCTTTGGATTTGGGCTTCCTCTATAAAGGGTAGAATTATTACCCAGATGACTTACCCCATAGAGAATATATATCTTGTTTTGAAATGCTTTCCATAATTATTGCCCAGTTTGGCATAACTTTCTGAAAATGAATAAACATGTCAATCCACTCCAAACTCCAAGCCGAGGCAAAGAGGTTCTTAAACCATATGATGTGATGCCCTCTTAAATGTCCATGGATCCCAGTGAAGAGACCGTTTGGGAACGCGGTTGAAACCACGTTCCCTCAAATTTCAAAAATTATTTTTTTTTGCTAAAAATTATTATTATTTATGTTTTCAGATCATTTTGATATGCTGATCTCAAAAATGATTTTTAAAAAATAAAAAAACATTATTTTGATGCATTTCTAAGCGAAAAACACTTTGAACCGCAACCGCTACCACAATCTCAAACAGGCCAAAAGCAGGATAAAATAGAAGGGGGGAAAAACAGACTTACCAGCCATACTCGTAGAGCTGAATTTTTACCAATTCCCAAAAAATGCTCCTTGATAAAAGTATGTTGTTCGACATGGGTGAACTTTTTTTTCAAAACTGCAAGATCAAAGCTCACATATTAGAAGCAATGAGGAAAACTAACTGCTAAAATGGTTTTCCAAGTAATTGGGAAAGGGAAACTGATTGTGTAAGCCAGTTTTCCCCCCTCATCCACTGGGCATGAAGTTAATCTGGAATAAGGCATTGATCAATCAACTTGTGCTCTTACTTCCAGTGACAGAACTAAAAGTTTGTGAGCAACAACGTTTTCAAGGTATCCAGAAAAATGAATGATAGATGCAGCTGCTAATTATAATGCAAATCAAAGACAAGGGTGCACAAAAATTTGCCAGATATTTTTACCTTGTTCTGCATCACAGCGATTGTTTGCAATTTCATTCTCCCAATGTTTCCATTGACGAATCTAGATCATGGCAATTGATCACAAATGAATCATAAAACATTGAGAAAGAAAAATGAAGTACCCTGACCACCTTAAAATTTAAACAAAAGCTGAAGAATCGTATTAGGTTCTCACCCTTGCACCTCCAAAAAGAATGGTGAGAACACAGAAAGTTACATGGACAATGGCCAGGACAAAGATGAAGATATGTAGATGGTGTATGGCTTCCAAAGATAACAGCGGTACCTTGCCCTGAAGAAAGGAAATAAAAGAGAAAAATGATGAGGGAAATCATTGTGATTTATCAGCACAGATGCAGAAACCTAGAGTAGAAAACATGAATTGCAAAAACAAATGTGGATTAGACTATATCACTATGCCACAGCGCAATCTGAAAGAAGAAACTATAAAACTGTTCTTCTTTTCCCTCCTTGCATTCTTGCTTCACCTTTTATTTAAACAATTTAGTTGTTGTACTAGATTACAGAATAAGGAGTTCAATAAGACCATATTATACACATATAATTGGAACGAGAAAGTCAATCAGGAAGCAAGGAAAAAATAAACAAATTTTACCATCATTATCTTAACTTGGAATACACCTTGTTGAAAATTGATTTTTAAGAAATGAAAAAGACATCACTAAAAACTCATGTCATCTTTAATCAGATGTATAGCTCAAGAGCAGTTAATATTGGCATTTGTTTTACCACTAGCATTTAAGAATGATGATAAATAGAATGAAAAGACAAAAACAATGATTATAATCCAATTCTTTTTATAAAATTTATGAAAATTGTTGTATAAAATTGAAATTCACGTGGTTATAGCTAAGCAGATTAGTTCAAGAATATAGCAGTTAATGGTTAATCATGTACTGCAAATATAATGAATCTCGCTAACATAGAATTCCCTTTCAACAAACATTGATATTGAAGAACTCTTGCTGTTCGAAATTAATCCCAAGTGTGTATCAACAAAATTGGAGATAAAACTAAATCTGATTCTAATGACACAGTGGCAGCCAAGGGAACAAGAGTATCCAGTCAAAACAGAAAAGATTGTAACTGATATTTTGTTACAATTGTGATAATGTTTTTGATTTTTGAATAGCTTATGTATAGGAGGAAGTTATGGAGAGTTTGTATTTAAAAACCATACATAACATACTTCATATGTATCTCTAAAAATAATCGAACTTCTTTACTCTTCAAACCTCTCTTCCAGTTAATGTTTACATGGTATCAAAGCCCCTGACTCATGTCTAAACTGATCCTCTTCAAGATGTCTGCCTCCCCAAATTCTTCAACCTCAAATGTTACCGAAACCAACCGTCCCATCTTCAATCCATCTTCCCATATCAACCTTACCAAACATTTGAATTACCCAACATGGAAAGCCACTATGTTACCCTACCTCAAAGGCCAGAAAGCTTACGGATATATTGATGGCACCATTCAGCAACCCGCAAAAACCATCACTGCCCCTGATGGCTCTACAATCCCCAACCCATTATATGATATATGGGAAACCCGGGATAACCTTATTCTTAGCTGCATTAATTCTTCTCTTTCTGATGAAGTACTTACCCAAGTTGCTCATTACAGCATCTCTGCTGAAGTTTGGATGGCTCTAAGCTCTGCTTTTGCATCACAATCACGTGTTAAAGCAGAACATGTTCGCTCAGAACTCTCTACCCTACAGAAAGGTAATCAATCTGCAATTGATTACTTCATGACAATCAAACATCTCACGAATAAATTGGCCATAACTGGTCAAACTCTTAAATGTGACGAAATTATAACATATTTGCTTGTTGGGCTTGGTCCAGAATATGACTCTCTTGTCTCCATGATGTCTCACCAAGATAATTCCCCCACCTTAGAAGAGCTTTATTTCATGCTTTTGACATGTGAAGCTCGCATTCAGCATAACAATAAACCTTTATCGTTGCCCATGGCTTCGGCCAATGTTGCCACCCAACAACAACATTTTTCAGGAGGCTGAGGTCATGGCACCTTATCAGCTCCTCGAGGCAAGGGGCGTTATCCATTCAATGGAAACCATAAAGGTGGCCGCAACATCACTAGTGTATCGTGTCGATTGTGTGACAAACCTGGTCACATGGCTTCCTGTTGTTGGAAGCACTTTGATCCAAACTTCCAAACACCACCACCTCACCCAAATCCTCAAGCAAACCTAGCCTCCAACCAATCTTAGCCGCATTCAATTAAACAAGAGTGGCATCCCGACATGAGAGCAATGCATCATCTAACCAACAACATAAGTAACATGAATATCCGAAGTGATGATGTTCCTGGCAATGATCAAATTCACATTGGTGATGGTATGGGTTTGAAAATAACTCATATTGGAACTGCCTCTTTATCTAACTCATCTTCATCTTTTATTCTTGATAAAATTCTTGTCGTACAACAAATTACAAAAAATCTTCTCCCTATTCAAAAATTTGCTTAAAATAACGATGTTTATTTTGAGTTTCACAGTTTTTTTTTTCTACTTAAAGATTACTCAGGGAACGTCCTCCATAAAGGCTCTAGGTCTTTATTGCTTCTGTCCATCCCTTCAACAATGATCTGCCTTTGTTGGTGCTCGCATCTCTATTAAAAACTATCATCGTTGTTTTGGCCATGCCTCTTATGATACTGTTTGACATGTACTTAGCAATAATAATTTACCCATTGGTTCCAATGGGAGACAAAATATTTTTCTTGAGTGTGCATTGGCTAAAAGCCACAATTTCCCATTTTCTGCTTCAATTCCTTCTGTTTTAAGACCTCTTGAATTAATTTATTCTGAAGTCTAGGGGCCCAGCTCGGTTATTTCTAGTTATGGATCTCGTTATTATGTTTGTTTTTTGGATGCCTTTACTAAATTTATTTAGCTATTTCCATTGAAGTTGAAATATGAAGTTGAAATTATTTTTATTCAATTTCAAAAATATGTTGAAAGGCACTTTGATTTACAAATTAAGGCCATTCAAACTGATTGGAAGGGGTGAGTATAGACGTTTAAATACATATTTCAAAACATGTAGAATTCAACATCATTTAGCCTGTCCGCATGAACTAATGGGTTCTGTTGAACGTCGGCATCGTCAAATTGTTGACATGGGCTTAGGTTTACTAGCCCACTCAAATTTGCCCAAACCTTATTGGGAAGATGCTTTTCTAATTGCCACTTATATTATTCATCATCTTCCTTCCAAAGCACTCAACAACAAATCACCTTTTGAAATGGCTTATAATAATAATAATAAAAAAACCCAACTATTTGTTTATGCGTGTTTTTGGAAATGCCTGTTGGCCAAACTTGCAGGCTTATAACAAATATAAAATTGATTTCAGATCTAAAACTTGTATTTTTCTTGGCTATAGACTATCAAACCAAGGCTACAAATATCTCGATTTGGCTACAGGAAAACTATGTCTCATGCCATGTCATTTTTTGATAAGTCTCTGTTTCCATACGTCCTCCACATCTAATCTTCCCATACCAGAAATTTTTTACTCACCTCCCTCCTTATGTCAACCGAATAATCAAACTAACCATGCAGGTCCAAATCTGTGTTCCACTGACCAGCAGCCAAGTGAACAAGTCACTTCACAAAATCAAGTAACTTCGGATATTCAATCTACTTTGGTATGCTTAGGTGTTGCTCGTGTACCAACAAGGAATCTCACTTAAAGTTCAAATGATGTGATAGAACTATCTCACCAACCAAATCCTCCACATTCACGTGTTAATCAAATGCCACGCTGCATGCTTACCCGCTCACAAACACAATCTCTCAAGTAAAAAGCTCTTTACGTTGGTATAGCCCGTTATTCGCTCCCTCAATGTTTCTTCACTAATCATGTCTCATCTCTTACAAAACCAACTTGTTTTTCTGAAGTTTCTAAACATCACTACTAGCGTCAAGCTATGGACATCAAGTTTAATGCTCTTGTAAAAAATGGTACTTGGGATCTTGTACCACCTACGCACAATATTAATCTTGTTGGAAATAAGTGGGTGTTCTAAATCAAGCGACAACCATATGGCAGTGTTGAGCGTTTTAAAGCGCGACTAGTGGTAAAAGGTTATCATCAACAACCAAGTGTGGACTTCACAAAGACCTTTAGTCTTGTGGTTAAGGCAGGAACTATACGGTTGCTATTGTCTTTAGCTATTACACGACAATGGAGCATTCGACAGAATGGTATCCAAAATGAATTTCTACATGGCTAACTGCAGGAAACAATTTATATGCAACAACCTTAAGGGTATGTTCACCTTGATTTTCCTACTCATGTGTGCCACTTAAAGAAGAGCTTATATGGTCTTAAACAAGCTCCACGAGCCTGGTTTTCTAGATTGACTGAAACGTTACAGCAAATGGGATTCGTTGGTTCAAAGGAAAATACCTCCTTATTCACACTTCATCACAATGACTTCTCTAATTTCATCCTAATATATGTTGATGATATAATCATTACCGAGTCCTCTTAAGATGAAACTGACAAATTTATTCAGCAACTTGAAGATATCTTTCCCGTGAAAGACTTAGGCAATCTATCCTATTTTCTTGGTGTAAAGGCTTTGTTCGATGATCATGATCTTTTTCTAACACAAAAAATATGCGACCGGCCTGTTACAACGAGTTAACATGCATGAAGCAAAGCCATGTTCAACTCTAATGAGTACCACATACAGGTTATCTAAGTTTGAAGGTCATGATTTTTCTAACCCATAACTTTATAGAAGCACAGTTGGTGCATTACATTACTTGTGCTTCACTCGTCTAGATATTGCTTTCACAATTCACCGTGTTAGCAAATTCATGCATCAACCCAAAGACACTCATTGGCAAGCTGTCAAATGAATCCTTCGGTATCTAAAACATACAATGGGCTATAAAGTACATTAGATCATTCTCTTCAAGCATATAGTGATGCTGATTGGGCTGACGACAAAGATGACAAATGTAGTGTTGGCATACTGAATTTTTCAAATATCCAATCTTATCAGTTGGAGCTGCGAACAACAACAAACTGTTGCCTGAAGCAAGACTGAATCTGAATATAAATCCCTTTTCAACACAGCAGCAAAGTTACATTGGATCCAATCCATACTTCATGATATGCAGCTTCCTCTGGTGACAAGTCCAAAATTATGGTATGATAATATTGGTGCTACCTATTTGTCCTCTAATCCAATCTTTCATGTCAGAACTAAACATATTGAAATAGACTTTCATTATGTTCGGGATCAAGTCTTAGCTAAAAAGCTTCAAGACTCCTTTCTCTCCACTACAAATCAGCTTGCTGATTTATTAACAAAACCACTGTCCTCTGTCCATTTTCATCTCCCGAGAGCCAACCTTCATGTCCAAGATCTGCCCATTCAGTTGAGGGGGCGTATTGGAGATAAAACTGAATCTGATTCTAATGACACAGTGGCAGCCAAGGGAACAATAGTATCTAGTCGAAACAGAAAAGATTGTAACTGATATTTTGTTACGATTGTGATAATTTTTTTGATTTTTGAATAGCTTATGTATAGGAGGAAGTTATGGAGAGTTTGTATTTAAAAACCATAAAGGCATACTTCATATGTATCTCTAAAAATAATAGAACTTCTTTAACTCTTCAAACCTCTCCTCCAGTTAACGTTTACAAAGAACAACAACAATAATAGTTGAGAAAATAAATAAATGTTACCTTTTTGGCACAATAACCAAGATTGGCTTCTGATGCTTCAGCCAGAAGACGCCTAACAGTGCCAGAAATGGTACCAGGAAAGAAGCTTTGATAATGTTTAGGTGTAGTTGTAGAATTGGACCCAAGTCCTTCTTCTTTTTGCTTTTCACTAAGCCTACAAGGAAGCAAGTCGTTAACCACATTCTCTGGCACACATGTTTTAGTTATGCTGTTCTGGGAAACTGTCAGCAATAGAGATATGAAACCCAAAAGCATCAACTCTGTCAACAACAAAAAAGAAGAAAAACTCCATTAAAACACACAGGTAAACTGTTAATGATGTTTGTCTATGCAAAACATAAACACATAACTCTCAGAAAGACAACATTAAAAGGACAGATTCGTTTGTCAGACAGTAAAATGCAAAGAGTCTCTTTTTTCCATTATTTTACCAAGATCCTTTTAATCGTTAAAAGAAAAAAGAACAGAAAAGGACCGACTTTCCAATTCCCCAGAAAATCCTAGTACTCAGACTTGGGGAAAAGGTGAGAAATTTAGGGTCATTCCCATATAATTAAGCGAATACGATGCAACAACGCAAAAGGGTAGAGACACGAAAGCTAAATGTGAATGCATGGATAGAGAAAAAGAGACCTTCTTTAACTTTTTGAAGGGCTTCATAGAGGGGTTTCTGGTTCTTCCTCCTGAGAAAAATCCCACAATAATGAAGAAGTCTTTCAGCAGCAAGAGAAAGGGCGACTATGACAGTGCACAAAGCCGCCACCACCCATGTGGGTGTGTACTCAAGCGTCTCTCCTTCACTTTCACCACTCATCTCCCACGCACTCACTCTCTCTCTCTATAACCACTATCGGAGTTTTGTTCAATCCCAGGGGAGGCAGGCCAAAAGACAAATAACTAGCACGAAGCTGTTTCAAATACTGTAGTTCTATATTTATAATAATAAAGTAATAAAAATCTTACCAGTTAGAAGTAGATACTTTTACATATCTCTGTAAGTCACTGATGGAGATGGAGACAGTTGTCATTACTCATGTGGTCTGTGTTGTGTGAATTTTGGAGAGAAAGATATTTAGAACACTGTTTTATTTAAAAATATTTTAAATTATTATTTTTTATTTTAAAAAAATTATTTTTAATATTAAAACATCAAAATAATACAAAAATTAAAAAAATATATTAATTTTAAATAAAAAAAACTTTTAAAGATCTCTGCTGTCATAAGTGTTGGTCCTACTGCGTAGAAATTCTTTTTTAATATGACAAATTATCTATTAATTGAAATTAAGTTTTTCTAAATGATTTTAAAGATGCATTTTTATTAGATTTTGCTTATTATCTTTTAATAGAAAAAATAAAGATACGAAAATAAAAATATATTTAGTTAAAGAGATATAGATATAAATTTAAAATAAATATTTTTTTAAAATAGTTTCAAAGTGGATTTTCTGTATTAATATAATGAAATGTTCTAAATAACTTTTTTTATTTTTAAATAGTAATCAAACGCTGTTATCAAACTAATAATATTTTTATTCTTAAAATAATTATTAAATTATATTGAATTTTGGTACTAAAATCAAACATATTATTATTAAATGTTAAAGTAAAAAAAAATTATTTAAAAGAATTGATAATTTGTTTATGCTTGATTTATGATAATCATGTAATTTTATTTTATTTGTGATAAAAATATAAATATTTAAAACTTAGGCTGCTTTTTTTTTCTAAAAGACTATTTGATATTATGGTAGTTTTGTTTTTTTCAAAACCATAAAGAGAAAATTACTTGATTTAGGATGTTTAAGAGTGTTGTTATAGTTGCTTTTCAAAGTGTTTTTACTTGAAAATGCATCAAAATAATATCATTTTTAAAAATATATATTTTTAACATCAGCACATCAAAATAATCTGAAAACATAAAAAAATATTAATTTCAAGCAGATAAAAAATATAAAAATTTTAAATTTTTTCAAAAACGCTTTTGAAATGCAAAATCAAATAGACCCAGCTTCTGCTTTTCATATTAGACATCATATGAGTGTGTTTGAGAGTGTGATTGCGGTTGTTTTTTAAAATGTTTTTCACTCGGAAATGTATCCAAATATTTTTTTTATTTTTAAAAAATTAATTTTGACATCAACACATCAAAAATAATATAAAAACACAAAAAAAAATTTGAAACAAAGAAAAAATAAAAAAAAATTATTTTTTTCAAAAACACTTTTGAAACGCAAAAACAATTGCATTTCAAACCTCGGTTTTGTAAAAACAAAAATAACATGCTTTTTATTTATAAAAACCTGCTTTTCATTATCAAAATAATTTTTTATTATTATTTTAAAAAAATTATTTTTGATATTAATAAATCAAAATAATCTGAAAACACAAAAAAAAAATTAATTTCAAGAAAATAAAAAAATTAAATTTCTTAAAAAAAATATTTTTAATACAAAAACAAACAATCACAACTTTTGCTTTTTATATTGGACATTATATACAATTGCATTTCAAATCTCGGTTTTGTAATAACAAAAATAACTTGCTTTTTATTTCTAGAAACCTGCTTTTCATTTATTTTACCTATAAAAATTCATCTCGCACCAACTTTAATGAAAACACATATTTTTTATACTTATTTTTTAAAATTATAATTAAAAATATTTTTCTTAAATCTAATTTTTAAAGCAATAATAACAAAGGCTATCAAAACGTCAAATCAAAGTTTTTAAACCCGGTCCGGTGGCCTGTCCAGTCCAAGACCTGGGTTCCAAGTTTTGACCGAGTCACCAAGTTTTGATCGGGTCGGTCGGGTCAATTTCTACTTTAAAAAAAATTCAAAACGGTGTCGTTTTAATAAAAAAAAGTCAACGAATTGCAACCGGGTTTTGCCGGATCAACCAGGTCACTCAGGTTATGACTTATCTTATTTTTTCATTAACCCGATCTGGTCCCAGCCTCGAATTAACTGGATTCTAGATCGACTCACTGGACCAGACCGATTTCAAAACTATGCGCCAAACACATCCTAAAGTGAAATTCAAAAATCTTGGTGACAAGTGCTAGGATCTATGATAAGAACAAGCAATCTTGTTGGTATTGATTTAATTTGAAAAAAATAATCCAAAACGTCAAATGCTAAACGCGAAAGGACAGTGACAATGAATTTAAAATTCGAACGACTCACTAATACATCCATTTTTTTTCTAAAAATAATTAAAAATTAAATTTAAAACTTGGACGTGTAACATGTGTTGATCATATCTTCTTCTTTTTTTTTTAATAAAAAAGAAAAAATCTTTATTATTTTAATCAAAATTTAGCATGTCCCCATAAATGTAATGCCAAATTATTAAATTTTTTTTATTATATAGAGTGTTTGGATCCTGAAATTAAAGACAAATTATTAATCTCTTTTAGTCACGGGTAGTGAAAGAATGTTTTAATAATAATTGGAGGGAGGTGAAAGGTTGGGTCCAGATGGTTTGGTTTGGCCGAAACTCAAAAGACAGATAGTCAGAGAAATGAAAAGTCAGTGTGAATCTGTCTCATAATACAAGTGATTTTGTAAAAAATATTTTTAATTAAAAAATATATTTTTAATTTTTTATATTGGCTTATAAAAAAATAATTTAATACTTTTTGTATAAAAAACATTTTAAAAAATAAGTTAAACCACATGGAGGTAAAGTAGAATAAGAATATTTAGGCATCGTTACCGTGTTCTTTAAAGATTTAATTTTTTTTAAAAGTTAATTTTTTATATTTTTTGAATTGTTTTGATGTGTTGATCTTCAAAATAATTTTTTAAAATAAAAAAATATTATTTTAATATATTTTAACATAAAAAATATTTTAAAAAATAACCACAATCACACTTCAAAACATGCTCTTAACTGAAAGCTATTTGGCTCCTTAAAATGGCAAGATGAATAAAAGAAAATGTGATTATTTTTATCTTCACAATAATTTCTGACCTTGTTGCATTTACTGTATCATACGGGGAAATATTGTGTATTGTTGCTTGCAAAATAATTAAAATCTCAGCACAAAAATGAGATTGGGGTAAAAAAAAAAGAGTTTTTCTTTTTTAATGCACTGTTTATGCTGCTCCTTTTTAACTTTTTTTTTTTTTAATTTTCCAACCTAACCTTGTAGGCCCACTTGTGTGAGCTTTTTCTTTGAATGAGTTAACCGCGTCGAGCCACCCAGGCCCAGATGCTTGACTTTTTTTAAAACTTTATTTATTTAACTTTATTTAAATTAATTAAAATAGTTTAATTAAAGATATATACGGAATGTCTGACCTATTCAATTTTAATTAAAATAAATTATATATGTGTGATATTTTTAATAAAATATCATTCATTTCTTGCACATTTTTTCTAATATTAGCATGCATTACTTTTTTTCAACCCTACATATTTGTTTTTCTTAAATTTTATTTAATTGTGTCTATTTTTATTAGGGGTGATCATTTTTTTATTCAGTTTTGTTTTTATCCAAAAAAATAACTTAACCAAATTTTTTTATTTAAAAAAACTAAAACCGGTTCAAACCAACCGGTTTCAGTTCGGTTCGATTTTTTAGGACAAAAATCGGTTCAAACCGGTTGGCTTAGTTTTTTGGTTTGATTCGATTTTGGCTTGGTTTTTTTCAATTTGGCTCGGTTTTTGGTTTGGATTGGTTTTTTTAGTTTGGCTTGATTTTTTTCTGATTTGGCTCGGTTTGGGTTCAGTTTGGTTCGGTTTTTTTGATTTCAGACTTATAAAACCCAACCGAACCGGTCGGTTTTTTCAAAATTTTAATCAGTTTAATAAGATTTTTTTCACGGTTTAGTTTTTTCAGTTATTGTTTTTCTGATTTTCTCAGTTTAATCAGTTTTTTAATTTTTTTACTTATTCCTAATTTTTATTATCTTTTAGTTAAATAAGTTATTAAACTCAATTAGCTTCATTGAATATATTGGGAGGTCATACATCTTAATTTATATTTTTAATTAGTATCAACAATTATTTTTAATATTTATTAATACTTATAATTCTCAATTATCTGTTTTCAATTTACAATTAAATTTCCTTTTTAATGTATAAACACCCATTGTAAACACCTGTAATTCAAAAGTCAGTAATTTACGGATAAAACTTAAGCTTGAACTAATGCATTATATTCCTTGCAGAAAAAGAGACCGATAATTAATTATAGGTCCAAATTTGAGCAAACAAAAACAGAGCATCTTTTTTTGTTTTTGGTCTGATCTGGCAAATATTCTTAGGTGATGTGATGTCCAACCTGGCATCACACCACCTAAGAATGGTGGCGCGGTGGTGGGCCAGAGAGGTCCCGTGTGGTTGACTTGTCCGCATGAGAGCTCTTATATCAATAATTACCATGTGCAGTTGTCAAGTCCATCACCGTAGGATGGCGAGATGATGAGTTGTAATTTGACTGCACGCAGCTACTGAAAGTAATTATGATAAGGGTGGGCCCCTCCTTTAAATTTTTGATATTCATAAGGTGACAAACAATTCATAAAAAATAAATAAATGGTGGTTATATAAATTAAAAGTTCTTCACATTTGGCTGAAATGTTGGTTACTTGTATTTTTAAAGAAGTGAGAAATATTTGAGATAATGGTGATTTACTTGTCTAAATCCAATCAGATGGATTAGTTTAATACCATAATAAAAAAATAGGAAGTAAATAAAATCTTTTTTAATAATAATTAATTATAAAAAATAAATTCACAATATCATATTCGAAAAAAAAAATTAAAAACTCATTTTCACTTTATTTTTAACACAATTCCACCACTACGAAAGCTCGTTAAGAGAGTTTTATCATCTTAATAAATGTTGATACTAAAATAGGCCATACAAGCTGCTAGAATAGTAACTTGAAAAACAAACTAAGTAAAATATCATAAAGTAAATATCTTATATTTACATTAAATCAATTAATTAAATTAAATTTTTTAAAAAATTCTTTTTAAAAAGCTAAATTTAATAAAGAATGACAATAAAAAACACTTGAAATAACTTGAGTCAATTTCAAAATTACTGAAAAATTCTACAGAATGCAAATAAAAAAAATAACAAAACTCAATCTCCAATAAAATAAATATTGAATGATGAAATTGAAAAACTATAAGATTAAAAAAGGAAAAAAAAAGGTAACCCTAGTGAATCTCTTAAACTCGCAACTTGTGAAATCTTAGACTCGGGATCAACCAAGAAGATCATTTCCCAACTAATTTAATGTTGAAGTTTGGAATAAAAAAAATTAAATCTAAAAAATTTGCCAAAGTAATATAAATAGTAATTAAAAAAAAGAACCAAATTTGATATAAAATAAAAATAAAATTAAATGCTGAGGGATGAAATAAAAAAATAAATTCAATTAAGAAAAAGAACTAAAATAGAATAAAAAACAATAAAAAAAATATGGATCAAATTTATCTTATAAAAAATTTATAGAATGAAATTGAAACAAAATTCTAATTGTATAAATGTTCTTATATAATATAAAAAGTAATAAGAAGAACATGAACATAACTTGAAGGAAAAATAATTAAAGGGTTGCTTTAAGTTTTGGAGGGCCAAATATGGAAACTTAGGAGAAATGAAAAAAAAAAAAGGAAAAAAAGATCTCAGGTGCAAAACCAGAATACTGTTGGCAACATGCATCGACCATGGATGGGGGCTCTGTCAAATTGATTTGATCTCCACCCTATAAACCCGTGTTTGATTGCCAATTGGCACCGTAAGAACCATCTAAATAGTATATACGAAACCATGCATGCAACGCACGCATTAATCATATTTTCTTAATAATATTTGTTATCCATTAAAATACTAATTTTCCCCTCAGTCTTTGTGAAGATAACAAAAAAGTAAGGGTAAAAAGATGAAAAAATCCATGAACAAAAATAGTGGAATTTCTAATTCTAAGGTCAATTTGTCAATTTCCTATGCTTTTGAAAATGAAAAGTCTAAACAATTCCCGGACTCTAATTCAATATTTTTTGCTCTCTTGTGATAAAATATGAAAAGACCCTATTATTCCCAATAATTAGGTCGTATGTTTTATTATGAGAAGGGCAAAATATTAATTTCACTATTATAATCAACAATAAACTTGAGTTTAGGGCTAAAATATTTTGGCACCATTCAAAACACCTTTCTATTTTAGTTTTTTTCCTTTATATTAAGTTGAAATTAGTTTTTTTTACAGAAATGTGAATACAATAAAAAACAAATGAAAACATGTTAGTTAAAAATAAATAATAAAAATTAGATAACAATAAAAAATATTTATATACTAACACTAATTGAAAGTTTTCCGTACTTAGTATCATAACCTATTTTTACCTTTTTTAAAATAATTTTTTTTTCAATTCAGTCAACTTATTGATTTTGACACTTTTGTTTATTCTGTTTTATGTGACAAGATATATAAAATAAAAAAGAAAAAAAATTATAGACTAAAACGACAAGTAAGAGAAAAGAAACCAAAATAATCATCAAAGTTTTAGACGATCAAATAAGATAATGGAGAATCTAAAAATATAATTCAAAGATTAAAAAAGTATATATAAAAAAAGAGATTATCTTTTATAAAGTAGAGATTCAAATAAAATTGAAAAAATTATTTTTTTAATGAATATATTTAGAAAATTATTAATTATAGATCTCATTGAAGTTAGGAAGGAAATGCAGAAATCCTGCATAATTCAAGAAAAAAAAAAAGGAAAAAACTTAATCTTTAACCATAAAATTTTCAAAATTTTAGATCTTCACTCAAAAAGGAAAGAGTATAAAAGACTTTCAATTTTTAATTTTATTTTTCACTTTAAGAATGTTCTCCTAGATAAAGCCTAGAAAAAAGAGTCAAACAACAAAAAAAACACATAAGAAAGACCATAAAAACACACTAGAAAAGTAAAAAAAAAAAAAAAAAACCAAGAAGAGAAAAAAAAGAAAGAGAGAAATACCATTGAAAAATAGGGAGAAATACAAAAAAATTGAAAAGATAAAATCCTCTTCTTTTGCTAAAATAAAAAACTCCTTATTGTTTTCCTAATAGTCTCCACCACTAAACACAACAAACCTTCCTCTCCCTCATACAAACACATAACAAATCCACCACTTCCTTCATTGGAAAAAAAAAAGAAGTCTCTTTACCAAACAACCAAATTATAACACTCTTTAGTCCCTCACGCCTAACAACTATAATAGCTCATCTCTTTCACATCGCTATTTGGTGTCGCCATTCCAACCACTAAGCAACTATTAGAACCCAATCTCCACCTATATTGTCACTGATTAAGCCACCATCAACTCACTCCACAATCACTAAAATCACGCAAAACCATTAAGTCTATTAGGAAATAGAAAGAAAACAATGTGGTTGAAATTTGCCAAGAACTTGATATCCCACATAGAGCAATAATTGATCCAGTGATTGATGTGACTCCCTATATTAATGGAGTGCGAACTTAAGTTCCTCAGTCTTAATCATGTGCCCAGCTCGTGCATCCCACACTCCTTTACCTTTTCAATCGAATACTTGTGGCTTTATGAGGGTAAGAATATCTTTTCCATTCAAATTATAATTTAAACATGTTTGTTTTTATGATTTTCTAAATATATTAAAGTGTTAAGGTGAACAACATTGTGTGGTACCTTAAGGATATAAAGGCATCAAGGACTTACCTTTTGAGGTTCAATAAGGTTGAATCCATACTTTGCGATAAGGTTGGGAGGATGGGTTGTAAAAAGATTATCTAAGGTGTAATTGTTTGACTTTGCTATGGTAATTTTATGCGTGGATGTGTGTATTTGTTCATTGTAAAATTTATGCTAGAATCAAGGTTTTTAATGATTTTTTAAATAAATCATTCGCTCCTCATGCACTTTTTACCATCTGTGCTCTATTTTGATGTTGAGCATGTCTGTCTTGAATGCTACTATCATTCAATCTCTTCAACACTAACATCAAATTCAATGCACAAGCAAACTTCTAAACAATCCTTTTGCTTGTCTTGTTTACTCTCATGTTGAAAATATATTATCTTGGACAATTAAATTATTAAGAAGTGGCAGTACTAGTGAGTTACTGAGTTCACAAATACAAGATCCATCCATTCCTTATACACATAGCATTTCTTAACTAGTTTTTGTTCACTTATGAAATTCTATTTTTAAATCCAAACAAAAAGTCCATAAGTCCACTTATATTATTATAGGTGGTAGTGTAGCTTAGCATGTTACACTATCTTGCACATTTTGCTTTTAAATATATATTTTGTAATAACTCATTTTCACCATAAAATTCTTATAAAAAATATATATTAAAAAAAAGACAAGAAAAAAAAAGTTCACAAAATGCATTCACTTGCTAGTTATATAAATTGTTTAGATTTCATTTAAGTAATGCATCATTTTTTTAAGAAAGATTAGGTGCAATTGAATGAATTTAAGAACCAAGGACTAAAATTGCTAAATTGTCAAAATAAGGAAGGTCCTACTAATTCAGTCGAGGGATTAATGGCACAAGTTTTCATTTTTATGACTAATTTTAGCTCTAATTAAGAAGTTTTCTAGATCCATAGACTATTATGAACAAAAGAAGAAATCACAGGGCTTATTGAAACTTGATTGTGGAATCAAATTGAACGAATATAATTGTTTAGTTTGATTTTCAGGTTCAATTAAAAAATAAAAACTTCAAAGGTATTAAGGTAAAAAAAACACATTGTCATTTAGTCTAGGTACACCTTTTTAAAGCTAGGTTATAAAAACCATGCTAACTATTCTATCTTTTTTACCCGAGAGAGAACCTTATCTATGTCCTTTTCACCTTAATCAAATGATTCATCATCGTTTTTTATGATCTTGATGTCTTTTCTCATGGCTTCCAATGTCATCCCTTTATGATTTTGGTATTGTTCACGCCTTTGTTAGCCTTCTTCATGTATTGAAAAGTAATCATGTCTTTATCCTTTGCTTTTTTATCTTTATTTGGCTATGGTTCAACGATTGTTTTGTTGAACTTAGCAAGAGAGTGTTTTATGCTCATTCTCACCATAAGTCTAGCTTTCCTTTTGTATGTTATCATTAATGACTTGGTTTACTACTTGGGAATCCAATGGCCTTGATGATTTTGGGTAAGTTGGTTGTTCTAATCTATAAATTTAGGTTTAAGGTTTTGAAAGGGGCAGGAAAAAAAGGAATTTTTTTTTTTACTAAACTAGATTGATTGTGACAATGAGAAAGAGAAGGAAAATTAGGTTTTGTATGTGTATTTTTTCTAAATCTCAGAGAAAAGAAAGAGGAAGGTATTTCATCATTAATAATATGCAAATCTTTAATTGTATTCTTTGCTCTTTAGTATAGGTATAACCTTTATCCCTGTCTTTTCACTTTAAGTTTCATTTGCATGTCACATTTATGTGTAACCTTTAACACCTTCATTAATATTATTATCCATTGCTGTGTATAACCATGTAATATTAATTTAGCATTACCAAATTTTTTTAAGCTGACATATTTGAGTTATCACGATTTCACTATTGTGGGTAATCCTGTATTTTTTAGTTGTTGACATAATTGAGCCTATTATTAAGTCATATTAATTGTGTTATGCCATTGATAAATTAAAAGTTGTTTTAAGGTTGTGATCGGACCTCATTTAAATTTTATTGATACGAACTAGGTCAAGTCCGAATTTGACCTTAAAATATTTGCTGGCCAATTTTGTAAGATTGGACATATCTCTCAAACCATACATCAGACTAAACTAGAGTTTAGATGGAGATATTAGACACATGAAACTATATTATGGTAAAGTTTCAGGTTAAATAAAGCTTAGGAATATATTATTTTAGAGGGTTGAAGTTACTAGACGAATCTTGTCAAATCTGTCAAACTAAACCTTCGTGTACTGTTTGAGATATATCTAGAGTTACATGTGAAATTTTATTGTGACTGAAGTTATGCTGGAGACTAGACATTTCAAGCTTTCCAACCATATATGGTAGGTGTTATAATGCATCCATACGAGAGAGAAAGACATGTTTGAAGTTAGGACTGAAATCTGCTAAAAATATGAGAAAATTAGATATTCGAGCTACATGGAGCGATTTTAGCATAAAAACTTTTTTTTATTATCCTTTTATTTTATTTTATTTATTTATTTAATATTGAATAATTAATTTTAATTTGGGTTTGTTATGGCTCATTAAATATTGTTTGAGAGTTTATTTTATTATTGAATTTATGTTGATTACTAGTTTAAGTCCATTAACTTACAACCAAAAAGAGGTTCATTAGGGTTAGTTAGAGGAGACTATATTATTTTTTTAAATTCAAATTTCAACATCAAGTTAAAGAATAAACATGAGTTTTCTTTTTATTTATGGTAAAACAACATTTATTTGTAAGGACAAAGATTGCACACTGACTTATTAAAGATTAACTGATTTCATTGCGCCATTCGTATACTTCAGGTTCTTAGATACAAGGTTATCTATGGGTCCAAGTCTTTTTTCAATACCTTTGGTTCTTAGGTATAAGGTTACCTCTGGGTTAGAGCTCTATCAAACCTGATTTTCAGCTTTCTAGGCTATTATCTACTTTATTAGGGACTGCTTGACCATTTAATAAAAAAGTCTATGTCAATTATATGTTTAATTATTTAAATAATGGATGACCTAAAATATAATGTTGATTTTTGTTTGAAAAGGTTACTAGTTTAGAGATAAAGCATGCATCTTTAATAAATTGTGTTCATAACTAGATTTTGTACTTTATGTGTGTTCTATTTGATTATATTGATGTGCTTATGCTATATTGATGTGTTTTAGGTGGTTTTCTTCAAACTAGTTTGTAAAGTCTAATGGGTCTTGTCCTATATTAAAAGGCCCAATAAGCCGGCATGCCAAACTAAAAAAAAAAACCATCATTATTTTTTTCTTAAAACATTTATTTCAAAATGTGTCTTGCTATTCACTTTTATCATTTAGGGTAAATGAACTCAATATGGCCCATTACCTTTGATATTAAAAGGAGTAACTCACCTTTTTTCTTTTCAAATACAAATAAATAATATATATAAGTTTTAAAGATGTCAACGTCCAATATTCACCAAACAATTAGGCGTATTGGCCTCTTTAATAAATTCTCATAAATGCATAATCATAATAATCTAAAGATTATCTACTTACTATGAATATACATATATGAGTCATGGCATCGGTGTGTACAAACACTAATGAGAGATAACCAACTAAAACTGAAATGAAAAAAAGGCTATTACTGGTGGCCTTAACCTTTCAAATCTAGTCTACCCATGTGTGCTCCCTTGGGATCTCTAATGGTTGCCTCTTAAATAGAACCCCTACAAGAGAAAAATAATGATTACACATCACACAATCAAATAAAAGAGTTGTCACCTAGAGTTAACAATCCTAAGAACCTAATAATTGATCTGCCAAAGTTTGGATAAGGAATTAGTTGTATAGAGGAAAGATACACTCAACCAGTAATACATTTTCAATGTTTGACTTGCTAACTGTAGTGCTCACATTAATAAGAGAACAAAATATATGTTTATAATTCACATAAGGAAAAAGTGTAAAACATAACAAAAAAGAATTAATACCTAGAAATCTATTCCTTGGAAAAATGATGGCCTCAAAACTTGATATTGCGTATAATGCAGTAAACACATAAACATGTAAGATTTTAATTATTGAATATAAGGGATAAGATTCTTGATTTTTATCATCATTTTAAAGTAAATTGAGACATCGATCTTGATGGAAATAGATACAGACTACACACAAAATATCATTAGCAATAACAAACTATATATATATATATAAACACACACACGCAACACTTACTTACATAAATGGGAAATGCGGGTATTAAAATATGATGTGGAAAATATTATAAAACATAAGTTTTAAAAAAGATCATTTAAAAACAGATTGCCCATAGGTAAACCGATTGGAGAAGTACAAGTTTTGTAATTAATTAACCAAAACGAGTTCCTCATGGTCAAATCAATTAAACACAAGATTTTAAAAAGGATCAATCGAAAACCAACCTGTTTATGAGTGAACCAATCAGGAAACATAAGTTTTAAAATCAACGAGTCAAAATGAACTATTCGTAGGTGAACCAAATAACCATAAGATTTTTTTTAAAAGAAAAAAATTAATCAAACTAACTGCTCATGGATAAATAACATGATCAAAGAGTTGATGTCTTCTCCCAAGTGTAGGAGTGTCGAAGTAATAAATAACCCGGCAAGACCGGGATCGAACCACAAGGAGGTTAACTATATAAATTATAAATAATGATGATGATGATGATGATGATGAGGACTTTGAGATGTAAGATTAATGTAAAGATTAAACAATAATAAAAACAGTTGTCAAGGTTAGAGGATCCACTAATGTTATTTCAAATAAGTATAATATAAAATCTTTTTATTACTCAACTGAAAACCATACACAAAGGAGGTTCCAATCGGATGGTTTGCCATTAATAGCTCATTATAAATTATTAACATGATTATATTAATTATCTTATTTAAGTAACACCAAACTTTTAAATATTGTCAAGAATTCATTATGCTAACTTATGTTAACAACAAATCAAGTTCCTTTCATAGTACAAGTGTAGGTTATACCATACGGTTGACTATGAAAGTGCCAAACATTTGTTGTACCAAGTGTTATACAACAAATATAAAGAATTAATAAGATAAAACGATAAGACATGTTAATATCAAGTTGTTTAGGATATAAGTATTGAAGTGTATATTGAGTTTATATTATACTTATCTTAACACCATTAGTGAAACATTTTCGCATTGATATAATAAACTTAGCTAAACATAATGAAGAAGAGAAACATAAATAAACAACATAAGAACATAAGTATAGTAAAGGAAATGAAAAGAATAAACAACAGATTAAGAAAAATATAATATAAAATAAAACTTAAACATTACAAAAATATAAAGAAAGAAATAAAGAGCATGATCTTGATCTGAAAACCAAGATGCCTAAATGCATGGCAAATGCCTCCTTTTATAGGCCAAAATTTGGAACTATTGATTTGATGACTAATTGTTGAATGGGTGACCACATCTTGACTTGGTGACAATCCTTATCTTCTTGTCTAAACAAAACATCATTGCTAATGTTAGAATTGGAATAGATTATTCCATGAAAGTTCTAGGAAATTGTCTCAGCTTTCCAACAAAAAAAGAATCGGTGCATTTGGACTTCTAGAACTCAAGATATGGGCTGAATACTGAACAATGTCTGGGCTGCAGGACAGATTCTGACTTCTCTGTTATTGCTAAGATTTGGACTTCCAAACAGCAGAATTGAGTCTTGGACTCCCATTAATGTTTTAGGTCTATGTCTTAGCTTTCTAGCCATATAAACCAAATTGAAATCCAAGATCTACAGCTCTGGATATGACCAAATGACTGAACAGTGTTCCAGTTTGGATTGAACCAGCATCTCTTTTCTAAGCTTTACCCTCTCTTTGTCTTCTCAATTTCAGTAGTTGAGCTCATCAATCAATCCTTTGATTTATGTGATAGACCTGCATTTAAGATGAACATTTACCATAAATTAAAGGTATCTTATATTATTAGACATGCTATTATAGAACATGCTCTAGTTAAGGAGTTATTGATACTTCAAATGCAAAATGAAGATATGAAACCTTGATAAAAATACACTTTTAAGTACCAATCAATAAACCAAATAAACACAAGATTTTTTTTAAAAAATGACCGGTCAGAAATGAACAACTCTTGGATTTAATTTGATAAAACATTTCACAAAGATGTATAACACACAATCAATTAATAAATCCTCAGATAATCACATATGACAATAATTAATTAGGTAATCAATCATGTAAACCCATAATCAATCAATTATCCAGGTATCGACTTAATAAACAGTGGCACTGACACTCTTATAGGATAATTCTTAAAAAAAACCATAATTTCAATTCTTTGGTTCCTTTGTAGAACATTAATCTTTTGCTTAGCTCCCCTTAAAATAACATAAGGGTCTGAAAACCCTCGAGTTAGGAACTTACATTTCATTTAATCAAACATTTATATATATATATATATATATATATATATATATATATATATCACTGAAATGCCCCTGGTCAAAGTGAAATTACTTTTTGCCCCTGGTTAGATGGGGAAATTATTGAAATGCCCCTAACAAAAACTTATTGTTCAAGCGGTGCTTGTGGAGCGCGTGCCGCCATTAGCAGCGGTTCGACGGATGTTACAATATAATTTTTCCATGTCTACTGGCTCCTCGGGTAGATCTCGACCTCATTCATCTACTGGTGTTTGCCATGTGTCTTACGGACAAATAGGGAGGGAGATCAGTGGCGACAAAGCTTCGACTTGACTCTTCAATATTTTTGGCTTTTCAGGCCTTTAATGTCGTCTTTGGTTTTGGATTTTGGTCAGGTGTTGGTTAGAAAGAAGAGGCTTTGATTTCTATAGTAGTCCCGAGGTGTTTGGTGGTCAAATATTGGAGAAATAGCAACTGGAATTGCCATCGGCAGGAGCGAGACAATACATAGGTTGCAATCAAATGTGGCTGGATTTAAGGTAGGTATGTGAGCTTGCATTGATTGAGTGGTACAGATCTATTGGATCTAATTAATAGTCCAGATTTGAAACCGAGCAATAGATGAGATCGGTCTGGTCTATGTTTTGGTACATGTGAGCTTACATTAAGCTGCATTGATTAACAATTGAGATGTTTTGTGGATGGATTCGATGGTTATAAGTTGTTTGGGTCCTGATACAACGTGAGTGAGCTTAGATCAGTCTCATAGACCACCAGTTGTGCTGATCTTAGGACTAGATCTAATGGTTGTGGTTATTTGAGATGTGATCTGGTATGGGCGAGCCTAGTTAAACATCTAAATCTTCGGTCAGGATTATCTTAAAGCTAGTTCTAATTGTTATGGTTATTTAGGTTTTTCCGAACTGGGATGCTTTGGGCGTTTTGATCCAATGGTTAGATCCTTTTCTCGTGTTTTAAAGCTTAAAATAAAAAATAAAAAATAAAAAATAAAAGGAAGGGAAGGGGGAGGTAAATAGAGTATTTTGGAAACTTAGCACTTTTTTTATATTATAATAACACAAATGAAAAAAATATTTAAGGGTCTAGCAACTTGATTGAGTTAGAGATATCATATGTCACTTGATAATCATGTTTTTCATATGTGACTCAAAAGTCGTAGATGCTATCTGTGACTTGATTAAGAGACTCACCCTGGGATAGTTTCTGCTGTTATTAACTCCTTACCCAAAAAACCCACAATTCATACAATTTAAATAACCACTTTTCTAGCATCTTTATACAATTCACATAAACAACACATAACATCTTCATTCATAAGTAACAAAATGAAATCGGTAATTAACATAACATAATATTTTATTAAAATTAAACTAACTATACATCTATTCGTAATTCTCATAATATATAATAACATGCAACTATATCTAATAATTGCCCTAGCTTATAGAAGAGTCTAGAGCACTCGTGGACAGGTTTGAAGCATTACCCCAACTTGTTCAACTTGAGGACGAGTTTGTAATATCTATGTAGGTGTGACGAGAACCAATATCATCCTAGCTTGTGCATTGACCTGGGATGCTTAGACGGGCCTGCATCCCTAACACTCCCACGATAAGCAATCCCATCTTCCATTAATGCCACTTTAAGATGCTCAGCTTGCCCAACCTCTTGAAGTCTACCATAATATAAATTGAGTGTAATATTGGCCACAATAGGTATCATTTCATCGACACATTCATGGATAACTATCGCTACTTTTCAAGCCTCCAATACCAAATAATAAATTTATATACATACATTAAAAACCAATTAGTAGGCATCATCCATAATAACATTAATCCGATATTTAATAAATATTATATGTAAAACAATATTGCATATCAATTGATTTTGTCTTAGATATCGGGGCACATAATACATTAGATTGCATGGACAGAAATGGTGCATAATGGACATATACCATCTCATTTAAGTATCTACATCAATTATCAGATATCACTCCTTAAAAATACGATCTCTTTTAGCTTCTCATAGATCTAGGTAAGATGCATGAATCACCAACCAATTCCCCTCACGCTTACCTTGGCAACTAATATTATGCAGCTTGTCAACAATATCAACATACTGGTATATGTTGAGATAATCCAACTGTTGCATACCTAATCTGGACAATGTATATCAACAATGTCAAAGCAATACAACAAGACCTGTGCTAACCAAAGGTAAGATCCTGGTATATAGGCGAAGCTGAAAGTATCAAGTCCTTTATATATGATATCCATATAACCTATTAAAACATATGAAAGAGCTATATTAGATAACAAATCAAAACTAAATAATTCAGATTCAAATAACAAAAAATTCAATACATTTGTAACATATACTTGATGTGGTTGTTACGCATCCAACTCATCCTGATAAAACTCATTGACATGAGTAAGATTTACCTTAAAATGTTTAGTCCCATATCATCTGACATGACAAGCCACAAAGTTAGTATATTTTTTTTTTACCTAGAACCAATGGATAATGGCTTCTGAGTGACAATGTCAAACATATTATTATTTCAGCTCTCTAGACACCTGATATGAATATGCTCTCATGACTAGAGTTATATTAATTAACATTGATAATTATAGGTTAATATTTAAAATGTAATTAATTCTAATAATCAATTAATTTAAAATAATTTTACTTGAAGAAATAGTAGACACTTGATAATTTGTCTTCTTTGTTTTAGACATGTTTACACAGCTATCAGTATAGATATGCAAGTATGTCCCATATCCAGCTGTAATTAGGAATGGATTGAAAATCCTCAAGCATTGTCAGAAAGAACAACGATACTGTAATGCCAATATTATAAACATATGTAATATGTATGCCTGAGCATACATAATCAATTGGTCCTCTATCGTATCTGCTGGAGGGTTTTAAAATTTATGTCCAACCATGTCAATTTGATGTATTCCCCCTATAAACATTGGCTAGAGGCATTCATCCTAATAGATGATCACATAAAACATCTCTATTAATCGACCCTCCACGTCCTGTCAAAAGGGGTTCATTTATCAGAAGACTGGTCAAAATAGCGACATCCTGAAGTGTGGGTGTCATGTCACCAATATGTAGATGAAAGGTATGTATCTTGCGCTTCCATCGTTCAATCAAAGTTGTAATCAATGCATGGTCAAGATGTTTATTACCACGTAACTGTTTGATCTTATAAAAACCAGGGTCGATAACAACAAGGCAGACACGTTCATACAACTTCATTAAAGAATATTGTCAGGGTGTTATAGGATCACCGCCTTGAAAATCAAGCAATTTAGTTGTTTAAACAATTAAAATAAAAAAACTTTAATAATCGTTAATTGGCGAACACTTACATTTATCAAATTTCACTATTATGACAAAATGTTCAAACAAATTCATGTATTTCATAGCTAATAGTATTATTTTATATATAATTCAGTATAACCCATAATTTAACTCAAATCAACACTAACTTTTCCATTATAATTTTTTTAATTCACTATTAATAATGACCCAAAATCATTGATTATGTTACAAAATAACATAATTATCAACTAAAACTATCTATAATTTTTCATGAATGGTCTCTGTTTGAGCGACCAGCTTGAGATTTGTGATCGGGTAATCTGTCTACATGTGAAACATATTTAGGATTTTTGTTGAATGGTTTCCATTCGGACGACCAACCCTTGGTTCTTGATTAGATAACCTATATGTGAGTGCAAAATGTCTAGTATTTTTCACGAATGACATCTGTTTGGGTAACCAGTACGTGGTTTTGATCGGGTAATCCATATGTGTGTGAAAAATATCTAGGATTTTTCATGAATAATCTCTATTTGAGGTGACTAGCCCGTGGTTCATGATCAAGTAACTTACATGTATGTGAAATATATCTAAGATTGTTCATGAATGGTCTCTGTTTGAATGATTGGCCCGTAGCTCCTGATCAAGTAACTTGCTCATGTGTGAAAATTATCTAGGATTTTCTAGGAATGGTCTTTGCTCGGACGACCAACCTATGGTTCATGACTAGGTAACTTGCCCAAGTGTGAAAAATATCCAGAGTTTTTCATAAATGGTCTTTGTTCCGGTGACTAGCTTGTGGTTTGTGATTAGATAACCTGATCATGTATGAAAAATATCTAGGATTCTTCATGAATGGTCTTTGTTCAATTGACCAGGTCGTGGTTCGTGATCGGGTAACCTGCCCATGTGTTAAAAATATCCAAGATTCTTTATAAATGATGGTGTCTTGGATCTTTATATAAGATGTTTTGCCTCTCTTCTTCTAAGATGATCCAACTTTTGATTTTCTTTTGTCTACGCACTTTTAGTTATCTTTGGACTGAATTTTTGATGGTTTATATTTGTTAAACATTTCTAGTATCTTTCGAGGAAAATTCCTAAAAATTGCTTAAAAATATCTTTATGATGTTTATGTATGTATTTTACTTGTTTTGAATTATAAGCCCTTTTTTTGTCAGTTTCTTGAATCCTTTTGATTTTTTAGCTTCCAACTTACTTGAGCCAGCTTGTAGGTCTTTGCATGGTTTTCACTATACCTTTAGTGACTTATTTAAGAGCTTCTAACCTTGTAGGTTTAAGGAAATCTTTCTATGCTTTAAAAATAGTTGGCTGGAAGAGTTCAAAACAAAATTGCCCCCTTCCTTTTTTATTGTCATAGGTAGAAGTTTAGATTTCTTTTGAGATTGTCTGTTGTTGTATCCTTTTAAATATACTTATATAAGTGACTTGAGTAAATGGTACTTTCAAAATCCCCTTTTATTTTGTTGGTTTATTTTGAAATAAACCTTATTTATAATGGTTGTCAAACTTTTGACCTTTTTCTGATTTTGAAAACTCAAGTGACTTTAATGTGAGGTTAAGAAAACATCTTTAAATTACATAATTCCTTGGGGTTTTGAAAAGGAATGATTTGTTTTCATTGTGTTTTAATGGTGTTTGAAATTGGCAAAAGTATATGGTGATATGATCAGAAATTTGGTATATGTTTTTATGGTAAAAGCTTGTTTTCTTCTTGTATGCTTATTTTATCTTTATGAATAATAAGAAATAGTTTTGCCTACCATACTAGAAAATATGATGAATTTTTTAGGATTTTTTAGGATGCCATTTATTGATCCTAATTGCTTGTTTGCTTGACTAGAAAATATGGCCTTTTTTTTTTTTTATTTCAAGCACAAACGGTTAGAATTGATAAATTTTTATCCTTGTTCATTGTAATAATTTTGAATTTTTGTATAAGACTTCAAATTGATGACTGATGAATCTTACTATATGTGATTATGCATATAGCTAAAACGTTAGCTCAAGATATAAGGTGTATGCGATTTTTGTTGTCACCTCAATATGGGAATTGCTTGATGAACAAATGCCAAAATTTTATTTTAAACGAACATCATATCTTTTTTTTTTAAAAAATCAAAATCAGTCAAAAGTCCAAAAAGTTATTTAAGAAAAAATTTTTTTTTTCAAAAATATTTTGAGCTGGTGAGATAATGTAAGGTTGCAAGGGGTGTTTATTTGAGAGAAGAGTATACATAAAGAGAATTCTCGACCAAACTTTGTTATATTGATGAAAACAAATTACACAGTATTCTTTTATAAAATCTGAATTCATGAGCTTAATTACATCTTCCTCATCCATGCTAGTTAAGATTAGCGCCCCTCTTGAAAATATCTTTTTTTACTATACACAGGCCATTGTAATCTAGTGTCCCTTTTCTATGATCTTCATTTGGCAATGGTAGAATCTTTCTTAACATTAGGTCACCTTTTTTGAATTCTTTTTGCTAGACTTTCTTGTCATATATCTTCGCTATTCTTTTTTGGTATAGCTGGTGATAACAGATCACTGCTAGTCTTTTTTCACTAATCATATTTAATTGTAAATACCTTATCTTTGCTCATTCAACTTTTACTAAATCAAACTATATCAGTACTTTTAACGATGAGATTTTCACTTCTAGAGGTATAACCGCCTCCATTTTGTATACTAATGAGTAGGGTGTATCACCAATCAATATTTTTATTGCTATTTTGTAAGCATAGAGGGCATGAGGAAGTCATTCATGCCAATGTTTATAAGTAACTACCATCTTCTAGTCAATCTTCTTTATGTTTTTATTGGTTGCCTCTACAACTCCAATCATCTACGACCTATATCAAGATGAATTTGAGTGCTTGATCTTTTATTTGGCACGTAATTATATGATTGTTTTCCATTAAAGTTCGAAGCATTATTTATTATTATCCTTTCAAGAAGCCTATATTAGCAGAACTCCCTCAATAAATCTTTTGACAACCCTTTGAGTCATATGTGTGTATGAACATACTTCAATCCATTTAGTGAAGTAGTTAATTGCTACTAAGATGAATTTATGTCCATTTCTTACTTTTGGATTAATGGGCTCAATGACATCTTCCCCTCATATTGCAAATGCCAATGTGACACCATGTTAAACAAAGGAACTGGTGGCACATTGATTTTATCTTCATGTACCTGATACTTCTTACACTTTCTCATGTAATCTACACAATCTCTCTCTATTGTCATCCAAAAATACCTAGCTCTCTGTATTTGTATCGTCATTATGTGTTAGCACATATTCCCTCATATATTTCATGTAGTATTTTCTCCACGTCCTTTTCATCTAGACATCTCAGAAGAGTCCCATTAAATATCCTATTGTATAAAACTTCCCTATCCAGATAGTAATCCATGACTATTCTTCACAATGTATTTCGGTCTGACTTAGATGCCCTCATGGGATATTCTTTATACTGGACAAATTTTTTTATATCACAATACCAAGGTTTCCTATCTATTTCTTCCTTTATTGAGCAACAATAAGTAGGGGAATTTCTGATTCTTTTACATATAGGTTGTACTTGATCCCCACAATCAATATGAACCATGAAGGCTAAATTTGCTAAAGCACCAGTAAATTGGTTTTTGTCTCTTCCTAAAAGTATAAAATCTATCTCTTTAAAGTCATTTATTACTTTGGAAAGTTATTCCTGACATGGCCTCGAATTTTCATCTTTGGTTTGCAATTCTTCCTTGGAAATTATCAACATTGAATTTTTATATATGTTCAACTTCTTTATTTTTTATTTTTTTTTATCTTTATAGCAGCTTTTAGGCCATAATTGCAAGCTTCATATTTAATTATATTATTAGTGCAACGAAATTATAGTTTGATCAAGATGGGGTATTGTCTATCATCTAAAAAAATTATGATAGCTCTTGCTCCATTACCACATATGTTCACAGCTCCATGGAAGTACATGGTCCACCAATTATTCCCCTTTTATTTTTTAATTGTTAGGACATCTTTATCTAGGAAGTTAAAGCTCAAAGGTTCATATTCTTTGATGGCGTGCAATGCAATTTCCCTTTATATCTTTTTTTAGTCATGTAGACTATATCGTACTCAAACAACAAAACTTGTCATCTTGTAATTTAAAATGATTTCTTGAATAAGTACTTAAGGGGATCTCTTAGCGCTACATGCTAATCCATATCATAACTTCTTAATCATATTGTAATAGGCTTCACAACCGGCGAACTTTTTGCTGATGTAATAAATGATTTGTTCTATTTTTCTCATATCATTATGTTAGAGAGGTGGGTTCACAAAGTATTGTTTAATTTTATTAAAAGCCTCTTAACAATCTTTATTCCAAATTCATAGGTTATTCTTCCTCAACAACCTAAAGATTGGTTCACATATAGGTATCAACTGGGAGATAAAACGAGATATGTAATTTACCCTTCCTAGAAAGCCCTTTACTTCTTTCTCGATCGTGGGTATCGACATCTCTTGGATGACTTTCACTTTATCTAGGTCTACCTTAATTCCTTTATTGCTTACCACAAATCCCAATAACTTCCAAGATTTAACTCTAAATATGTATTTTATAGGATTCAACTTTAATTCATACCTCTTCTAATCTTTCAAAGAGTTGCAATTATCATATCATTGATGTATACTTTAATCTCTTTATGTATAATTTCATGAAAAAGAGTTACCACATTGATATGTGGGTCTAATAAATTTCAAACCAAAAGACTTTACCTTATAATATAATGTTCTTATAGGGTAACAAAGGTAGTATTTTCCTTATCTTTTTTAGCCATCTTGATATGATTATAATATGAGAAACCATTCATGAAAAAGAAAGTAGATTTTTTTGCGGCATTGTCTACAAGCATGTTAATATGAGGGAGAAAAATTTATCTTTCAGGCTAGATTAATTCAGGTTTCTAAAATCCACACACTCAGATCTTATTACCTTTCTTAGGCATTGCCACTATATTGGATATCTATTAAGGGTATTTGACCACTTCTAGGAAATTTGCATCTTAGTGCTTCCCTACCTCTTTTATTACTTTAATCAGGATATCTAGCTTCATTCTTCTCAGTTTCTACTTTACGGGTTTACATCCATTTATCATAGGTAAGTACCACAATATTGTTATCCAGTCCAGGTATATCAGTGTATGTCAAAACAAACACATCAGGAAACTCTTTCATCAAAGCTATTAAACCATTTCTCTCTTGGCAACATTCTATATTCCAATTTTTAATTCTTTTTCTTATGCTTAGTGTTTACATCCATTGTTTCTAATTTTTTTTCAACTGGTTTTAAGGCCTTCTCAAACTGCTCAATCATCTTATTAAATTTTATTATGTCTTCTTCTTCAAACACTTCCTTATTTATACCAATTGCGTTTTTATTAAGATTCTACCAATTATTCTTAATGCAATAGGTTTGCATGTTTATCAAGGCTCCATTTTCAGATTACCTAAAAGTGAAAAGTGTTTTTATATAAGCAACTAAAATTAAGTAAGCAAAAGACAAGAGATGGAAGAAAATGTAAAATCTCATTAAAATTAAAAGGGTAGCTCAAACACATATAAATTCCCCAAACTGATATCTTAAATGTTAATTATCAGTTAGGTGAACATATAAAAAAACAACAACAAAGAAGTAAAAACTCATAAAAATCATATATGAACTAAGCACATCAGACACAAACACTCTTAGACGAAATTACTTTTTAAAACAATTAGGATATCTTAAGTCTCCCAATTATTTAGTTCTTGTATTTCAATAAGCTTTCTTATAAAACCTTTTGTAGAAGCGTCTTTAAGTGTGTTGATCATTAACTGAGGTAAGAATAGCTCTAAAGGGATTTCTTCAACTTTCTCAGCTTTTTTTAGACAAATAATTATAGCACTAACAAAACTTTCCTCCAAATCCTTCAACTCTTATCCTAACCTTATCACGTACGCTAGTCATGGGAAAGTTTCCTGGATATTTGGTATCTTCATTATTAAATCATAAGGCTTCCTTTCCTCAATCCAAACAATTCTTCTTTCTCTTTTAATTTCAGTCGCCTTTGTATAGTCCTTCTTTGTGGGCTTGAATCCTAATCCCAATCTTTTATCAACTGCTCTCAACTACCTTATGTTTATCTTCTTAAGCATATTAGTGATTGGATTATACTAAAAAGGAAACTCATGTTTCACAAAGCATTTTGCATTCATGATTGCAGCTTCTGAAAATTTTAGTGTGTTTTGTATGGTGTTTTTAGGCACCCACTCAACATTTACAACTTCAAATGCATGTAGGTTACCATTTGTATTATTTTCAACTTTAATATACGGAACTGCCATATTTTTCATAATTGTTATAGCCTTTTCAGACATTACGGTCACCAATTTTCCATTAATGATAAACTTAATCCTTTGGATGTGGGGAGGAAGCTACTACATCAACTGCATGTATCCACAATCTTCCTAATAACATGCCATAAGAAGGGTTGATGTCCATGACTTGTAAGGTTACTTAAAATGGTTGTGGGCCAATAACCAATTTAACATCAATGCTCCTAATGATAGGCCTTGGTGTTCCATCATAGGCTCTTGCAGTCATGGTGTTGGGCTTTATATGAGAGGCATCGATCAACATTTGGTCCAACATATGTTTTGGTAAAACATTTAGAATGGATCCATTATCTATAAGCACCTTGGCAACCATACAATTTTTACATTTCATTGTGATAAATAGCGGCTTATTATGCATAGTCCTCTTAGGATCAAATTCATCTTCAGTGAAATAAAAGTAGTTAAGAGACTTGATTCTTTCTATTAAATGCTCTATAAAATCCCGTGCCATGTCTTAATGGATATAAGCTTAATTGAGGACTTTTTAGAGTGTGTTTCGGTGTAATTCTAATCTTAAGATTAAAGATAGCAGAAAAATATTGGTTGGTGTCTTCTTTAGCTGATCAACTACGCTATACTCACTATACTTCATTAGTTTTAAAAAATCAATGGCTTTTTCCTCACTCAATGGTTTAATAACCTCATAAGTCTTAAGTAAATCCATCATGTCCTTTCTTTTTATTTTCCACTGGTTTACCAATTCTTCAGGGGCGAGACACCTCCCATTTTTGGATAATCTTCCAATTTTAGCATGGAAAACCAGTGCAAGACTTATGGCGGGATAAAAATGATGGTAATTATAAGGAAAAACATTATAATTTTCTCATTTATTTACTGTAGGCTTGGTCAAAACCAATTTTGTTGGCTTGTTGTCCATGAGCTGATACTTATTTACTTGCCCATCCATCATTCCTACTTTTGTTTTCTCTTCGAGAGTGTCAATTCTTAGCAATCCTCATGCCATCATACTTTTCACCTTACTATGAAATTCTTTGCAATAATCAATGTCCTGCTTATAGTGCTAGTGATATAGGCAAAATTCATTATTATGTTTTAAGCTTGTTTTTGTGATTGTGTTTTGAGAGCTAGTTTTGGCATCCTGTATAACTCACTCATGGCTATCTTTATGGACTTTGCTTCATTCCTTCTTATCTCTATAAGATTGACAATTTCACTTTCTAAAATATGGTTAGGAAGAGGATTTAAATTTACATTCGGTGTCTTGTTAAATGTGATCCATCCAGCTTTGATGAGCTGAAGGACTTTCCTTTTGAAAGTGAATCTTGTCTTAATGTTATGCCATGAGCATTGACACGATATTCACAATTAAGGTTGGGTTAGTACTATTGAGGGAATGATGGTTGCATGGTTAAGGCAGGGATGAGGGATACTTGGCCGATGGTGATGAGATGCTGATACATTTCTCCTGATGATATAGGAAGTGGGGGAAGTTGTTTATTGTTTCTTTGAAAGTCATTATGAGGGCAAAAGGTTCTTTTATTCAAAATATTTTGCTAGTTAGTTGGAGGTGTTGGTTTGATTTTTATGGAAAGGGGTAGAAAAGCTTACATTGGATATAGAAAAAGGTTTTTGGTAGGAATTTTAGCAGCTCCCTCTATGAAGGCTGTTTACATCTGCATCATTTTTCTTCCTAGTAAATCCTTTCTTTCCAACTGGATCTGCTATTTTCCCAACTTTGATGGCGTGCTCAATCTGTTCCACCATTATCACAATATATGTGAAATGTTGAGTAGGGGCATTTGCTAGATGGTTAAAGAAAGGTGTTTTGAATGTATTGACAAAATTGGTTTCCTCTTTTTCCAATAATAGGGGCTCAACCAAACAATCTTCTTTAGCCACCTCTAGGCATACTCTCAAATTGTTTCTTTATTTCCTGTCTCCATCATTAAAAGGTTAGATATGTCTGGAGTTATGTCCATGTTGAATTTATATTGTTTAACAAATGCTCCCACAAAGTTTTTCCACCCTCAAATCTCAGTGTTATTAAGCCTCATGTACCATGTCAATACAGCATCATTGAGGCTATATTGGAAGAAGTGGATAAGTAGTTTCTCATCATGGACTACTTGAGCCATTTTATTATAGTAAACCTTTAGGTGAGTCAGCAGGCATTACGTTCCCGTGTATTTGAAAAATCCAAGCTCTCAAAAGTCTTTTGGAACAATGACATTTGATATTAAACATATTTTAGCTGCTTTCACTGGGTTATATAGATTAGACCCTTTAATTGCCTTTATTATTTCTTCTAATTTTGCATACTTGTCAAAAACCTCGTTAGTAGGATTCTCTTTTGAAGCTTCTTCTCCAATTAAATCTACCATATAAGGTAGCCTTATAAGGAAAACAAGTAGGATGTATAGGAAACCTATGAATTGGTTTTTTGGAGATGTTCCACTAGGGCTTGGATTTTACAATTGAAAGGGAGCCTTAGTTGTTGGATGAGGGGTTACCGTTGTTTGAGTAACCACAGCTTCCACATACCTCGTCCTAAACGCTTGCTCAAATAGGTTGGTTAACCTTGCCACTTCTCCTTTAAAGATCTTTATTTCTTTCTAATGTTCAGCTTCAAAATATGAATGCTCTTCGTTCTCCATTAGCTTTTTTTTGGGTCTTATGTAATGAATTCACTTATAAAAGGGACTTATATTTCAACTCCTACATATGCATAAATTTCATGTAAAAATCCAATTTTTTTTTTTTTGCATATTGATGTTTATGTATGCTTAAATTGGATATGTATTAGCTTATTTGAACTTGATTCATGACTTCAGTTTCTTGATTTTGGGCAAGATTTTTTATTCTTGTTGATTGTTGTAAAGGAGTATTTCTCCAAGTTCTTATCATGATTGGATTCCAAACACATTAGATGAGAAAGAAACTGAGTCATGGCCTTTTCATTAAATAAAAATACTTTATACATATTTTTTATAAATTAAACTTAGAAAAACCAGAAAAACCTATACATCATTACTCATATAAAGCTTTGCCTCTATTAACTATATTTCTAATAAAAACGGTAGTTGCTTCCAAGTTCTCTTGGTAGTTCATAACATCATTTCCAACCTAAGTACCTTGTTACTATAATATCTCGACCTGGCGTGCTACTTTCTTAACCTGTGTTGTCATTTTTCTTATCTTGTAATAAAGTGTTGCCAGTTATTAGGACGCCATTACTGAAAGCTAAGGCCTTATTTTTTCTTTTAAGCATTCGTATTGTGTTTCCTAGAGAAGTTACTTTAGTCATTGCTCATTATAGTTATTCCCTTTTAATGTTAAGATCAATTATTTTGGAGTTAATTTTAACCTCAAAATTATTGATGTAATCTTTACATTCATGATGCTCTTGCTTGGACCTATTCAGTTCCTTTTCTATTTAAAAGTATTGGCCTTATAGCTCCCTCAACTCTTCCTCTTAAATTTCTAGCTTGGATTGTAACACTCTAAGCTGTTCTTTTAAATACTCAATCCATTTCTTGTAGTCACTTATGTTAGAATTAACAGCTTTCCTATCACTTCTTTCTTCTTCTAACTATGTTATATATTGGGCTCACATCCTTCTTTCTTCTATATCGAATTCAGCTAACCAGTTTTTTTTTCACCATCTAATTTCTTCTTAAGGTTATCATTTTCCTTTTTTAAGAAATCTATTATTTTCTTATCAACACACATCTTGCTTTTAGCTAACTTCTTGATCTTGACCTCTACTCACATTTATTGACTAGTTCATCATGGTTAACCTTTTGAGTTCCCAACTTATTTTAGATCCCTTTGGCTACTTCTTAGGCTACCTCAACTTTTTTTATATCATTCTTGTGTCGTCTCAAGATCTTTTTTTAGGATTATTAATTGTTCATCTTTTCCTTTAAGTTGTTGGTTCAAAAAGTTTCTCATCTTATCTTCTTCTTCTAGTTGTATTTCTAGGAGTTGTTGATGTCTTTTGTTGTTTTAGAGGTCAACTCTACACTTTTCTAACTATTTTCTCAACTCTTCCTTGTTGTTGTCGCACCCGACATCGCGGCGACCCACAAAATAATTCTCATCTTGTGGAAAAAGAACATATTTCTGGCACCATGTTCTTTTAGGGGAAAATGTCTTGTTTAAGGAGTCGCCACCTAGTATTATGGTCACTAGGAACCCTAACTGGTCAACAGAGATTTTATGGTACGGGACTGGTTATGTAAAAGGGAAGATATTATCACCTCTTAAACGTTCTGCCTGAGGCAAACTGCATTGCTGGTTTTGTCTTAAATTGCTAAACATTTATTCACTTATGCTATGATGATTTGTTTATAATATTCCTGACTCTGGCGCCAGTGAATATTCGAGCTCGAATAATTCCAACTCTGGCGTTGGTAAAAATTCGTAGCTACGAAAAAAAAAATTAGATCAATATTTTTTTATTCCCTACTCTAACGCCTAGTGAGTAAAAATAAATTTATGTTTTACGCATGCACATATTTTTTTTATTTTTCTAGCGAAATAAAATAAAATACAATGAATAAAAATAATATAAATTTAAACCGGTATTTTTATTCCTGACTCTGGCGTCAGTGAATAAACCAATAAATTTACATTATTTTTATTCATGCATACACATTTTTTTATTTTTTCTACTTTTTTTTTATTTTTCTATTTTTATATTTTTTATTTTTTTTGGGGCTGGGCTGGACCCAGCCCGGCTCAGCCCACATAGGCTGGGCTAGACCCAGCCCAGCCGGTCACTGGCCCAAGCCAGTGACCGGTTGGGTATATAAAGCACGTGTGAATTAAATCACGCGTGCATGTGCAGGTAAAGGGAGTGAATTAAAATGAAAAGCGGGGGATGTGAAGCCTACTTACCTAGTTCTGGAAACAACGAAGGCAGGGTGCAACGATGGTTCTGGTCACGGTGGCTTTCCTCTGTTTAGGTTCTTCCCTTCTGCTTGCCTTCCCCTGCCTTTATGCTCACTGTTTTCTCTCGGTGTCCTGCGTCTCTAGCCTCTTTTCTTCGTCCTCCGCTCGTGGCTCTTTTTCTTTAGCTTTCTCTGTTTGTTCTCAAAGAAACAGAGGAACGAAAATCTGCTCGTGACTTTCTTCTCGTCCCTGTATTATGTCTGTTCGGAGGGGAAAGGGGGGTGGCGTAACCGGAGACGAGGTTGGTGCTCCTGTGTTGGCTGGCCAATGCGCCTCACTGTTTTTGTCTCTCCAGTCTTCTCTCTCTAACTAACCAGCCCCCCTTTTTTCGGTGCTCCTCCGTTTATATAGAGTTCGGCGGGTGGTAACGGGTGGCAGGCTGAGGGTCGACCACCATTAAGGTGCCCATTATTGAAGCCAACGTTCGGCGTCCTCCATTACTGCAGAAAC
>Ga0325404_1000047_pt1 | contig 100495 bp, 69 predicted proteins | sample PopdelMetagenome_18_FD_205664 | JGI IMG/M metagenome (GOLD analysis project Ga0325404, IMG submission 205664) | Populus deltoides microbial communities from Bellville, Georgia, United States - Xylem-Control-R1 | ecosystem: Host-associated > Plants > Phyllosphere > Stem > Wood/Secondary xylem...
AGTTCTCATTAATTTCTTCCTCTTCTTCTTTATTATTATTAGTACTACTACTACTACTACTATTACTACTACTAATATTGCTATTATTATTATTATTATTATTATTATTATTATTATTATTATTATTTACATTCTTGTTATATTTTATGTACTTTAAGTATGCTCTGTGTTTGATCAAGGATCCTGACATTGTTGGTCTTGCCTTGTTTATTCGCATCAGAAATCTGTTTATATTATATAATATATCTTTTTGATCTTTTCATAAATTCAGTATATAGGCTGGAAACCTGTGACCTGATTTTTTAGATCATTTTTAAGTATAACAACGCCACGTACTGAGTATTATTATTATTACTATTACTATTATTGTTACTATTATTGTTGTTATTGTTGTTGTTGTTGTTGTTTTATTAATTATAATTTATACAATTAACCTCTCTGTGGTTCGACCCCGGTCTTGCCGGGTTATTTATTACTGTGACACTCCTGCACTTGGGATAAGACATCAACTTTTTGATCGTGTCAACCAACATGTAGGATGTTTTCACGCCATTTAGGCAGCATATGAGGGTCATCTGATTGCCAAACGATAGGTTCTAGAGCAATGTTAGAATCGTCTCGATAACCTCTCCATCTTTAGATAATGTTTATGGACAACGAACCTCTGGTATGGCATTGATGTTGTTTTTGTTTTTTTTTTCTCTCCTCTTTGATTTTCATTTTTGACCCTCTAATTTTTTATAGCAGCTCTTCAATTTGTTTTTTCTTCATATTTGATCTCTATTCTTTTGATTACTATTTGTTTTATTTGAGATAATTTTTAATTATTTTATGATTTCATTCTCCTCCTTTTTAAAAAAAAAAAATTGATCATCTTTTTTTATTACTATTTCTTTTTGCTTTGAAAAATTTAAAAATTGATATTTTTTTATTTCATCCTTCAACATTAAATTGATTGAGAATTGAGTTTCTCGATTGAGCCTAGATCTAGGATTTCACGGATTGTAAGTTTAAGAAATTAACCTAAATTTAGAAGATTCATCTAAGATTGTTTTTTTTTTTCTTAAGTTCATATTTTTTTTTAGTTTCATCATTCAACATTTATTTAATTGGAAATTAGGCTCTATTTTTTGTTTTTAAATTACTTTTTATAGGATTTTCTACTAACTTTGAAAATAAATCGGGTTATTTTAAGTCTTTTTAATTGTCATTTTTTGTTAAATTCATCTTTTTAAAAGATTTTTTTAATTAAATTAGATTAATTGATTAAATATAAGCATGAGATGCTCATTTTATGATATTTTGCTTGGATTGTTTTCCGGGTGGTTGCTCTAACAGCACATATGACCTCTTTTAGTGTCACCATTTAGCCTTTTAAAGTGATGCTAGAACTGTCTATGTGAGTTTTACTAGTTGTAGAGCGGTGTCTATGATGGAGCAACGACAAATCTCCAATGTGTTTTTTTTTTTTTCTACCAAGTATGATACTGTCAACTAAGTTTTTATAATTATTATTGTTATTTTTTGTCAATATTTTTAATATAATATGAAATTCAATAAAATGAATAATCATTGTCTTATATTATTAAATTAATTTTGATAATAACTTATATGTTTTTTGACTAATGTAGACTTGCATAGTAGATTTTCCAAGCTTTGAAGACTTGTGATGAGGATATTGTTGTTTTTTCACAAAAAGTTATATTATCATTTTATCATTTGATTGAAAAAATTGAAGTTTTAGTTGTAGGGATATTTCAGTATTTTTTATAGGCTTATTGGTCGTTAAATGTTTCAACGAAGATATAATAGTTTTTTCCACGATTATTTATATAGTAAAAATACTATTTTACACCAAGGTTAATAAAATTAAGACTCGTTGTCTAGGTCTAGGGTTTTTTGACCTTTCACAAACTGTTAAATAGTTAAAATATATCTTTAGCTTTGAAAAAAAATAAAAAATAAGCTTTGTTTATGGTTACTTTTGTTTTTTTGTGTAATTTTCTATAATTATGAAAAATATTTTGGCATTTTAATATTATTTTATTATTTTTAAATTTTAAAAGTTGTGCTGGATATATGTTCATGTGAGTCTGATAAGCAAATAACATCTAAATAACGTGAATTTGATATATTTATTTATATGGATGACATGGATATAATATCTAACCTAATATTTTTAATATTTATTTTATATTTTTAAAAAATTAATATTGACCGCTCTTCATAGGAGGATCAATATCAGTCGAACCCAGTCCATGTTACTCTTTCCGGCACGGAGGGAACTTGAATTGCTCTCAAAGCCTAACTCTTATTAAAAACTGTCTTGCAAAATCAACCAAATCGAAACATGGGTCAAGGACCATCGGGCGGTCTGAATCGGCAACTCCCAGGAGACAGAAAACAAGATGGAAGCGACAAGAAAGACAAGAAATTTGAGCCGGCGGCTCCACCAGTGCGCGTGGGCCGCAAGCAGCGGAAGCAGAAAGGCCCAGAGGCGGCTGCACGGCTGCCTACGGTGACGCCTCTTACAAAGTGTAAACTGAGACTGCTAAAACTGGAGCGAATTAAGGATTATTTGTTGATGGAAGAGGAGTTTGTGGCAAATCAAGAGAGATTGAAGCCACAAGAAGAGAAAGTGGAAGAGGATAGATCCAAGGTTGACGATTTGAGAGGCTCACCTATGAGTGTCGGAAGTTTGGAGGAGTTGATTGATGAGAATCATGCTATTGTTTCGTCGTCAGTTGGACCTGAGTATTATGTCGGGATTTTGTCTTTTGTTGATAAGGATCAGCTTGAGCCTGGTTGTGCTATCTTGATGCATAATAAGGTAATTTGGGTTTTTCAAAGTTTGTACCTTTAAGGGTTTTGAGTAATATTTACTAGTTTCGAGTGTTATTTTTGTTGCAAAGTTTCAAATTATGGTTTGTATGTTTGAAATGAGGGGTTTTGTTTCATGAGTTGTTTAGGTTTTGGACATGATTAATACGAACTTCATCATAAGCTAGTAACTAGTTACGTTGGTTTAAGGTGTTGTAAGAAAGTAATGATCTAGGTTTGGATTGGTAATGGTTTTGTGTTGTATGGTATTTGAATTGAATTGAGGAGTAGAGTCTTGCCTGCTGCATCTTTAAGTGCTGTTGTGAACTTGGAATGTTTTTTGTGAGAAGTATTGAATAGAATCCGAGTATGATCACTGTGATTTTTACCTTGTGGAAACTGCTTTATCATATACCTTTAATATGATCTTAAAATTGATTTAAAAGTTCATTATGGATATGTACAACATTATTGTTAACCCTCCACGCAGCATTGATCTGATACTATTAAGGCTTATGTATCTTCTTCTAAGCTATAGTTTTAAGTCTGGTATAACATAATGCAAGATGATGTCATAGAAGAATTTCCGTCATTCATTACTAGATTTCAATTATAGTCTGGAAAACTTAGCATATGAAAGATTTCACAATGTATGCAATGTGGTTTTAAAGGTTCTTGTAGAGTATGTTATTATCGGCTAGATGTAGCCTAGCTGCTTGCCTTATGGGTTATGCTATTTGTCTCATACCCAACTATGCATGTTTTCTTTAAAGAAATTGTAATCTAATTTGTTGCCTTATTATAGTTTTCATGTCAATTGATATAGTTCTTAACAATATCTCATTTAGGAAAATGGTTTTGATAATAACTTATATGCTTTGTGACTACTTGACAGGTTCTATCTGTTGTTGGGCTTCTTCAAGATGAAGTTGATCCAATGGTATCTGTGATGAAGGTTGACAAGGCTCCATTAGAATCTTATGCTGACATAGGTGGTCTAGATGCCCAAATACAGGAAATCAAAGAAGCAGTTGAGCTTCCACTGACTCACCCTGAATTATATGAAGATATTGGTATTAAGCCTCCTAAGGGGGTTATATTGTATGGAGAGCCTGGGACTGGCAAGACCTTGCTTGCAAAGGTGTGCACTCAAAATATTTTTCCAATTGGATTGTTGCAATTCAAGATATCATCTTTGATCTGACACTGAATCCAACATGAGCTTTTATAGTTGGCTTTTGTTGCTGTGTCTCTTCTAGAAAGCCCATGTAAAAAGTAATTGCAATTGACTGTTTTTAAACTTATAAATTTCTAAGTTTAACTTTCATCACATAATTTTGTGTCTTTCCATGATTTGACCAAAGAGATTGTTTTTCCAAAATTATTGACTTAGGATTGTACTCTGAATTTCCAGGTATTTTTCATAAGACACGAATAAATTTCTTTTTCTTATGCTTTTAAGCATACAAAAGAATTTGGATGGTTTGTGTGCCTTACTGGGGTTGCTCTATTGTATTGCTGATGCACATTTATATGATTTTTACATGACATATAGCTATCTAATCAAAATGGGGAAAATGTCTTTTTTTCTCACTATTTTCTCTGTAATGGTATGGTATTATGATTTTATGTAAGTGGAGTGAACTTAGACTGACTTTGTAAGCCTCGGTTGTTTTCCAGGCAGTGGCTAATTCAACATCAGCAACTTTCTTGCGTGTTGTTGGAAGTGAATTGATTCAAAAGTACTTGGGAGATGGCCCAAAACTAGTGAGGGAACTTTTCAGAGTTGCTGATGATCTCTCTCCAGCTATTGTCTTCATTGATGAAATTGATGCTATTGGTACAAAGAGGTGAGTTAGTAAAATTTACAGATTACTCATAAATATGGAAGAAATAGAATATCTATGTTATAACTGATGTAATTTGAAATGTTTCTGATGTAACGTCTTACAGGTATGATGCCCATTCAGGTGGTGAACGTGAAATTCAGAGGACCATGTTGGAACTGCTGAACCAGTTAGATGGTTTTGATTCAAGAGGAGATGTCAAAGTGATTCTTGCGACCAACCGCATTGAAACCCTTGATCCTGCTTTGCTTCGACCTGGTCGAATTGATAGAAAGATTGAATTCCCTCTTCCTGATATCAAAACAAGGAGGCGTATTTTCCAGGTACGCATGGCTTGATTATTGGAAGCAATGTATTGGAGATCATTCCATATGATTTATTTGTGATCTTATGCCTCACTGCTTTGTGTTTTTCATCATTGAATCTGTGAAGCTCCCTCATACAATTAATCTCAATATGTGGATTGTAGATACACACAGCAAGGATGACATTGGCTGATGATGTCAACTTAGAAGAGTTTGTTATGACCAAGGATGAGTTCTCAGGAGCAGATATAAAGGCAATATGTACTGAAGCTGGGTTGCTTGCATTACGAGAGCGGCGCATGAAGGTGAGTAGTGTATTTTAATTTCCTTGTTGGTGAGAATATTTGGTTTTCTCGTCTAGATTTAGATTTTTCCCTAATAGAAGTCTAGTCAAAGCTTCATCCCATTGCCCAATTGAGAAGCAGTCTCTGATGGGGTTTGTATGCCATCTGTTGGGCAGTGGGCTTGTAGCTTCTCCTATTTGAGATATGGTCAAATCATCTAATAAGACTTTGACTAGCAATATTAACAACCTCCTCACAAGCTGGCATAGTCTCACAAGATAGCATTCTCAAGTGAAACAGTTTCAAATCCTAGTGACTCTAGTTTCCTATGTTATTATGTAGTGGGGGAGGTAAATCCCCCACGGCTCCCTATGAACCAAAAAAAAAAAAAAACCTTCTTCCAGTCCTGAATCCTAGTGCTTTCTTTAGTCTCAGGGCTGACAAAGATATTTATGCGGACACCTCTCAAGATATGTTAAAATCAAATTTGAATGGTTTGCAACTTGATCTAACAAGAATCTGTTTTGAAGAATCAAAGTTATACACAATGATCACCTCCACCCTACTCTTATAAGAGACGTGAGCGAATAGTATAAAATCACAGCGAAGTTGATTAATCCTTTGAAGAGTTTGCAAGTTCAATAAAAAACTTAGTATGAGAATCACTTAACTTAACAAAAAATAACAAGAATGCCAATTTCTTTATTAAAAATAGTTTTTTTTTTTTCAAAAAGTCTATACAAAAGAGTATTTATACTAGAAAGAATCTTAAGTCTAATAGGATATCCCTAATATATATGGATAAACCTAATAAATAATAATAATCCAATGACTCCGAATTTAAATAAAGGTTCTAATATCTCTAAAAGACCTAATAATAATAATTAAAAGATAAATACAAAAATGGCACAACTAATTTAAATAGGATTAAAGTTTTCGTAATCTGCTAAGAGAATTGAACCTAATTTTAATCAACACACTTTCTCCGAGTACCATCTTTCTTAAGTACTAAAAGTACGAGAACAACAGATGGACTCATGCTCTTGCGAATGTACCCCTTCAACATTTACTTCTTCACGTGCTTTTAAAGCTCCTTTGTTTTCTCAAGATTACTTTTATAGGATTATCTATTAGGAATAGCTGATCCTTGTACTAGGTCAATCTGAAGTTCCATTTCTCTTCTAGGTGACAATCCACTTGGAATTTTATTAGGAAATACATTTTCAAATTCTTGTAACAAAGAAACACTAACACTAGTAACACTTTAATCAAGTTCATTAGTGTTAAAGTATGTCTCCTTATACAAGAGTAAAATCATAGGCATATCAAAAAAATAAGCATGTGTAAGATCATTTTGTTTTGCATACAAATTAAGGTATTTCTCCACTTTTACTACACTTCTTCTCACATTTTCTTTCTTCTCTCCACTTATTTTCTCTCTACACTCGACTTTTCTTTTATTTTTATTTTGGATGAAGCCTTCAAATTTGTCTTTAATGGCCAAAACTTTACTCCTTGGAGTTCCACACTCATGACTCACTTTATTTTCACTCAGTCTCACATCCTCACTATTATTTTGTAACAAGGCTTGTCCGGCTTCTTTTGTTTTCTTCATATTCAACTGATGTTCATACATTTGTCTAGGTTACAATAGTGCAAGCGTTTATGTTTTCTCATCCTTTTCCAGTGTATATCTATTTTTAAAACCACCATACTTGGCCTTCCTATCAAATTGTCAAGGTCTCCCAAACAATTGGTGTGCAACATGCATAAAAACAACATCACACAAAACCTCATCCTTATATCTCCATACTAAGAATGAGATTAAAACATTATCAATAATCATACTACATACTTTATTTTTTATGTGACATCTAGTATGAAAGATATTCTCTTTTTGTTGCTTAACATTTACTTTACTAAGCTGGACATTTAAAGATCTCCTTATAACCAATGATTCACCATTAACAATATCTTCAACATCACTAACATCTTCAAGGGCTGACATGCTGTCACATTCATATTTATCATTAGCTAACTCTACTTCTCCATCATCTCTCAAAATCATAAGCTTTTTATTTGGACAATCCGATGCATAATGTCCAAGTCCTTGACACCTAAAACATTTAATTTCATTTATGTTTCTGCTGAACTTTATTTCTTTCCTTTTCCTTTATTGTTGCAACCTGCTTTTTAACATATAAGGGTTCAATAACTTTAGATACTGCTATTAGCTTTGTTTGTGCATTACCCTCTCTCCTGAAAGTCAGCTTCCAACCCTGAGAGGATCCTAAGTAACCATTTGGTCTTGCATTACCTTTTCTTTTCAACTGTTTTTCCACCTTTATAGCCATATGCTCCATATCTTCAATTTCTAAATAATGCTGCAATTCAATCACATTAGCAATATCTCTATTTAAACCATTTAAATTTAGTCATTGCTTCTCTATCTTCAGAAACATTAGCTCGAATCATAGCTATTTTCATCTCCTTAAAATACTCTTCAACACTTTTAGAATAATGAGATAAAGATTGCAATCTATTATATACCTTCCTATAGTAATGATTAGAGACAAATCTTTTTCTCATGATTGCTTTCATCTCCTTCCATGTGTCAATGAGTCTTTCTCCATTATGTCTCCTATCTGTAACAAGTGGATTTCACAAAATAATAGTATAATTAGTGAATTCAACTACAACTAGTTTTACCTTCCTTTCCTCCAAATATCGATGACAATCAAATACAAATCTCATCTTTATCCAATCCAAACAAGCCCGTAGATCATTCTTTCCTTGAAATGTCAGAATTTTAAGTTTTGTGCTACCTAAATTACGATCTAAATCATCGTGATTATCAAAATTTCTTCCTTGGTTGAAATTCTTATTTGGCTGAAATCTACAACCAATGGACGTGTCTCGTATAAAGGATTTTGGTGTGTTGAGATTTCCTTCCATGATTAACTACATCATCCTCATTATTATCGTAGTTTTTAGCTACGTTTTCATCTAGAGGAGAAAGTGCTCATCTGAAAGATCTTTCAACCTCATTTCCCTTACGACTAGGAATATCATGTCTACTAATCACCTTAGTACTCAATTTATCTATTTTTCCCATCAAAGCCTCTATCATTACCTCCAACCTATCTTGTCTTGCTACAATATCCTTCGCCTTTGATTGTCACTTTTTGATGACATTGTGAATAATTGCAATAAAGGTTAGTAGCAAAGAAAATTTTTCTAACATACTTTCTCACGTGTTTACACTCGATTTAATGTCACTTGACTTGTGTTTCACACAATTCAATCATGTTTTTCACTCTGATAATCTTACTCTACCTTTTACCTCACTATTCCCTTACTTAGGTTCTTAAAGGTAATTTAGCAACTTATCAAATAATCAATCAAAACAATGTAATGATTTTATATAATAACGAAGAATCAAGAAATATACGAAACTAATCAAAACAAAACTTGAGGACAAATTTACGAATAACAATGTAAATTTGTGCAAAATATAATGCCAAAAGAAAGACATGAAATAAAGAAATGGAGTTTATGTTGAAGATTCAAAGAAAATTAAATAATTCAAGAAGTCAAGATTCAACTTCAAGAACTTTAAGAAAACAATTAAAACAAAGTAAGAAAGACCTATACTAACCAAAGTTTAATGAAACAAGGCAAGATAATCCAAGAAAAACAAGAATTTCAAGAAAACAATTAAAACAAAGCAAGAAATTAAGCAAGATGATTTTTTTTTTTATACAGAGTTTGATGCAAACTTTGAAATAATAAGAGACGAATAACCTTTTTTTTTAAAAAACAAGACCCTAGTCGAAACTAGAAAGAAATCAAGAAACAACACAAACTATAGATTAAAGGGATATAACCTGATAATAGCACAGATTCTGATGCCAACTTATGCGGACACCTCCCAAGATACATTAAAATCCGATTTGAATGGTTTGCAACTTGACCCAACAAGAACCTCTGCTTTGGAGAACCAAATTTATACGCAACGATCACTCTTACCCTACTCCTATAAGAGACGTGAACGAGTAGTATAAAATCACAACGAAGTTGATCAATCATTCGAAGAGTTTGCAAGTTTAATCATGAACTTAGTATGAGAATCATTCAACCACAAAAAAAAAATAGCAAGGATACTGATTTCTTTATTAAAAATATATTTTTTTTTTTATAAAAAAAACCTCTACAAAAGATTATTTATACTAGAAAAAATGCTAAGTCTAATAGGATATTTCTAATGAATATGGATAAACATAGTAAATAATAATAATCCAATGAATTCAAATTTAAATAAAGATTCTAACATCTCTAAAAGGCCTAATAATAATTTAAAGATAAATAAAATAATAGTCCAACTAATTTAAATAAGATTAAAGTTATTTTTGTGCAGAATCGAAGCTCAACTTCAAATGCATGATTCTTTCTCATCTTAATGAATTACAAGGTGTCATATATCACTCGAAAGCTATGGATGTCTACGTTTCAATGTAATTGGAATCGCATTAAAAGTCTTTCTGTAGCTCCAGTTATGACCAAAACAATAGCAAAAAAATCAAAATTAGTAAATTTGAATCTTCTTATTTCAATTTTTGTATGATGTCTGAATGCCTACCTACAAGCCTTTTTTAAATATGAATTAAATTAATCAGGGTTGCACTTAATTATTTAATATTTTCTTCAAGAAATTCATTGAAAGCCTCTTTGAAACTTTTGTTACAAGTCTTGTTACTAACCAATTGGATCTATTGATGATGCTTGGATTGCATCACATTTGTTTGTGGTGAAACTCTCCTTTTCTTGTAAGTATCGATACGAGTTTCTGGCTTTCATTGCGAGGGACATAATTTTCTAATGTGCTTATAAGGTGGTTCTCAATGATGTGCCGGTTTCTAGTACGTGTATGTATATTGGTTCTGATTACAAAATTCTGCCCTGCAGGTGACACATACTGACTTCAAGAAGGCTAAGGAAAAGGTGATGTTCAAAAAGAAAGAAGGGGTGCCTGAAGGACTTTACATGTGATGACATTCTCGTTGTTGTGCTCTTGAGTTTTTGGATTGGTTATTGCAAGTCAAGTTGTTTTTTCTCAGACTCTAAATAGAAGGTTGTCTACGTGTGAATGAAGTACTGATAAGATGTCTACCTTGAATTTATTGAAGGCATCCAACCCCCTTTATTTCAACAGCAGTTATGGATGTTACACTGTCACCAAAAAGAGCCACTTGGTTTCTAGCAGTCCCATAGTGTATATATCAATGGGACTAAAATCCACTTCTCCTATATCAATGTGAGATCGAAGCAAAGCCCCACGGTATATCCACTTTAATCCTTAAATCCTGATTTTGGGATCCATGGGAGTTCAAATTTAGGCAACGCTGCCATGCTACTATATCTTTAGGAGTATAGGTGGTGACAAAACATAGCAGGAGGAGCTGGTAGTGGTGGTAGCTTATTACATTTCTGAAAAAAAGCTCATGCGCATTGTAGCGATTATCTCACGGTTCACTGTTAATAGTGAATTTATTTCCCATTTCGATCATCAATTGTTTTTTGTGTTTAGTGTTTGTCTTTTTTGTCGGTACTTCTTTTTCTTCGTATTTGTGAAAGTTTTGACAAGATTTTAAAGTTGGACGGTGGGTCAATTTAATTAGGATGTAGTTTTAATTTGTAGTATTAAGATAAATTAAGAGAATAAGTATCAAACAAATAACAAAAAACTAGGGTGGCTTGTTGAGAGCTCATGTGAAATAGTTATATTTAGTCCTTATATTTTGAGTTGGCTTTGTATTAGATCCTTTTAGTTTTTGAAATTTTAACTTTGATTTAAAATTTTATTTTATTTATTTTTTAGTCTTTATGTTTGATAGAGGAGAGAGAAATTCGTTGGAAATGGTGAACGAGAAAGAAAGTTGTTGGTTACGTATATTTTGACGATAAAAAATTGTTCTTAGTACCAACAGGTTTTATTTGACAAGAAGAGTTTTATTGAAATATTTTTTTACCCTTTATCTTGTCGAAAAAAAGTAGATCGGGATGGAGAAATGTGTTTTTTTTTTATCCAGTTTGATCTTGTGCTTTTGGATCAATTTAAGAGCGTTTTGATTTGAGAGATTTGTTTATTGAGATTATAAGGGTGTTTATTAGGTATTTTTAGGTAGAAATAAGTTGAAAATGGTTTTCGAGCAAAAAAACCCTAGCCTGAACTTCAATCACTTTAGCAATTAGACGATGTATCATATGTTTTTTTTTAAAAGATAACTTGAGCTACACAAAAAAAAAGAAGAAGGAAAGGCCAGGCACATTGGCCCACCTATGCCCAATCACCTGCCTTCTTTGGTTCTTTAATTTTTTTTTCTTCAATTTAAATTGAAATGAATTAAAATCAATTAGTTAAAATTTATTTTTGAATAAAATTATAGCATTTTTCTTATAATATTAGTAAACACTTTTTCTTTACAGGCCATAATGATTTTTTTTTAAATTTTATTTAATAGCTTCCTTGCAAATGCCTATTCTAGTATCATATAATTAAATAAAAATAAATATTAAAAAATTTACTAAACCCAAACAAATTAATGACTTGGGTTAAGAGTTTTGCAAGTTAACTAAACTGACTTGGTTTGATCCAAATTGTGCTAGTCTTAATATTTATAAAACAATAAGGTAAAACGACATTGTCCCAAAATGTTTCTTTCTTAAGTCAAACAAGGCTTTGAACAAGTCGACTGAGTTTGAATTCACTAGGTCGACCAGGCAACATAATATTAGCTCTAACCCGATTTAATTTAAAACATGAGCCTAATGGATCTTTAGTTTTAATTGAAATTAATTAAAATTAATTAATTAACAATGTATTTGGGATATCATTTAATAAATACCATTCAATTATTACTTTATCTTTGAATAAGATTATAAATTATTTTTCCAATATTAGCAAGCACTTTTTTATATAGCTTTTTATGAAGTTTTTTTTCTTAAATTTTATTTAATCGTTTTTTTTATGTGTATCTATTTTTATTATCATATAATTAAATAAAAGCATTGGTTTCTGATAACCAGCCACTCGAGAACTTTCTCTCTCCTCTTTCAAGATCAAGGGACTAATACATAAGAAAAACAAAGTTTAGGACCTAAGCAAAAAATCCAAGAAAAGGGACCAATATTATAAAATTTTAAAATTGAGGGACAAAAATGTTAATTTGCACTCCATTGAACAATACACATGAGAAATATGTTGTTAGTTTTTGTGAATTTCAATTTTGGTTCTTGTTCTTTTAGTTTGGTTTTCCATAACAATTATAAATCTTGTCATACAAAATTGACACGCCATCACCATGGAATATATATTTTTTCGCTCATAAGCATGATAGTACGCAACCCAAAAAGAACAAAAAAATAATTGACAAAAAAGATAACACTGAAGGACCAAATCGAAAAGAAATAAAAACTTGAGTGCCCAAGAAAAGGGAATTTATATACCAAAATGTTATAAATAGTGAAATGTAAAACCCCATTCTCTTTTAGTTTCTTTTAACGGTATTAATAGATTTAATCTAGTTGTATTAAGAAAACAACATCCCATTGACAAAGGGTGAGATATCATATTTTTATAGGTTAAAATAAGCATGGGTGCAATTAAAGTCTATCTAATAGATAAAGGGTAGAATTGTAGTTTTTCTAGGTAATGAGCTGAGCTGAGTCATGGCTCATGAGACACTTTAGTATAAGACTTTGTATGATATTTTATAAGTTTTTCATTAAAGTTTTAATATATGATTTTAATGGATAATAGTTTATTTATCATGCTCATATTTGCAAGTCAAATATTTTACATGAAACTGAGGATACTTCTTAAAATTCTAGATTTATAAGCATTTAGCTTGTGAAATATAAAGTTAACCATTAATATAAAGTTGTGTAGCCAAACTCTGGTACATGTTAAACCACCATATCTCTTACTTGGTTCATATTTATAAATGATTTATCCTTCTTTGAACTCAACTTCATGTTTGATGCCACCTTAAAAAGAATTCTCAAAACTTGCTCGACCCAAACATCGCAAATCAACCTCTTAAATGCCTCATTGATCCTCTTGGCTTTTGCCCTTGTAATTGGTCCAATCAAAACATGCAATAAATCTCGTGGTGGTTCTTGTTGATTCTCATCATCCCCTCTCTCCTTAAAAAATTTGATCTCGAATTGTCACCTACATAAAAAAAAAAAAAAAGAGATTAGAAACATTGAATGTAGTACTAACATTATACTTACTTGGAAGATCCAACTTGTATTCATTGTTGTTGATCTATTCAAGAACACGAAATGGACCATCCCTTTTTTGCTGCAACTGAGATCGCATATGAGCTGAAAATATTTCCTTCCTTATATACACCTAAACTCAATCATCAGGTTCAAAGATAACACATCTACAACTCTTGTTAGCTTTAGATGAATATTGCTTAATCTTCTTTTCTATTTGCATTTGAACACTCTCATAAAGTTTCTTCATCAATTCTATACCTTTTCACTAACAACGTAACCAAGAAAAAAAAAGTTCCATGCAAAAAATATACTTTTTAAAATTAGCATACAACGTTTCCTCTATCAAAACTTGAAGCACACGACGCAAATTCTCTACTTGCTCTTTTAAACTCTTACTATAAACCAAGATATCATCAAAATGAACTACCACAAACCTGTCTATAAATGCATGCAATACATGGTTCGTCAATCTGATAAATATGTTTGGTGCATTAGTAATACCAAATGACGTAACTAACCATTCACATAGCCTATGTTTAATTTTAAAAGTAGTTTTTCATTCATCACCTTTTTTCATTCTAATTTGATCGTAACCACTTTTCAAATAATTTTTTGTAAGGATAAATGAATCATGCAATTCATCTAACATGTCATCTAGCCTAGAAACTGGATGTCTATACTTTACCATAATATTGTTGATAGCCCGACAATTCACACATATCCTAAAGACTCATCTTTTTTCAGTAAAAGAAGCATTGGTAATGCACATGGACTTATGCTCTCCCTAATATACCTTTTAGCCATCAGCTCCTCAACTTTCCATTAAAGCTTTTTTATTTTCTCCAAGTTATTTTTATAAGTTGTTCGGTTAGGAATTAGAGTTTTAGGCATAAGATCAATTTGATATTATATTCCTCTGATTGACTGTAAACCACTTGGAGCGTCATTGGAAAATACATCTTCATATTCCCGTAACAAAGAAACAACAATATTATAAAGAGATTGATCTAGTTAATTAGTATTAAAACATGCCTATTTGTATAAAAGTTCAGACATAAGCTGGTTAGTATAAAAACACTCTTGACATCACTCTCTTTTTCCATAAAAAATCACTTGCTTCTTTATTTTTCTCTTGACATCCTCCTTTTCTTTCTTCTCATATGCCCTCTTTTTTTTTCTCCTCTCGTTCACCTCTTTCTTCCTGCTCCTCTCAACCACCTTCTTTTTTCAATCATATCAACCCCAGTCTCTTTTTTTAATCTCAAATAATCCTCGTAAACTTGTTTTGGTGATAATGATGCAAGGGTGATAAATTTTTCATCTTTTACAAATGAATACCTATTCTTAAACCTATCATGTATAGCTTTCCTATCAAACTACCATGGTCTCCCTAAAAGTAAATTTCTTATATGCATAGAAACAAAATCACACAAAATCTTATTATTATACCTCCTAATAAACAAAGGAGACAAAAACTTGTTTGTTCACCCTTATTTCCCTACACTCATTCAACAACCAAAACTTCTAAGATCTATAAGGTTTTTTAGTATTCAAATTCAACTTATCAATAAGTATAGTTGACACGATCAAAGAGTTGATGTCCTATCCCAAGTGTAGGAGTGTCAAAGTAATAAATAACCCGTCAAGACCAGGGTCGATCCACAGGGAGGTCAACTATATAAATTATAAATAATATATATAATTTAACAAAGAGTTAAAGAAATCTTTGAGATGTGAGATTAATATGAGGATTAAACAATGATAAAAATAATTTTCAAGGTTAGAGGATCCACTAATGGTATTAGAAATAAGTATAGTATAAACTCTTTTTATTACTCAACTGGAAACTACACACAAAGAAGGTTTCAATCGGATGATTTATCCTTAATAATTCATTATAAATTTTTAACACGATCATATTAATTATCTTATTTTAGTAACACCATACTTTTAAATATTGTCAGGAATTCATGATGCTAACTTATGTTAACAACAAATCAAGTTCCTTTCATAACAACGATGCCGGTCGAAGACTATGAAGGATCAAACATTTATTGTACCAAGTGTTATACAACACAAATCTAGATTAATCATTTAACAAGTAAGGTATTAAGAATTAGTAAGATAAAAAGATAAGACATATTAATAATAAACTTTCTTGGATATAAACATTGAAGTTCATATTGAGTTTATATTATACATATTCTAACACCATTAGTGAAACCTTTTCACAATGACATAATTAACTTAGCTAGACATAATGAAGAAGAAGAACATAACTAAACAAAATAAAAACATAATTATGATATAAGTTAACTAAGAGTAGTAAAGGAAATGAAAAGTATAAACAATAGATTAATGAAAATAAAACATGAAATAAAACTTGAACATTATAAAGAGAGAAAGCAAGAAAATGATCTTGATCTGAAAACCAAGATTCCTAAATGAATGGCAAATGCCTCCTTTTATAGGCTAAAATTTAAAACTATTCATTTGGTAATTGATTATTGATGTAGTGGCCAACTATTGATTTAGTGGACTTGGTGGATAGCAGCACTCAAGCATTTTGCATGGATGAAATGACATTGATGCAATCAGAATTTAGCAAAGTGTTCTGCATGAAAGTTGTTGGAAATCCTCTACTCTTTCCACCCATAATATTTTAGAGCATTTGGATCACTAAAGCTCAAGATATGGCTAAAATACTGAGAAGTGCTTCTGATGGACGTGGTGGATAGCCCTCAAGATTTTGTCTAGATGAAATGTCATTGCTAACATCAGAACTTGAGCAGGTGGTCCTCATGATAATTGTTGGAAATTATCATATCTTTTCACCCACCAAATTTGACATCATTTTTCCTTCTAGAACTCCAGCTATGGGTAAAATTTTGAGCAGTGTTTGGGCTAGATTGCAGGACAGATTTTGACTTCTCTTTTGTGGCCAAGCTTTAAATTTGAAAACGGCAGATTTGGATCTTCCACTCTTCATGAAAGTTGTAGGCCTATGTCTTAACTTTCCAGAACAATAAACCAAACATACATCCAAGGTCCACAACTTCAGATATAATCAAATGACTTAATGGTGTTCCAGTTTGATCCAGCATCTCTTCTTTAACCTTAGCCCTTTCTTTGTCTTTTCACTTTCAATAGTCAATCACATTAGTCAATCTTTTGAATTGTGAAATATGTCTGCATTTAAAATGAGCATTTATCATAAATTAAAGCTATCTATATTATCAAACTTGTTATTATAAAAACATGCTTAAGTTAGGGAATTTAATGATACTAAAAGTACAATATGATGATATAAAGCCTTATAACAATGCACTTTTAAGTACTAATTAGTAGTACTAGTTATATTAGCATAACACTGCTTTACCCCTAACCACTCAACGTTTCAAGGACAATTAAGAAGTGTCAATGTCATTTCTATCTAAGACTTTGCAAACTCAGTTGATAACCTTTTGTTTCAAAATCAAATCGTACATTTCAAGGATCATGTCCATTCAAGTCTAATTGTTGAAATTAAATTAAAGAGATATCAATTTTGAAAGTATTTTGAAAATTAAGCATCTTTGGTCATACCATTTAAAATTGTGTTAATAACTTCACCTTGAAATATACTAAATGGTATGATTGTATTTCTAGCATTTGGTTATTGCATCTCTTTTGTGTTGTGTGTGTATGTGTGTGCACTCATTTCATTATTTTATATTTTGAAAACAGAAATTACCCTATTATAAGATTAAAATAGTTTGTGTGGCTCTTTTGTGGCTCTTTGTGCCAATTTTAATCTCATTTTGAGTATGTCATTTGATGGAACATGATGAGGTGATATTTTATAGATTTCAATAGCAAGAGTGTAACGACCTGAAATTTCCATATAACTTTCATATTTCAAATCATCCTGTTTAAGTATAATGGGGTAATTTTTTTTTTTTTGTGCAATCTGTCTAACAATACATCCCATTATTGATTCTTTGGTTTACCAAATTTACAACAGAGTTTTCCCTATAACTTATACATTTTCTCAGTTCTTTTCTTATCCTCTTAGGCAACACAATATCAAACAACTGTATTACATATACGTAGTAGCCTTCAGCCACCCACCAATTCAATTGTTTCTCTATTTGATTCTTTCACATCGCTTCTCATGATTCATCTTATATTCTTTCCATTTTCCATTTACTTAAAACATACGTGTGATGAATACACACACATACACACACAACACAAAAGAGATGCAATAACCAAATGCTAGAAATACAATCATACCATTTAGTATATTTCAAGGTGAAGTTATTAACACAATTTTAAGTGTTCATAGTACATAACAAAATTATAAATAGTGAAACGACACAATCAGTGTTGGCCCACTTTGTGTTATAGACTTGCAACATATATCGCATTGTAAGAGTTATTAGTTATCAATCAGATTTATGCTCATGATTTTTTTTATGAGGGAAAGGAATCATCATGTCAACTAGCACTTTTAACAATCATACTCAAAACATTCAACTTAAGTTCAATAATACCTCAACTCATATGACAGTACTTGTGATCATTGTTGCGGGGGGCGCGACGTCGTCTAGCGACGGCGGAGGCTCTCTGTCGTGCCTCCTGGTGTGAGGTGTTGTGTGTTGGGAAGGGTTTTTGGATTTAATCATAAAATTATGATTAATGTTTAGGAGTCGCCACCTGGTATTATGGTCACTAGGAACCTATGGTCTGTGAGAGTCTGGATAAGAGACTGGTTGTGCAAGGGGAAGACGCATCACCCCCAGTGCACCCTACCTAAGGTAAGCTGTATTGTTGTTTGATTGTTTTTCTAAGTCGGGTTTCTATTCGTTGGTCTTTTCTAAGGCTCAAGACAGATTTCTCTTCATGAGAGAGTCTCTACCTTATCGGGTTAAATCCTAACCATTCTAAAGTCTGAATATTAGTATCGCATTTATACACTTTGTATCTTTAATACCTGAGGGTGTATTTTATCGTGTAATTACACCCCACAAATATTAAAGTCTACATTTGGATCCTAAAAAAAAGATTGGAAAAAGATTTTTGACATGTTGGCCAAATTTTAATGGATAATCATAAACTGGTTACGATATCCATTTTTTATTTTTTTTAAACATGAAAAAGATGCAATTTTTGTTTTTATGAAGATATGCTTGAAAAAATTTTAGGATTTGGCCGTATGCAATAAAATATTTTTTCTTTTTGAAAATATTTTGAAATTTTATTTTTTTTTGAAATATTTTGGAGAAACCCGGGTATTTTAATACCGGAGTTGTATTTTACAATGTAAATATATAACCCGATATTATGCAAAATTGGTAGAAAAATATTTGAGAAAGTCACATTTTTTTTAAAATGATTTTTGAAAAATTTTGAATTTTTTTAAAAAATGGGGATCGGGCCGGATCCAGCCCATCCATTTGGGTTGGGCCAAAACTGGCCCGGCCCAAAGCTAAGTTAATTATTTTGGTCGCTGCATGCAGAATTCATTCTACATGCAGCAACAGCAGCAGTGAGCAACAGGGACGGTTGATGCAAGGCAATGATGGAGAACCACCTGAGGCGGTGAGGGCCTGTGGTCGTGCTGGTGGAAACGGCGGTGGGGTTGGCTGCAGGTGGCTGGAGCGGCTGCAGGTGGCTGGAGCGGCTACAGCTGGAAGAGGAAGAAAAGGAAGCAATCTGCAGAGGGGAGAGAGACGTTCACGGTGGCTTATTACAGATGCAGTAGTGGCTGGTCGATGGTCTTGGCAACACGTGGTGGTGCTGGTTGCTCAAGGCGGAGATGGAGGAAGAGACGTTGACGGCGGAGGAAGAAAGAAGAAGAAGCAGAAGAAGAAAGTCTGCAGCAGGGAGAAGTAGGAGAGGAAGGAGAGGAAGGAGAGGAGAGAGACGCTGTGTCTGCTCTATCACTAGTAAACGTCTGTTGGTGCAGGAGAAAGGTTTCTGTGGTGGAGCTGGTGGTGGGAAGACCAGTGATGGTGTGCTGCTAGTGGTTGCAGCGGTGGAGGGAGAAAGAAAAACAGAAAAACAGAGAAAGTAGCAGGAACTGGGAAGAGGCTCATTTTTTGGCTTATTTTGGACCCGATTTTCTCCTCCCTCAGGCCATCAAATCCACCTCTATTTATAGGAGGTGGAAGAGAGCAATCTTGTCTACACTAGAGAAAAATTTCAGCCCTTGATTCGGATGAGAAGGATCCCAACCGTTGGCTCAAAGTAGGCATGGTGCACTATCAAATTGTCAAATCTGCAGCTGCAGGCTGCCTGAGTTGGCCTCTTTGAAGTGGTGCCATGTCCGTTTATTTGCCATTGTGCCGAGGAATACCATACCCCGACGTAGAGGGATGTCTGGTGATCAGTTTTGTGCAAGTTTTGGCAAATTTGGTGGACATTAGGTGCATTAAATGCTCCTGCAAAGGAGGTGACTGAACCAGTTTTTCAGGGAAAAAAGAAGAAGATAATGAATAGTGTTCAGGATTCTGTTTTGGCCAAAGTGCATTTCAGTCCTTCTTCTTTCAATTGCTTTCAATTGAACCCCTAATTGACCCTAAATGTTTGCAATTAAGCCCCTGATGACCTTAAATTGGAACCCTGAAGTTACACGCATTTTGCAATATGGTCCTTGCTCTCGGATTTTGTCAATTTAACCCCTAATTGACCATCAAACTTTCAATTTCTTCAATTTCACCCCCGGTTTTTGTCAATTAAGCCCCTCAATTGTGGCGCCTTTTGCAGATTGGTCCTTGGCTACAAATTTCTTCAATCCAGCCCCTAATTGACCCCAAAACTTCAATTTTCTTGCAATTTGGCCCCTGATTTCAATCAATTAACTTGGTAAAAATTAAATTTGTCTTTTAAAATTTCAATCTCCTCAATTAAGCCTAAATTAGGTTTCCAAATTTAATTTTTCACCAATTAAGCCTCAAATAAAATTAATTTGACCCATTTAAAGTATAATTAAGTTCTTGCACTTAATTAAATCCTTCAATTGGACTCAAATTAATTTTTAAATATAATTAAAATTTAATTTAGCCCATGATTAAATCAAATTAGCCTATTAAAAATTTAATTATGTTATTGGACTTAATTTTTATGCAAATTCGTCCAATAATCATTTAATTTAACCTTGAATTTGCATTTTGTCTCCATTTTTTGCCATAATGGGGTACAATTAGGCCTTGAATTTCCTCCAAAAATTGCAGCTTGATTTCTTGGCATGCTTTCTCCACGTTGCCAGCCTTTTATTTTATTTTTTAATTTTTATTTTGAAAATAAATAAATAAGTAAATAAGTTTTTTAGGAATAACCCAGAATTGGGTTATGACACTCATCATTGCAATTAAAATAACATTACAAATTTAACATCTAGCCATAAAATACATATACGTGGTTTTCATAAGAATAGAGAACAGTATGCTTATCCAGAATTCTTTTAGCATTGATTACATCATGTACATATTGAATTACGCACTAGCTGCTATGACGTCTAAGTTCATATTTGTCATTTTCGATATTGGCTTCACGATGAATTATATAATACATTCAAATCTAAGGTTGCTGAGTATAGTCACCACGTAGCAACTCATTTTCTTAATTTTTGATTCCCAAATCAATAATTAATATTTCATTTTCTTAGTTACCAATTTTCTTAGGTACAATCATTGAAGTAACCACACATATTAATCCTATGTTTACTCGTCACCATCACTACTTAACATAATTTGTTTGTAACATTACCATATTTTCTATTTTCTAGGTATCACAACGGTTTGTTACATTATCACCCCATTAACATTTACTTTGACTTAGTAATACATCAAATGGTATTATGTCTTAAGTTGCCAATCACCCCCCTGTCATATATATTTTTAAGCATTGGTTAATGGTCTTACCCAATGGTTTCCATTATACAATTGAGGATAGTTTCAATTATTTTCATTATTAGAAAACAACAACACCATGGTTTCTACTAATTGAAAACAACAATACGATGGTCTCTATTCAAAACAAAGACAACCACATAAATTCTCTTTTTATTAGGGACAAATAGGAAGTAACTTTTGGTGCCTATAATTTAATTTAAAGGACTGGTCAACTTAAATAGAAGCATAGGGAAAGGACAATCTACATCATCATCATCTTATAATTAACCAAATCATACTTTGCTTCCTTGGTCATCATTCTTTTGGGCAACTAAACATCAAAAGTTGTCATATTCATAGATATTGGTAATTAATCGTCAACTATCAATTTATATCTTGTCCTTAGTAACTGATATTGCGGTAATTAAGTATCGTTCCTTTCTTACCCTTAGTCACCGACATTACAGCCACTAAGGCCCTGTTTGTTTGCTAGAAAGTAGTTTTCTTTTGGAAAGCGAATTTCAGGAAAGTGAATTATTTTCTGATGTATGGTAGTGTAATGGAAAATAAGTTGGAAAACACTTTCCAGCGCTTGGTTATGTCATGGAAAATGAGCTAGAAAATAACTTATTAATGTTTTATTTTTCTCAAGTTTATTAAAATAATGAGGAATAAATCTTACAAATTAAAAAGTTGAATGAGAATGAAATTGAAAAAAAATATAATTTCATAAATTATCTCAAATAAAATAAATAATAATTAAAATAATAGAGATCAAATCTAAAAAAAAATTGAAAGATGAAGAAATTAAAATAATAATAATAAACATTTCATAAATTATTTCAAAAAAAAATAAGTAACAATCAAAAGAATGAGGACAAAATTTGATAGATAAAAAATTTCAATAAAAAAATGATAAGGGAAAAGCAAATAACAATTATAAAAATGAGGACGAAAGTTAATATAAAAATTAATTTTTAAGAGATGAAATTGAAAAATAAATATTCAAAATAAAATATATATAGCAATCAAAAGTTTGAGGACCAAATTTGATATAATCAACAAATAATATGACATTTTTAAATTTTTCACAACTTTCAAAAAGTGTTTTCCGCCCAAATTTTCCTGGAAAACACTTTCCTGAAATTCAAGCCAAATTTTCCTTTGACTGGAAAGTATTTTCCGTTGACCAACTTTTCTAATGTGAAACAAACACAGGAAAATTTAGAAAGTGTTTTCCTAGAAAGTGAATTCTGGAAAACAAACATAGCCTAAGTATCACTTTTATCTCATCCTTAGTCGCCGATACTATGGCCACTACAAATAATCCAGTCATCCCCTCGCGTATGCCAATAATTCTAGCAAACCCATTTGATTGCCAACAAATTCAACTATTTATATATTCCTACCGAGCTATCTTTAATATTTTACTCTATATCTTCATACAACCTTATACTGCATTATTTTATTTGAGCTATGTTCAATAAACAACTGATGACATGTATTATGGTCTAGAAATCCTTATACATATAGGATTCTTCCATACATAACTATTCATTCCTAACCATGATCATTTTGTATGTGATTCTTTAAACATTAATTTCGATTGTGAATAACACATCATACTCTTTATTTTGTCGTATTAATAAACACTTTTAAATGAGATGGTTCACAACACTCATTACCGGTAATCCTAACATAGACCCTATTAACCAGAGTTAACCTCATCATTTACTCCTGGCTATCCAACATAGATATCATTAGCCAAAGTTAATCTTCAATGCTTATTCTCGACTATCCAACATGGATTCTATTAGCCAAAGTTAATCTTATCATTCATTCCTGGATACCCAAAATGGATACCATTAGCTGAAGTTAATTTCATCAATGAATCCTAGTTATCAATATGGATATCATTAGCCAGAGCTTATCTCGTCAATTAATCCTGGTTATTTAGGTGGGGGGGTAAATACCTCTCCAAAATTTAAAAAAAAAATGGGGGGCTAGAGTGACAACCTTAAGTGTAGAGTTGTTAGGAATCAAAAGTACCTCCAAGAAACTTAAGTAAGGCTATTGTAACAACCCTACTAATGGGTGTTAAGGGGCTGATTTGGACAACCCCAAAAACAAAAAATAATGGAAAATTAGAGTCCCATATAAAGTGATTAAGGTGAGGTAAGTTTGGGTTAAGAAATTAGTTTGAAAAAGTCTACATGGTTCGGGTTAACAGGTGGCTTTGTGAATGTGAAATAATGATCTAATTTAGATATGGAAATCTTGCATGAAATCATATAATTATGCTTGCTAGTTGATAAGAAAACATTGAAAAAAAGAATGAATGATATTAAATGATGGTCTTGTGTGGAGTAGGAGAGGCATCAACCGCGGGACCTCAAGCTAGCAGAACGGGACCACTGAGAAGAACAAGTAGGTGTTTACCACCTCATCTCTTTATATTTTGAAGAGTTTAATACATTCTGAAATTTTATTTGTTTATACTGTATGTTGATTCACAATAGGATGAGAAATTTGAGAATGAAAATAGGATTAAACATGACGACTGGTGTCATGAGTGTTGTTGGAAAAAAAAATTGTATAAGGTTATTGTGCTTGTTATCCTAATTTCTAAGGACAACTTGGATTGATAAAAGCCGGCCATATGAGTGGGGGCAAGGACAATTAGCCGGTCACATAAAGAGCAAAGAGGAAAAAGGAAAAATTGTGGTTTTCCTTATTGAATTTATTATAATAGGTTGTTTTTTATGTGAATGTGTGTGTGAATTGAATGAAATTAGAATGAAAGGAATAAGGAAACTCTTGGTTCCTTAAGGCTATACTTTCGACCAATTATGCATCAAAGGGGGAGGATGTTTAATTTGATATATTTAGCTTGATGACATGTGTTTAATTGTGTCAAAATGAGGAAAATGCATGTTGAAATGGCAAGGATTGTGTTTGGAAGAATATTGTTCGGAAAGTTAGTAAAATCGATAACAATATTCTATTTTGACGTTAAGAGGGAAGATTGAAAGAAATAGAATAAATTGGCTCTTAAAAAGATATTTTTAATACTCTTATATGGTATGTGATATGGCTAGGGGTTGAGATAAAACAGGGAAAGTTAAATTGTGGATGTTGTGTGTAAATGGAAAAGTTGATGAATCTGGACAGATTCGTCTCCTGACTTTTAGAGAAAATTCGAGTAGGAGGATGAGTGTAAACACCAAAAAAAAAAGATAGAAGTAAAGCCGAAATGACTCCACCATCGTTACCGATTTCTGAATCGACAGCGGCGCAGTTTTGGCTATCGATTTCTAAATCCATAGCAGCACTGTAAAACCCAATAAAAAATTAGTGTTGGATTGGCCTATTCTAGGGGAGAATTGGAATAGGAACCAGTATAGGATAGCTCAAAGAGGGATAGGAACCAGAGATATCCAACACCCAAACACATCCCTCTCTGAGAGGGGGTATAAATGCAAGGAGAGAGGGAGGGTGACCTTTCCTCTTCCTTAAATGAGCGGCCAGTTGCATGCAGCAGGCCCTCTCCCTCTTTCCCAAGGCAAAACCGGCTAGCTGCATGTAGCAGACCCTCTCCCACTTCCCAAAGAAAAGACTGAAATCGACCTGCTACATGCAGATCTCTTAGGGTGTTGCGTGAGAAGAGAGCTAGAGGAAAGGAAAAGTAACCAAAAACATGGTGGAAGCTAGAGCCTAGACCTTCCTCCAGAACCAGCAGCAGCCACGGCTGCAGCACACACATCCCTCCTCCAAGCAGAAAATCAAACCAACTAGCTTGCATGCTACTTTCCTTGAGCGTGGAGTGAGAAGTGAGTAAGAAGAAGTAGACAAAACTAAAAACCTATGAGAAAAAGAAGCCTAGAGGTCGGCTTGACAGCAAGAGAGGAAGGAAGAAAACGAAAAAAAGAGAGGGAGAGCAGGCCACCACAACCTACATTGAACTTGTTAAATTCGTGAGGCATGAACCATACTACTCCTCCACTTGTTCTTAGGGCCTTAGAACTGAAAAGGGAGAAGAAAACCTAATGTAAATAGCCTAAGATTCTCACACCAACTGTTAAGGAAAACTAGACAAGGATGAGGGATGAAAATGGAGCTGAATGGGGAACCTATTTTCAGAACATTTAACAAAGGAAATGTATATTTTGAATGCAAAAAACTTAGAGAGGTGGCTGACCATGGTGAGGGATGGACATAACATAGATTAAAGGGATAAAAAGAAAAGATGATGATCTTGTTAGAGTTGCTTAATTATGTGAAACCGAAACATAATTATGTGTTGATGTCATGAATTCTGCATATGTGGTTGAAAAACTTGTATGAAAATGTGCTGGTGGATATTAAGTGCAAAAAACATGTGTTTGTAGCCTTGAAAGCATGCTACAGCCAAAATACGAATCTAATCATAAAGTATGTGCTGAAATTGAATTTGCATGTGTGTTCATGCTAAAATTGTATGATTCTACTGGATCCAAAGAACGAATTATGTTGTCAGAAGCGAATCAGGTGTTCGCTGCAGAATTGTGTATTCCACAGCGAATCAGGTGTTCATTGCTGAATTTATGTTGTCTATAGTGAATCAAGTGTTCGCTCTTGAATTGTGTATTCTGCAGCGAATTAGGTGTTTGCTGTCGAATTGTGTATTCTGCAGCGAATCAGGTGTTCGCTGCTGAATTGTGTTGTCCGTAAAGAATCAGGTATTCATTGCTGAATTCATGTTGTCCACAGTGAATCAGGTGTTCTCTGCTGAATTTATGATGTCCGCAGTGAATCAGGTGTTCGCTGTCGAATTGTGTTGTCCGCAGCGAATCAAGTGTTTGCTGTCAAATTTATGTTGTCCGTAGTGAATCAGGTATTCGTTATCGAATTGTGTTGTCCGCAGTGAAGTAGCATTTGCTATAGAAAGTGTATTAGCTGCAGCGAATTAGCATTCGCTGCTGAAATCGAGTTGCATGCAACGAATTAGCATTCGCTGCCAAAAGCGTGTTAGCTGTAGCGAAGTAGCATTTGCTGCTAAAATTAAGGTGCCTGACTATTTTGCTGCTGAATTGTGCAGCCGGCAACGAACCAGTTTTCGCTATTGAACTGTACGGCCAGCAGTGAATCAATTTTCGCTGCTGAATTGTATGGCCAATAGTAAATAGTTTCATTGTCGATTTTCTACAATAAACCCCTCGGGCAGAAATGACTTAAATGCTTGTAACAATTGTTTGTATTTTACTAAATGTTAATTATCACGAACAATTGTATGAGCATTACGAGGGATCTATTATTGTATTGTATTGAACATTAATTATCATGAATGGTTGGATGAGTAATACGAAAGGTACTGTTGTGTTATATTGAATGCTAAACTGTTATGGAATGTTTGTTTGTGTATTACAAAGGATCTATTATCGTGTTATTGAATGTTAAACTATTACGGAACGCCTGTACGAGTACCACGAAGGGTCTGCTATTATGTTGTAGTGAATGTCAAATTGTTATGAATCATTTGAATGAGCAAATCAAGGGATATTACCATGTTATAGTGATTTCACAAACCACCTATGGAATGTTTGATTAGTTGATGATTAGTTTCGGCTAATGGCATCCTAAGCGGATGACCGGGATGAGCAAATGATTAGTTATGACTAATGACATCCAAAATGGATGACCGGGATGAACAAATGATTAGCTTCAGCTAATGGCATCCGAATGGATGACCAGGATAAATGATTGATTAGCTCCGGCTAATGGCATCCAAAGCGAATGACCAGGATGAACAAATGATTAGCTTCGGCTAATGGCATCCAAATGGATGACCAGGACAAATGATTGATTAGCTTCGGCTAATGGCATCTAAATGGATGATCGGGATAAATGATTGATTAGCTCTGGCTAATGGCTTCCAAAATGGATGACCAAGATGAACAAATAATTAGCTTCATCTAATGGCATCCGAATGGATGACTGGGACAAATAATTTATTAGCTACGGCTAAAGGAATTTGAATGGATGATCGGGATAAATGATTGATTAGCTTCAACTAATGGCATCCAAAGCGGATAACCGGGATGAACAAATTATTAGCTTTGGCTAATGGCATCCGAATGGAAGACCAGGACAAATGATTGATTAACTTCGACTAATGGCATCCAAATGGATGACCGAGACAAGTGATTGATTAGTTTCGGCAAATGGCATCCTAAGTGGATGGCCGAGTTGAACAAATAATTAGCTTCGGCTAATGGCATCCAAAGTGGATGGGCGGGATGAAAAAAAATGAGTAGCTTCAACTAATGGCACCCTAAGTGGATGACTAGGATGACTAAATTATTAGCTTCGATAAATGGCATCCTAACTGGATAACCGGGATGAATAAATGACTAGCTTCGGCTAATAACATCCTAAGTGGATGACTGGGATGAATAAATGATTAGCTACGGCTAATGGCACCCTAAATGATGATCAGGATGAGTAAATGACTAGCTTTGGCCAATAGCATCCTAAAAGGATGACCATGATGAATAAACAATTGGCTTCGGCTAATGGTATCCTAAGAGGATAGTCGGATTTGAGTGTTATGAGTTAGTTTTAAGAACTGATACGTTCATGTTTACTACGTTTTATATATTTTAAGTATATGAAAGAACTACAGTTGTTATGCTTTAAACAGAGAATAACATTAGTTCAGCTAACGGTATCCGAGATGAATGATCAGATTTAAGTATTGTAATTAGCCTCGATAATTGGTGAATTATTAACGGTGGTATTTACATAAGTAAGGAGAAATGAAAGAATTATGCTCTTTTGGTCCATGAATGAAATGTAATGTTAATATTGCTTTATTATGTTTTCTTAAATTGCCTATAATGCTTGAAATTACCTTTGTGTTGTAACAGGGACATCATACCAACATGGTGTGTAAGGAAATTCATTTCGCGGCTCACACGTTTTGAAAAGAACTATATATTCGTATGTTATGGGTGATATGAGTTCTGCATGAACGGACGTGTTAATCACTCAATTAGTCATCTGACCCCTTTTAGTAAAGACTAGTAATGAAAAATTGAAATGGAACACAAAAGGTGAATGTACGAACAAGTTGATATGATGTGTATGAATATACATATAAGGTATTCATCTAATGAGGATGTCGTGTTGTGAAATTACATGAGGTCAGGTTAATGAAAGTGCTAGTTGTGTAACTTGTTATTCGACACTCTTGTATGAACTCGTGATGATAACGAGATTAGAACAAGAATGTGAGTTTATGAGTATGTCGATATGATGTAATGTAAACCTATAAGTATAGAAATATAATATTATGGGCACGTGTATTGAGAATTCGTTCTATGGAAATGTTTATTTACGTTATCCTATATAGATTGTGCCTTATTAATGAACAGAATGCAATGATAAATCTGAAGAATCATATGGTGAAAAAACATCTAGAAACCGGACGATTAAAAAAAAATCCAGCAATTTTGGCATTAAAAAAGTCGGGTCATTACAATGAGCGAATTAGGATCAGTTTCCTTTATAGTAATTGTAGTTTTGGATGTTTACTGACTAAGAAAATTGGTCTTACTCAATTTGGAGCTATAGAAATCTAGTTATGAGTCACCAACCGAGACTAGGTCAAGACAGACCCTATAGGACAGTAGGTCTGATTTGCTGACGAATAATTTCGAGTGTCTTGGGGGTAGAACTGGGTTCTCCTCCCTTAATGGGACTTGTAGCCCCGTGTCATATCTTTCCAACGAGACCAACCTCACTTGAAACGGAGTCCTAGAACTTCGAATATAGTCAAAAATCTGAGGAGAGGTCGGAATGCGATCTCTGCTAGCAGATTTGAAAAGTCGCTAAAGCGACTATTTAGACACGTTAAGGGTGAAAATTGGGTTCTTTTTCTTTAGGAAACATGTGATATTACATTTTAGCTTCCAAAAGAAATGAGTCATGTTCAAAATGAAAATTTGTAATGATAACTATGGTCGGACAAATAATAATGATATTAATGGCTGAAATTGGTATTAGCTAGCATACATTTAGTATGGGGCATGGACTAGCATACATTTAGTGTATGTTAAGACCCCGAGTAAGGGGATCGCTACGCATCGACTCTTACGAGGTAATGATGATACTGGTGAAATTAGTATCGACAATGTGTTAGGCGGAAATAGTTGTGGTTGATCTTATGGAATCCTGAATGGGAGTTGAAAATGGAAGATGAAATGGTTTTAGTAGTTGAATGAAAAAGAGTTTCGATTGTTGAATATTTGTGTTACTATACTTATTGTGATATTCATGTTTCAATAATATGTATTTTGTTTCAGGAACATTGCATACACGACAGGAGTAGATCCTAACTTTTGTTCACTTTTTGTTATCTTGTTCTAGGGAGTATATCCTTGTATTTTGAAATATTAAAACATTTATATAACTTAATTTGCATAATTGATGTTTAAACTTGAATAGATGAACTTAACTCTAAAATTCATATAATCATGTTCCATGTATGCGTGTTTATCTCATTTATTTCTCTATAATGACATTTGTCGTTAATGTATGTTATAAATATTATGGTTGTGATGATGTTTGTGGGATTGAAACCCAAAACGATTGGGTCGTGATTGAGTTATGAGAAGTGAGATATTAGAAGTGTAAACATGGTATATGTCGATAACTTGGGACCTCCCGGTATAAGGGAGACTGCTGAAATTTCAGTGGAAATTTCAATAGATTTTTATATGAGAACTGTTTTAAAAAAATTACCTGTATTTTTACATACCAAATCATAGGAAAGTAACTATAATCGCATAAGAAAGTGTGGGGCGTTACAATCTTTTTTGAGCACCCATTTTATCAACATGCATAATAACTAATAACTTAGTTCATAAAGTTATGACCCTTATGAAAAATCTCTACATGTTTTTAGAGTGTCACTTATCGGTTCAAATCGCTTACTTGATTATAAAGGGTTTTTAAAAGCATGTAATGCATGCTATGGTTAATGGCTATGAAAGAAAAGGAAATTCATAAGCTTAAAATGTGTTTGAGGTTTTCAAAGACCTAGGATCACCATCAACCAATCACTTCACTCTCTTTCTTTTGTTATCTTTGTAAAAGAAATGACATATAACCATGCCATATATTTCATCAATAAGTCTTGTTTTCTAAAATTAGACAGGAAATAACCATGTCATCTTTTCAACATGAATTTTCACCTCATTCAATCAATGGTTAAAAAAGTCTCATTCTTATCAATTATTGGCATATAACCATGCCATTCCTTTCATTCTCATTCTCAAACTTAAAGAGAATACTAAAGCTCATTGTCCATCATTTATCTTATGATACTCCATCATTTTTGTTGTCTTACATTTCAATTCAAAGGAAGGGCCAAGGTTCACTGTCAATCATTAGCCTCGTCATTTCCTCATTTTTATTTCACTATCTTTGTAAAATAATGGCATATAACCATGCCACACATTCTATTTTCACCTAAAATATCAATATTCTCTTAATATAGGCCATAAAGCAACTCTAACTTTTCCTTTGATGGATAATCTTTCTAATCATTTGAAGACACATGATGCTTTATCATAGATATCAAAAGACATATTCTTCTTTCTTTTTCCTTTTATTTTTTTTACTTTTTTAGTTTTTTACTCTTGACCCCGGTATCAACTTTTGGCATTTGTTGTGCCTTTCCTCAATTAAAATCTCTCTTGTCCCTCCTACACATGATAGGCATTTTCCTACCTTTAACCTTTTCATGGAATTCCATCATCAAAACTTGATTTTCCTTCAAGTGCGGGCAATTTCTACTTTTGGCTTTCTCAAAGTTTTCCTGGATGCCCCCCCGGCCCAATTTAGGCTTTTTCCACTTTTAGCTCTTTCTCAATCGTTGAGCTTTCATTCTCAGCATTCCCTTTACCATTGACTCTATTATTGTCTTCATCTTTTCAACCAAAAAATCTCTCACATGCCCCCAATATGGGTTGTGATCTAGGTTCGGGTTTTCTTTCGAAAGAAAGATTGTAAAAGGCTCAAAATGGAGTTGCAAAGAATATAAATTTTACGAATTGTGAAAGGAATAAACAAAGATGACATTTTCTCATTTCAAGCAATGTTGGTTAGAACCAATAAATTTTGACCTCATCTAACGTAATAATTTGGACTTGCAAAGAAAAATGATTCGCAAGTCCATAATTGCTGTAACATCCCAATAATTCAAAGCCGAAATTGATGGTAATTTTTCTTTTTGTATGTCATCACGTTGTCAATGATTCTCACGACGGTATTCAAGGATTTAACAAGATAGGATTCATTCAGTGGTATAGTGCAATACTCATATGATTTCATAATGCAACATCCCAATAAAGTGAATACCCCATATATACATCCATAACATTTTATTTACATGTTCATACATCAACATTCTTGTTCTATTATAGTTATCAGCACAAGTCTTTATAAAAGTGTTGTATGGTCATTTCATAACTAGTACATTTGTCACACAAAATACATAATATCTAAAACATGTGGATACATAGTTCATATCAAAACATGTGGACCCGTGGGACGGGATTCCTACGCACCTTGATTGTGTGATATCCCTGTTACAAAGCAAAATAGATACAAGAATTATAAATAATCTAAACATGATAATAAACAACTCGAAGAATGTTATCAGGTAATCATTTTCGGTTCGGTTTGGTTTTTATCAAAAAAATATAACCAAACCAGTTTTTTTCAAAAAAACCGCAAACTGAAACTGGTTCAAACCGACCAGTTTTGGTTCGATTATTTTAGAACAAAAACTGGTTTTTTCAATTTGGCTCGAGTTTTTTTTTTCAGGTTGGGTTCGGTTTATTCAGTTTCAGGCTTATAAAACTAAAACCAAACCGAACCGGTTAGTTTTTTAAAAATTATAATCAGTTTAATCAGTTTTTTTTTACGGTTTGGATTTTTTAGTTATTTTTTCTGATTTTCTTAATTTAATCGATTTTTCAGTTTTTTTACTCACCCCTAGTTATAATTACTTTTCATTATCAATCTAAGAGGGCACTTACCGTTCCTTCTTTGACATAAAAATATCAAAATAATCTAAAAATACTAAAAATAATATTAATTTAAAGCAAAAAATAATAAACAAAATTTAATTTTTTAAAAAAATACTTTTAAAATACAAAATCAAACATACACTAAAAATAAACTAAAAATACGACTCAATCAGCACAAAAGATTGTTACCATTGGGGCCATATGGCCTAAACAACAAAATATTATTATTATTATTATTATTATTATTATTATTATCTGTTCACCATCAATTAGAATGCTAGTTTTTTTTATAAAAAAAAAAAAGTAACCTGGTAGAAAGAAAAAAAGGGAGAAATAACACAATTCAAAATTTATTTAGAAAAATAACATAACTTAACAAATAACATTTTTTACTCTTAAATAAAAATTGTTGAGGTAGTTTTAAAAGCTATTTTGAATTTTGAATTTACAAAATAAATCAAACTCTATTATTCTTATTCAAACTCTACAAATGTTGACAAGCAACAAATAAACACTTCTCTTGAAGGAGCCGCTGATAAACTTTACACAGAATTACATCAAATACACTTTAAGCTCAGATGTTCATGTTGACATAAATCCCAACAACTCTTAACGAGTTCTGCATTTACCTTTGTGTATTATACACCCAGACCATCTAGGGGTCGTCATCATAGGGAACATCCACAGCAAGATATGATGGAAGAATGAAGATCGGCCTTCCATTATGGTGGAATTCAGCAACCATTGAAGCGTGATTTGGCTGATAGTCCCAGTTATTACCAGTCAAGTCCAAACGCTCAAGACTACCTAAGAAATAACAAGTTTAATATAGGTTAGGATTCAAGTGTTCACATGAAATCACGGGCCATTAGCATCATGCTCATTTCATTTTGTACTACTGCCACCTTCCATGGAAACTTGTAAGCACTTGAAATTTGGCTAACTTTATTGTATATATCATAATACCTTAATTTTCCCAACAGAAAATGACGAGATTTCAAATGTAAAATGTGTTACCAATGTTATACCAACAAAAGAAACAAGTGGAAGTCAGCAGCCAATATTAATAAATAAAAAATCATTCAAGTAGACAGATACCTTTAGATAACTTCAGAGCAGAGCATATAACTGTTAAAGATTCTAAAGGCATGAGATTGTATGCTGTGTTGATGGCAATAATGTTTGGAGCCAATGACATGAGCTTTGCCAAAAATCTTGCAGTTTCAAACCCACCACGGTTTTTGCTGTACCAACTAATCATTAGTTGATCCATACTGTTGGCAAGAGCCATAATATCAGTTAAGAAAATAAAGAAATAATTTCAAACCTTATATTGATATCAACAAGCTTCAATTCTGCCATCAATCCTTTCTCTAGTTCCTGAAAGCCAAGCGAACCCAGTCCAACGCCTCCAACATTAAGTGTTTTAATAGATGTGCCCAAAATTTTTTGCAGGGGTCCTGCTACATCACTGGTTTACAGTAATTACAAAGTTAATGCAACTCAAGAACAAAACATAACAATAAATTGTTACTTCTATACCAGAGCCAACAGACAAACCTGCCAAGGCCATTATCTGCAAGTGAGAGAGAGTTTAGTGGTCTTTTCAAGTTTGAAAGGCTATCTAAAAGTTCAGTTGCGCCACTGCAGGAAAGCTCACAATTCTCTAAATACAACTCAGCCAAGGGAGAGCATCTATCAGGAGCCTCGATAATATAAGGAATTAAGCATCTGCAAAGTTCAACTGCAGCTTTGAGACTTTTGCCTACTACATTGAAAGTGGATGTGACAAATGAAAATTCATCTAACCTGATGCCATCATCCTCAATGGGATTGTCACTTATATCCAGGATCTCCAAGTTCGGCATGGAAACAAGTGCACATCTAAGACTCTCCACGTCATCCTTGCGAAGATCATTTCCCCTTAAACCAGACAATAATTTTATTAATAAAGTAAAAAACTGTCTGAAAACCAAAAGGCAGTCATACAATCTTATTAATCATCAGAGTGCTATGCCCTAAATTGAATGAAGGAGAGAAAAAATAACAGTTGACCTGGTTATGCCAAAATTGGGATAGCTTGGTTTAAGATATTGTTCAAGAACATGAGAAACAGCAGATCATATCACCTTATATTGAGTACACGTAATGATTGCAAAGACTTTCCTATTCCTAATGATAATGGAACTTTGCATTTTGATTTCCCATTGAGATTACCAAGCCATCCTGCTATCTGTAATGTTATTTCAAAATATCAATCTTTTGCAATTATAGATGGATTTGAAATGTATGATAGATCTAATAGAAATGCATTACTCACATTGTTGTCAGAAAGGTCAAGGATGGATAGGCTAGAGGAAGCATCAAGAAGAACGCTAAAAAGCATCCATGCAAAATTCCCGTCTAGATGGTTGTCATGTAATTTCAAAGAACACAAAGACCTGAGAACAGATACATTTACAAGTAAGGGCATGTATCATTGAAGTAAACAGAGGAAGCTTCCCAGGAGAACAAACTACATTTATACATGAGAGCCGAGCCATCGAGATTTGTAAATAGGTTAATGTAAATATGTAATACGAGTAACCATAATTTTCTGCTTTTATTCTCTATGCAAGTCCAGAGACGAGCTGTAAGGGGCTGTTTCAACAGAAAAAAAATTCCAGAATACATTCCAGAAAAATAAAAATCACACTAGAAGTGATACTGTGCGCATTGATTGGATATTGAAATACACCCAAGAAACTGACAACAGGAACCAAAATACGACAAATAATATTTGACAATATGGCAGCTGAGTTACAGCTAAGAGGTCAAGACTTCCTGGGGACTTGTCCAGTATATTTACCCTCTAAGTACAGACATGCTGATAACTCAACACAGCCCATTAGATTTGACAGTTTATGAGCATCTCACCAACCTCAAGAAATCAGAGAGAAAAACATACAGTAAGAAGCTGATCAAGAACAAAGCATAGGTTGAGAAGAATGGATATACCTGCCTGATGAAAGGAATGGTACAAATCCAGGAGGTAAGGAAACTGGATTAATTTCAAGAAAGCTGGATGTGTTGATTGAGAAGTGCTGTATTCCATGTGTGTGTGTATTAACCACATTTAAAGAACCGCATATTGCACTGACAAAAGTTGGTGAAAGCTTGCAGTAAATGAACTCTAGTGATGTCAACGTTTCACTGTTTTGGATCAACAGTTTGCATAATCCATCAACCTATTGATACAATAATCAAAATTCAGCATTTTTCATTGAATTTGGACACAGGGTAACACAAATAAACATTAGTCTGAGGAGCTTGACTACATTATGATAAGGAGAATTTCCCATTTTCAAGCATAGGTTACATGAATTTGATATTTAATTACATGGTCTCACAGAACGACTGAATTATTATTATCCAAGTAAAAAATAGCAGCATTCAAGTGCTTCTAGATGTACCAAGAAAGTCACGTCAACAGGATCTAGAGTATTTGGTTGGCTGCACAGGTTGGTGATTGCATTTTCTTAGAGAAATAATTTATCCTTGACACAAATTGATCACTAGTAATGTATATCCTTTTAACATTAGGGTCAGAGAAAATTGGATTACTTTTTCTTCTCGCAAGGAGCATCTTATCACCTCTTCGGAAACTATTATAAGTTAGTACACACAAATTACTTTCATTTCCTATGGTGGCAGAGCAGTATTTGGAATGAGTGTATTTATAGCATTTCCAAAGGCAGGGTAAAGAATCTAGGTTGGACAGGCTCATATTCATCCCTGGTTGACTTGTATAAGGTAATGATTTTATCTATATTTCTCAAAGTGGTTCAATTCTTTCCTTTTAAATTCCATATTATGGTGTCGAACAACAGATACATAACTTGCAAATTTGTCGAAAAATTGTAGTCAAAATTTGTAGCATGTATGGCAAGAGCAGTACTATTTGTTCAAGTGCTATGCTTGTTTACATTTTTTTCTCTTTGTAGTGCCTTTTCGGTGTTTTGTGGATATAAACTGATTACAATTATAGCTGAAGTTATTGGTCTTGCACTCTCTCTCAAAAATAACAAGAATTCTTAGCTACTTATAATATCCTAATGCACATAAAAAGGAAGCAAGCATACATGTTTCTCAGATCTGATCCACCGCACTATCAAACTTTGCAAGTTGCTCTTCCTTAATAATACCTGTTTCAAAATAGTTATTAGCATCTTGGTATTTATCAGTCTGTCCAGAAGCATTGTCTTGAGAAAGATTAACGATGTGAGACGTGGCTTTTAATGCACATCATAGAAACAGGTTAATATAATAAAATTTCTTCCTAACATGCCTAAGATTGCTTCTTGACAGAAAAATATTAAACAATAATGATACTAGGGGTTGAATCTTCTCTCCCTCCTGCAACTTCAGCCCAGAGGAGGTAAGCAAATGTTATCATTATATTGAACCTCAGGTTGCTTGTACTATTCTTAGTTAATTTCTAGGGAAACCCTCAAAACATGACAAATCTAAAGATGAGATGATCTGGTATGAAAACATGCCAAGGAAAGCTTTGACAAAATGAATAAACAAAAACTCCTTCCATGATTGTCAGGACAATGGTAAGAAGTTCTCAAGCCCATAGTATCACTTTTAAAAAGAATTCTATCTAAACAACCCAACTTTCAGGTTTTCAGCATATACGAAGGCCAGCAAAAACCAAAACACACTCCAGCCAAAATGAATCCATTAAAAATAATAATAACAACAATAATAGACATAGAGACTCTAGAAACAAATTCAAAGTTGTTGATGGTTTTATTCTACTAAAGGGATAAGAACATACACAAGTTTCTGCAACACAGAACACATTTTGAAGTCTCAAACAGCTGCACAGAGAAAACAATATAAATGAACCTAAACCATGTTAGTATAACTAAATTGTTTTAAACATAATGGACATATTAAAGAGACTCCACAATACATGTTACATTGGATAAGTAAAATCGATTTGGTTTCACATTGAACGGTCACTTGCATGAAAGCCTTGATGATGGAATAAGCATATTGTCAAAAATCAAACGAAGAAACAAGCTTTTCTGCATAATGGCAGATTTGAATAGATGTTCACTAAGCAACTCGGTTTCCTCCAGAAATTAAAGAGGCTAGGCATAAGCTCTCCTAATACAAAGAATTGGCAATGCATGTTACCTAGCATAGTGCCCGAATTGTTGGCAGTGGTATGATAATTTAGAATAATTTGGATGATTTACATGTCCCTCGCAACCAATACATTTCAGCATACCATCTGCAAGGAACATAACAGCATTTGATGAAACAAATTCCTCAACTTAACAAAGCTAGAAGCACATGCAAATACATTAAAAACAAAAAAATCACATATGTGTTTCTGAAATGCACTTTCTTGATTAGTTGCCTCATCTTTTTTCTTTTTCTTTTTTTTTTTTTTTGCGTGAAATAACATGATTCATTACCTGAAACATTCATCTCACCGATGCATCCATCAAAAGAGGGGAGCAAAGCTAACTCTGCTGCTTCATCAAGGCAACTGTTTATCCGGTTAATATAAGAAGAATAAGAAGAAGAAGAATCCAAATACAAGCAAAATATATATATAGAATAGGTAGCAATACTTCTGCAAATGTGTTTGCCAGTATATCCGTCGCCAGTCAAGTTGTGTTTCAGAAGGGTGAGAAGGGTCAGGCCAGCGCAACTTAAACAGCGCCTTCCATGCCGAATCAAAGTTTCCATTTCTGTTGTAAGAAAACACCAGTGAACTGTTAGAGGGGGCAACGAGAGGAAAAACCCAAATAAAAAGAAATTCTGACGACCTCCCACGCTTTCTCCCACCATCGTTCAAAGGAGCCTCGTAATCATTGCAGTCCTTGAAAGGCCTGCTCCACCCAAATAAAAATCAAATCAAACAAAACATTTCTTCCCTTTTTTCATAAGCATTGTTCTGCACCGCACCCAGTTACTTACATATCTGTTTCTAATTTGTGCAAAGCCAGCGGGGGTAATTTTGTCAACAAACGATTAAATAAATGAGACGGGAGGTCATATATGTCCGGTCGAACATCATCATCTCCGGCGGCTGCTGTTATATATATATATAAAAGAAATCAACAATTTTGCAAGATCAAAAAATTCAAAATTGAAATCGTGAAGAAGAAATCACCGTGCACTACTTCTCTTTTGATCGCTTCGATGACTAGAGATATTAGAGAAGGAACTTTTCTTGCCATTCCTATTCCTAGTTTTGTAATCTTAAAACCAACTGGGATCAGCTCTTGATGGAACCAGCGCGGCGTTTTTCTATGGTATAGCTACTCTCCAGGCCAGTCAAGTATAAGAGACGACCCGTCTCCTATTCCTTTGCTCCTTTGTTTTCAGCTTACGACGTCGTGTTGTTGTACAAGACTTCTTTAATTTTCAATTTCATATCAAATATTTTTTTTTAACCCAGATATTCAGGTCAATTTACACACAACACACTTAATCTCTGAATTTGAACATTCTATAAGTTCAATAAACATATAAAATACAACGGAATTACATGCATACATACATAGTGAAGCTTGAGCCTTGATGCACAATGAGACATGTTTTTATACCAGATTATTTCATATCAAATATTTTTTTTTTTAAGAGTTAATGTTTTCGGTTTGATTTTTTTAAAATAAAATAACTAAATTAATTTATTTTTTTAGAATTAAAATAGAAATGATTCAAACCAATCATTTTGGTTCGGTTGGTTACGTTAATTGATATGAAAAACCTACTTAAATTTATTTGAGCTTTTATGATTAATTTGCAAATCGACATTGTTGCATACTTTAAAGAGACCAGCTCAAAGACAAGCGAAGTCATTTATTTTGCAAAACCTAATGCTACATATTCTGCATAAGTTCAATCTAGGTTTCAGATAATTAACTTCGAAATGCTAATGGATAAAGGATACAGAAGCTTATATGTTTGTTGCTCACAAATCATTGCCTAATACAGATTTATTATTAATAAAAATTTAATTTCTTCTTAATATTCATATAATATTAAGTTAATAAATCTAATATTTGATTGATGAATCTAGAATAAATATAAAATTTATGGGACAAAAATACTTTGCAAAAAAAAATTATAAAATAGTTATAATTATGAGATTTTTATTGCATCAAAACATTGTTCTTAAAATGTTCATGGCTGATACTCTCTTAAATACTGGATATTTATTAAAGTTGTAAAGATTAATACATATTATGTTATTTTCTTTATAAAAAGAAGTAGTTATTCTCATAAGCTAAAGTGTAATAGATACTTAAAACTAATATGTCAGTACTTTTCATAAGACATGTACACTGAACTAATCCGCATGAGAATTTCATATGAAGAGAGCATCTATGTCTATAGAAAGACTCATGTGACATATAGATAAGTGATCTTTAGACTTGACATCACTAAGTTATTTTATATAGACAATTTTATACTTTGATCATATTACATGTTATCTTAATCAAGATAATGAAGGGACAGATATTGGGTATAACATGAATTGTATGAAGGTATTTGAGTGATCAAGAAAGGATTCATCATCCTAGGTGAATTAAGGGAAAATATTTTATTTGTTCTCAAATAGTACTGATTGAGAAATCCTAGCCAATGTGGAATAAGATTTGAAAGGAGTTTCAAATCTTATTCAACCGATTAATGACTATTATGTAGAGAACAAATATGATTTAACATGGCAGACATGCTTCATGCTTTAATGTTAAAGCAGAACATTATTGATGAAATGATATTAACTACACTAAGAAACTGAGGAGAGAAAGAGAACCTTTTACACCTGTGTGCCTTTTATAATAGTGTTTAATTATGGATGAACCAGTTCAGTTTGGTTCAATTTAATCAGTTTCACACTTTTAAAACCGAAACCGAATCAAACAAATTTTTTTTATATAATCGATTCATTCTGTTTTTTTTTTGTTGGTTTTTTGTCAGTTTTCTTAGTTTAATCGGTTGGTTGGTTTTTTGCTCACCCTTAATAATTACATAGGTGCACAACAAAATGACTAAAATACCCTATAAAACAAAAATTATTGAACTGATGTATAAGACTGTTGTGACTTTTCCATTTTAATTGCATAGTTGAATGACTTAGTTGCCCTTAAATCCAAATTATCTTAAGCTAGCATCCAGTGGCTCTTTGGTCTTTCACTACGATTTCTTTGTTATTAGTGGGTTGGGTCAAGGGAAATTTGATATTTTAGTTGATATAAAATATTATTTAATATTAAAAAGTCAATGACGTGTGCTGCTCATGCATACATGCATGGCAATGTTCGAGATCTATGGATGGCATGTGCAACGTCATCCGGTGGCCAATCTCAGTCTTCTTCGGCAACATTTGAATCTTCGTGGTGGCCCTTCCATCATTAGGCGATGTGTGTGACATACTTTTTTTTTCTTCTTTTCTCCCTCCTTATCAATTTTCGTGGCAGGCCTCGTAAAGTTTCAAAGCAGCCTTGCAATTTTTTATTCTCTCAGATTTAATCTCTATTCTTTTTATTACTATTTTTTTAAATAATTCATAGAATTTGAATTTTCTTTCAATTTCATCCTTCTTTGATTATTTTATCTGTTAGATCTGGTCCCCATTTCTTTATTGTTATTTCTTTTTGTTTTTTAAATTGAATTTATTTTTTAATTTCATCTCTCAACATTTTATTTTATTTAATTTTTATGTCAAATTTTGTCTTTATTCTTTTTCAATTTCATTCCTCGATATTTTATTGGTCATGATTTTATTAATTGTGAATTTGGATTCATGATTTTTTTTTGTAATTGCCTTCTATGGAACAATTTTAGCCTCAAGACCTAGGTCATGGGTTTAAATGGTTAGCCAAGGTTGACTTAGGTTTTTTTAGAATCTTTTTTACATTTTTTTATTTCATTTTTCAATAGGGTTATCCTGATCTCTTGTGCGAAGTCGCATGTTTCTCGAATTAACCTAGGTTGACTCGGGCGAAGTTTATTTTGTTTGATTTATCTGCTATTGTCTCAAGCGAAATTTGTTTTTATTAGAGATGGCTTTTAAAATTGATTTTTTTTTTGCGATTTTATCCTCCTTTAGTTTTTTTTTTCCTATTAGATTTAATATTCATTCTTTTGATTTTAATTGTTTTACTTTGAAAAATCTTTTAATTGATATTTTATTCTATTTCATCTTTCAACATTATACTATTTAGGAATTGAGTTTTTTTATCAAGCCCATGTTTGGGATTTCATTGGTTGTGGATTATACTGAGCTACCCAAATTTCAGAAATTCAACCGGGTTTGCTTCTTTTTTTTTAGCTAATGGTTTTTCAATTTTATCCTTCAGCATTTATTCAATTATAAATTGAGCTTTGTTATTTTTATTTATTTTATTTTGCATTGGTTTTTTCAGTAATTTTATAAATAATATGGGTTATCTTAGTTCTTTTTATTTATCGTTCCTTGTTGAATTTGCTTTGATAATTTTTTTAAATTAATATATTTTTTTATTTTATCATTTAATATTAGATTGATTGAGAAATTTTTTTATATTAGGCTTTATAATTTTCTTCAGTTTCCTTTCTATTCATTTATCCCGATCTCATTATTTAGACTGCGGGTTTGGTGGGTTAGCCTAGGTTGACTTAGATTTTTTTTAGGATCATTTTTTTAATTTAATATTTTTTTTATTTCATCCTTTAACATTAAGTTGTTTAAGAATTAAGCTTCATAATCTTTTCTAGTTTGCCTCCTATTGAATTATCTCATTTGCATGATCCGGGTCAAGTTTAGTTGGCTTGCCTAGTTTGCTGGTTGTTTTTTTTCTTTTTTTAATTGATTTTTTAAAACAAATTCATTCATCTATGTTGGATTTGTTTAGAGATGGACTTCAACTATTTTTTTTCTTTGCATTTTGTTGGCTTATCATAGTCTTATTACTTGGATTGCATATTTGACATGCTCATTTAGGTTGGCTAATGTTGGTTTTTTTTTTCATTTTTTCCTTTTCATTTGATTGGCTAGAATCTTTACTTCATTGTCTTTTTCATTTTAATAACAACTTATTTACAGGTTTGTATGTTTGTTTTTGTTTTAATTGATCCATTTATTGTCGTTATCATTTTTTATACTAGTTTTTTTTCTCAATTGGATCTATGCCCCATGTTATTGTTTTTTACTTTTTTAAAACACACTTGCATCGCCCAAAATTTTTTTAAATCGGTTAAAAGAAAATGTTGGTTCATGGTGTAGTGAGAGCCTATAAATGTAGTAAAAAAACTAAGATTAATCAAACTTTTATGGTATATACAGGCTTACTATCATAGTGAATTTGCATAGTGCAATAAGTTTGTTTAGGAAAATTACCCTAACTATCCTATAGTTTAGTCAATTTTTATTTTGCCACTATTATTTTAAAAATTACAGTTTACAACCTGAAAAAAGTCAACAAAAAAGTCAAAATAGACTCATTAAAATCATCATCATAATCTAAGATACTAGTACTACTACTAAGTGCAGATAAATAGTCACAAAAGATTTCGATAAACATTTACTCTCTCCATCACTACCATTAATTAACATAAACATGGATTACCTTGTTAGCTGCATAAAGCCCTAAATCCACCACATGTGCAAGATTGTAGTACAAATCAAAAAAGGCATAGAATACATTAATCATAAATGAGGAAAATATAATGTTAGCCAATATGCTACCAGTTGTAGCAAATCCATTACTAAAAGCAAGAGTTGTTACAAAACCAGCACCATTATAGTATGCATTTGCAAATCCAACACCTATAATAGCATTAGCAAACCTTACACCAGATAAGCCCAAAACAATGAACCTACAACTAGTAGAAGCAACACCAGCAAAATCGCCAATAGTTGTAGTAATTACAAAACCACATGTTGAACTACTAGTAGGAAAGCCACCACCAAAACCACTAGTAGAAGCAAAACCAATTTTACTTTATCACGCACAACTTTCAATCTAAATATCAAATCAAGCTGTTATTTTGCATGGAGTCTCCTGACATGTTGACTTACCATGGGTTAGAATTTCGGGTCAATCAAATTTGGAAAGGCTTCACAACTTAGGTTGACAGCCGGATAGTTTACATGAAAAACACACAAAGGCTTAAGTGAGTGGTAAAATTGTAAATAGAGGTAAATCACCTTTTTAAATAGGCTGGAACAGTTAGAACTTCTAGCAACAATGAATTTTCAGTTCTTCCTCCTTTATTTTGAAATTTTTGAGAGAAAAACCTTGAGAGAGTTACATTTAAGTGATTAAATAAGGTTTCAGAAGGATTTAAATGAAGGATTCAAGCCTTTTCAAGGATTTTTAGAGCTTAGAAAATAAGAGTTTAGGAGCTAGAGAGAGAAAAAAAGAGAGGAAGAAAAACCTAAGCTCTCCTTGCAAAATACTCATTGATTTGTTGCTAACAAGAGGTTAGGAACTTTATTACCATGATTGATCAAGGTTTTATTATGTTTTAGAGCTTGGGTATGAATGTTGGTATTATGGAAAGTAAGGGTTTAGTGATGGATTGTGAAAACCCGCTAAATTATAATCTGAGTAAAATAAATAAAGTACCGAATAGATTAAATAAAATGATTTTAAGTATTGTAATTGGATACAATAGAATAACATGTAAGATGTTATGGTGTGAATTAAGTAAAAAGATGAGTTGAGTGACAAAAATAGAAATGAGAAGAATGAGGGCCAATGTGTAAATAGGTAAAAGTTAGACTATAAATGCTCCATCTTTTTCTCTTTTAGCCGTGAGCTTGAAACAAAGAGAGGGGAAAGAATTGTGTAATTTTCTACTTAAATTCTCATTGATTTTATTAATTAAAGTGAGTAATTAGAGTGATTAGCTTAATTAAACATCAAAAGGGGTTGATTTTAAGGTGGTGAGTGCATTGGAGGAAGGATTTCAAGGTAGGGTTTGAAGAGGGAGAAGAAGAAAACTTGATTTTTCTTGCATTATTTCCTTAAATCCTTATCAAAGTGAGGTAAATAACATGCTCCAAATGATTAATTCCTTTAATTTTATGTTTGATGAAGGATTATGCAAAACTATGATTATGTGAAGTTGTGGATTTATGCTATAATTTATAGGAATAATGCAAATTATGTTTGAACCATGTTAGAAAGCATGAATTATAATTGGGTAAGTGTTTAATTTTAAATAAAAGAAACAAAAAATTAATTTCCCCATTTTAATTGAATATTTGGCCAAAAGAGGAATAATTTAGGGGATTTGAGGTTTAATACAATTGTTTGGAAAATATGGGAAGATGAAAGTTTACAAGTGTTATTATATGAATGGAGTAAGAATTTTTCAAGAGAAAAGAAAAATCTTCACTTCCTTCCCTAGGTTGTTTTTGGCAAAATGGAGAAGAAAATTAGATAATGGAGTTTAAATGATATTATTGAGGAGTTTTTGGCTAAATAAAGAAGAAAAATTATATTATTGAGGAGTTTTTGGCTAAGTGGAGAAGAAAAATTAGATAATGGAGTTTAAATAATATTAATGAGGAATCTTACTAAATTGAAGACAATTGATGTTGATAGGTTAAATTGAATAGGTACTTTTGTGAAAAAATAAGTAAATGTTTCAAAAAGAGGGGTTTTATCCTCCTTGAATTAAAAGTCAATTAAACTTAATTAAGGGTGCTGGATTTAATCAAAGAATATGTAATGGGTATTAGAATTTTACCGGTTTAAATAAATAAACAATGACAAAGTAATTTTTATTGGTACAAAGGAGGCCGCAGGACGTAATCAGCAACAAGGGACCTCTTCACGTGCACAGACACTAGGTAGGTGTTCGACACCTTGGAGTAATTAATTAGTTTATTTTTTTATTGTAGAAGGAATTTTATAGATTGTAAATTCTAGTGTTGGTTACTGGAAATAATGCCCTGGTGAATGGGCAAACCTTGAAAAAATTATTTCCTGGTTACTGGAAATAATGCCCCAGTGAATGGGCAAGCCTTGAAAATTATTTCCTTGTTGCTGGAAATAATGCCCTGGTGAATGGGCAGTTACTGGAAATAATGCCCTGGTGAATGGGCAAGCCTTGAAGATTATTTCCTGGTTACTGGAAATAATACCCTATTGAATGGGCAAGCCTTGAAGATCATTTCCTGATTACTGGAATTTATGCCTGGTTGAATGGCCATGTTAAGAAAATTAATTTACAAATTAATGGGATAATCACTCGATGTAAAATAGATTAATTGTAAAACCTTGAAGTTAAATATGCTAGTTTGTGAGAGACACTCTTGATATTTTTATTTTATTTTAGTAAATTTATCCCTATGTCTAAAAGAGAATTTATGAAATTAAAAATTTCAAAAAGAAAATAAGACAATTAATTCTATGATATAAAAGTCACTTTAATGTATATGAATAATTAGTCCTTAATCAATTACTTATTGAAATGTGTAATTGTTTTAATCATGTTTAATGCGATTATGTTTTTAGATACATCGCACCCTCGATCTGGAAAGTAAATGCTTGGATAAATAATTTTGTTATGTGATTAATGTAATTGGAAGAACTAATATTTTGTTGTAATATACTTTCACATATAAAATTGTAATGTTTAACTTATTATCTTGTGTATGATGTAATTTATAATGTTATTATTATTAAGTTGAATTATGGTTGGTTGTATATATATTTGAGCACAAATACTTAAAAAAAAAAGAGACGATGCATGTTAAGAATTTATTAGATTTATTATAGTGTTCTATAGAAAATAGAATTGAGATATTGAAATATGCTTGAGTTTTTGAAGTCCAAATGATGGGACAAATATTATGATTGATGTTACAAGTTGAGAAATGATTGAGTGGATAACTTGGTATCTAAAAAATACAAAGTAAACTCTGCCAAAATTTAAAATATATATATATATATATATATATATATATATATATATATATATAAATTGGTAACTACAAATATATATCATATATTTTTGAGTTTACAAGTTGAGATTGTTACATGGATTGTTTGAAATGATATTTTTGATTGATTTATGTGTTCTTGAGCTTGAATAATTAATGGGTATGGTGAAAATAACATAAAAATTGAAGAAAAATCAATGCTTCTCATCAATTGGGTTTTTAGTCAATGATGGAATGAGAGGACTTGGATTGGTTAAATTAAATTGATAGGAAAATCGTGTTTAATTATGTTGAAAGTGTGTTCTTAAAGTCAATTGTGATGGATTAAATTGATCCATGAAAAAGAAAAGTGAAAAACAATCTAGTATGATCATAATGTCCATTTCAGCCAAAGCAAATAAAAATAGAGGAATTAGGGTGTTAGTGAAATATGTTATGATGTGTATGAATGATATTGGTTTAAAAGAAAAAAAAATATGAGGAAAGAAGTTGATTTTTAGCCAAATCTTTATTTGTTAGGAAAGTTGAAAATTGTTGATGATGTTGTTTAAAGTTGAATGTACAGCTTGAAAACGATAAAATTTGGAGTCAATTTCTGTAGAAAAGTTATATATATGGATGTTAGCTTTTAAATAGACCCGGTGCTGATTAATTTGAATTATGTAACTCTAGATATAAGCTAAAAACTAGGCAAAACTGTAAACTGATATAACTTTGGACAAATTTCAGATGCTATTATGATTGTTGATTTCGAATTTAAAAATGATGGATTTTGGAGTTAGTTTGTTTTAAAAATTTATAGATATGGATGTTAAATTTCAAATAAAACTGGTCTTGATAAATTTGAAGTTATATAACTTTAGGTATGAGCTAAAGATTGAAGAAAGTTTCAAACCGATATAATATTGAACAAATTTTTTATACCACTGCAATTAATGGTTTTAGGCTCATAAATGGAAAATTGGGTGTATCTTTCTTCATGAAAGTTGTACATCTATGTCTTAGATTTTCATATAGACAAACCACAATTAAAATTAAGTTTTACAATTGCAATTATGATTAAAACACTAAATAGTATTCTGGGTTTGTAGGCTAAATCGACTAGAATTAGACAATTCTAATTTTTTTCTTGGAATTGTTGTTGAGTGAGGGTTTTAACACCTGAATTTATAAGAAAGAATAAGAACATGAGAATGTTTAAGGATATAGAATTTTAATGATCTTCCTTGCTATTAGCTTGAAAGTAATAGTTGAGTGAGAAATGAAATGAAGTTGTGATGTTGGTTATATTATTTATTATAATTGAATTCCCGGTGGTACATGAGAGGTTCTAGAGATTAAACAATAGCAGGCAACATGGAGCATGAACACGTACATATGCTCCAATTAGGTTCCTTGCACCTTTTCCTACTTAGAGAATTTCTTAAGCATTTAGAATTGCAAATTCTTTAAATGTGCATGCATTTATATAAATGTTAATAACAAGAAAGGGTTGATTTGACTAGCTGCCTTGAATGGAGCTAATGGCGTCAGCACGACTAACTTGTCGAGTTATTGATGGTTCATTTGGGGGTGATGTAGCTATATAGAAATGAGATTATTGTTGCGATGTCGCGGTCACACAAATTAATTACCCTAGCTTCAAACACAACACACAAGATAGTATAGAGCAAGTAAGGGGTCGATCCCATGAGGAAGGTTCAAGTCAGATTTTTATGCTAGTTAATATGCAATTTGGGGGGGAGGGTTTGGATGTTATCTAGGCTAAAGCAAAAGAAAACAAAAAACTATCAAACAAAATTTAATAAAATCAGAAAATTATCAAGAGAACAAACCTTGGTCGCAAGCACACATCCACCTACAGAAATCAGAACTAATCATGGAAATGAAACATCAATTTATATTCTGAATATTTATCTCTTCTTAACATTGGTTAGTTAATGGATCCGCCGTATAACTAACCCTAACCATCAAACAACCACAGTATCCGCACTAGTAATTTAATTCAATGGCAGCCTTAAGAACCAGATAAGTTGATTAATCATGAAAACATAAATGTCCGCAGTCTATGTTTGATTTGATTGAATGTTCTTCCTAAGATTAATAACGTAGATTCACCACAATTATTAAACTCAGTTGCTTCACAAGTTTATATACCACAACTCTGGTTATGATATCAAACTTAGCAATAGATTGTCTATAATAATAACTTAAAGTCCGCTCTAGCAATTAAAATAAACAATCATGGAAAAAATAAGCATAGGAGAACAAACATATTCATCATATAAACTGAAAAGAAAAGGTAAAATAAATCTCACAGTTCTTGAAATCCGAAGGTTTCTGTGTCCTTGTAACCAAGAAAAAGTGTTTAGTTTTGCATGTTTTTTGAACAACTAATCAAAAAGAAGGAAGAATGCATAATTTCAAGTTTCTTAGAGGAGGTGGGCGTTTTTCTCCTCTTGGCTGGCTGCCCCCTTCTCTTCTCTCATTCTTTTTATATCATAGGAAACCCTAGTCTCTATTTTACAAAATAGTCCTCCCTTAAGTAGACTGTTTACATTTAAGTACTTCAATAACTATTTTACTAAAAAAGAAGAAATAATCTTGCATGAAATCTTCAAGCTTTGACTTAGAGGAGCTAAATTGCTGAAATAAAAACTTGGATATTGGTTTAAATGCTTCGGAACATAATTTGGACTCGTTTCTTCACGAAACCTGTTTGTTGGCAAAATTCAGTTGTCATCTTTGAAAACTTATATCTCCCTCATATGACATCGTGTTTGGATAAAATGTGGAGCATTTATAGAACTTTGAGTCAGGAATCCAAAACAATTGAGTTTGCATCAATTGGACTTCTGTAGCTCCAGATATTCAAGTCGTAATGGCCAAAGGTCAACATTGACAGGTTGCGAGATTTGACTTTGAAGGCTGAGATTTCCATGCTCTTCCTTATTTTATTTTCTTGCCTTAGATTTCCATAAAGGTATGGATGTTAGATTTTTAATGCCATTGGAATCACTTCATTTCAACCTTTAGAGCTCATGCTCTACACAAAATATAGACTGAAGGTCAAATCTACCAATTATCTCCAATTTACTCATTTTTTGCATTATCCAAAAGTGCTTTCAAAACATAAAATAAAGAATATCAAGGCATTTTATATATAAAACATAGGGAAAAAACTAGTTAAATATGGGTGAAACTATCGAATAATATGGTTGCATCAATTATGCATTTAAGTATAAAGTGTAGATGTTTATTAACAAAGTGAATTTATTGTTTATGTAATTAACAAGTATTTGTTGAAAAGATTAATTTGACTAGTTGTCTGAAAGAAGCTAATAGCATCAATGTTACTGATGATTGGGAGGTTACTAGTCTAGCTATCTGAAATGAGCTAGTGGCATCAATGTGGATGATGACCAGGATATTTTTTAGACTATCAATGTTACTGATGACCGGGATATTTGTTAGACTAACTCTTTAAAAGAAGCTAATGACATCAATATGATTGATGACCGTGAAATTTTTTAGACTAGCTATCTTAAAGGACTGAAAAGAGCTATTGGCATCAGTGTTACTAATGACCGGGATATTTGTTAGACTAGTTGTCTAAAAGGATCGAAATGAGCTAGTAGCATTAATGTTACTGATGATCTAGATATTTGTTAGACTAGCTATATGAAAGGAGCTAGTGGTATCAATATGACTGATTACTAGGATAATTATTAGACTATATGTCCAAAAGAAGATAGTGACATTTGTCACGGGGCGCGCGTGGATCGGCTGAGCGACAGTGGCATCTGCCTCTTGAGAGTGTGTGTTGAAAAGAGAGTTTTGAGTATAATCATAAAATTATGATTTTAAGGTTCAAGAGTCGCCGCTTAGTATTTTGGTTACTGGAAAACCTATGGTCTGCAAGAGTCCGGGTAAGGGACTGATTGTGCAAGGAGAAGACCCATCACCCCTAATGCACCTTACCTAAAGTAAGCTGCATTGCTGTTTGATTGTTTTTCTAGGTCGCTTTTCTGTACATTGGTCTTGTCTAAAGCTTAAGGTAGATCTCTCTTTGTGAGGAAATCTCTACCTTATCGGGTTAAATCCTAACCATTCTAAGGTTCAAATTTTAGCATCGCATTTATTTTGTCTTTTGTATCTTTAATACTTGAGGGTATACTTTACAATGTCATTTTATACCCTCAAATATTAAAGTTTACAGCTAAATCCTAACACCTTAAATATAAAGTGAACAAAATGATTAGTTAAAGGTTTTTGATATTTTGATCAAACCCTAACAGATAATCATAAACTAGTTATTGATATTCATTTTAGCATTTTTAAAACATGAGAAATATGCAAATTTGTTTTTTGTTTTTATAAAAAATATGCTTAGAAAACTTTTAGGATTTGACTGTATGCATGAAAATAAAATATTTTTGTTTTTTGTTTGTTTTTTTTTAAAGAGGACATTAATTTAGAATTTTTTGAATTTTTTTATAAAACATTTTGGAGAAAACTAGGTATTTTCATACCGGATTTGAAATGACCTTGGATTTCTTTGGATTTTTTTTGTTTTTTTGTTTAATTTTTTATTATATAATATTATATTATTAAAAATAAATTGGGCTGGACCCGGCCTGGCCTTTCGAGTTGGGCCGCAACGGGTCCAGCCCGACTCAATCAGGGTGGGTCGACTAGCGACCTAACAGACCCTTCTTCTCTTTTTTTTTGGGTGGGCTAGACCTGGCCCAACCATCTAGGTTAGGTTGAAACGGGTCCAACCCAGAGCAGCTTAGTAACTAGTGTAACCCATAGATTGAGGTGCATTGTAAATAGCAGAACATGAATTATAATTCATATTCTGCATATTTACATGCAGCAGGGGAAGAAGAAAAACAAAATGGAGGGAAAAAAGAAGAAAGTTACCTAGCGTGGGGGTTGTTGCCATGATGAGGAGGTCTGACTGGTTGTTCAAGAGGCGTTGGTGGAAGAAATGGTGGTCAGCATTAGTTACGGGAGGAAGAAGAAGCCGGCGGTGGAAAGAAAACAATAGGTGGTGGCGGCGGCTGTTACTGTTACTAGTGAGAGAATGAGTTGGTGAAGGAGGTTGAGCCATCATTGGTCACAACGTGGGTAAGGTTGGAGTGGCTGGGATCACGGTAGAGAGAGAGAAAAGAGAGAACTGACAACAAAAAGAAAAAAATAGTAGGGAGGGAGACTGGTTCTTTATCAACTTTGCACCCGATTTTCTTCATGCTCGAGCCATAAAATCCACCCCTATTTATAAGGAATGAAATAGGGATATGTTGTCTTTAATGGTGTCAAATATTAGCTCTTGATTTAGCCACGAAGGATCCCAACCATTGGATCAAAGTGAGTGTCATGAACTGTCAAATTTGGCAGTTGAAGACTGCATGAGTTAGCCTTTTTGCACCGGCTCCACGACCGTAGTGTGTCATTGGCCAGAAATGACCATATCGAAGTGTAGTAAGATGTCAGAAAATCATTTTAGTACAAGTTTTATAAAATTTGATGGAGAGATGAAGTATTAAATGCCCTTGAAAAGTAGTACCCTAAGTAGTCTTTCTAGGAAAAAAATGAATAAGAAGATGAAAAGTATTAAATGCCCTTAATTTGTGATTTCTCTCAATTACACTTCTGATTGGCTTCACACTTTCAATTTGTGCACTTTTGCCCTTGACAAACTTCAAATTTAACCCCGGATTTCATCTTCTTTTTCATTTTCATCCTTGATCTTAGATTTCTACAATTTAGCCCCTAATTGACCATTAAACTTTCAAATCTCTTCAATTTCACCCCTGATTTTTGCTAATTGGGTTTCCATAGTTTGGCGCCTTTTGTAAAATGGTCATTGGCTTCAGATATCTTCAATTTAACCCTTAATTGACCATTAAACTTTTAAATCTTCAATTTCACCCCTGATTTCAGCCAATTGGGTCCTCATAGTTTGTCGCCTTTTATGAAATAATCATTGATTGTGAATTTCTTCAATTTAACCCCTAATTGACCCCGAAACTCTAATTATCTTGCGATTTTACCCTTGATTTGAACCAATTGACTTTGTAAAAATTAAGTTTGGTTTTCTAAAATTCCAATCTTCTTAATTAAGCGTAAATTGGGCTCCCAAACTTAATTTTTCACCAATTAAGCCCCTAATAAAATTAGTTTGACCCATTTAAAGTATAATTAAGTCATTACACCTAATTAAATCCTTCAATTGGACCAAAATTAATTCTTAAACATTATTAAACTTTAATTTGGCCCATGATTAAATCAAATTGACTTATTAAAAATTTAATTATATCATTGGACTTAATTTTTATGCAGATTCGTCCAATATTGACTTATTAAAAATTTAATTATATCATTGGACTTAATTTTTATGCAGATTCGTCCAATAATTATTTAACTTGAGCTTGAATCTGCATTGTCTCTCTAGTTTTAGGTAAAATAGGGTACAATTAAGCTTCTAATTCTGTCCAAAATTGTAGCTTGATTTTTTCTACATTTGAAATCATACTAGCTTGCTTTTTCAAAAATGCTAGTCTTTTTTCTATTATTATTTTATTATTTTATTTTTATTTTGGAAAGGAAAAAAATTGAATTTAGGGATAATCCAGAAATAAGTTATGACAGTTGGCTCCCCTTTTTATAATGATTACGACAGAAAGTATCGTAAAAGACTTTAGATAGTAAGTTTTGTAAAAAAGAAAAATGAATGAGAGATAACAGATTCACCAAATTAAGAAATGGTCAATCCATCTGAAAATGTTTGAAGTGAGGGCTCAAAAGCGCACTTAGAGGAAAAATAAATAAGGCTAGAAAATGCATTATCCAAAGGATGAGGGTTAGAAAGCGCATTCGAAGGAAAATGAGAGATGGTTTGTAAAGAAAAAGATGATATTTGTGAAAAAATGAAAGATTTTTTTTTGAAGTGGTATAGTTGTACCAGACAATCTATCTATTGGTAAAATTCAAAAATATTGAAATGGTCAAATTGTCATGGGTGACCTACCCAAATTAAAAATACAAAAGGTTTTTCAAAGTGGTCTCATTGTAATGGGTGACTTGCCTATGTAAAAAATACAAAGATTTTTTAAAGTGATCTCATTGTAATGGACGATCTGTCCAAGTAAAAAATACAAAGATTTTTCAAAGTGGTCTCATTGTAATAGGTGAACTGTCCAGGTGGAAAAATACATAGATTTTTCAAAGTGGTCTCATTGCAATGGGCGACCTCCTCATGGGGGAAATGCAAGATTTTCAAAGTGGTTGTAATGGGTGATTTGTCTAGGTGAAAAATGCGAATATTTTTCAAAGTGGTCTCATTGTAAATGAGCAACCTGCTCAAGTGAAAAATACAAAGATTTTTCAAATTTGTCTCATTGTAATGGGTGACCTCTCCAGGTGAAAAAATACAAAGATTTTTTTTCAAAATGGTCTTATTGTAATGGACGACCTGTCTAGGTGAAAAAATGCAAAGATTTTTCAAGTGGTGAAAAATACAAAATTTTTTCAAAGTAGTCTCATTGTAATGGGCGACCTGTCCAGGTGAAAAATTCAAAGATTTTGCAAAGCGGTCTCATTGTAATGAGCAACCTACCCGGGTGAAAAATATAACTTACCTGACGAAAGGATTTGGCCAAAGATGTCTTTAAAGGATGACATGATAGGGCTTAAAGGTGCACTATCTAGGAAATGAGAGCTCAAAGGAACACTTAAATGGAAAAGAGATAGGGCTTGAAGGCACACTATCTGAGAGATGAGGGCTTAAAAGGGGACGAGGACTCAAAAGCACACTCGTAAGGAAATAGGTTTAGAAAACACATTACCTAGGAGATGAGATCTCAAAAGAGCACTCGAAAGGAGGTAGAGTTAGAAAACGCACTACCCGAGTTGAGGGCTCAAAGATATACTTGAAATGAGGTAGGGTTAAAAAATACACTACCCGAGAAATAAGGGCTTAAATGTGCACTCGGAAGGGGTAGAGTTAAAAAACGCACTACCTAGGAGATGAAGGCTCAAAGGTGAACTCAAAAGAAAAAAAAAAGGGCATGAAGGCAAACTATCTGAGAGATAAGGGCTCAAAGGCACACTCGAAAAGAGACAGTGTTACAAAACACACTACCTGATAGATGAGAGCTTAAAGACACACTCAAAAGAAATTTGCTGGTAAGACACTAATCTGTCAAAGATCAAAGTAATGCATTATGATCAATATGCATATATACTTACCTAAGAAATATAGTTCCCATTTCTTTATGGTGTTTCCTTTTTCTCAAAAGTTTGAGTCTTTGTAGTAAGCTTCAATGACTTTTTTTGCTCTTGCTTACTCGAGTTACATCTTGTGATCTTGACCTTTAGGAAAGGTATGGCATCATCATACTTACAAAGCTTTATCTCAAAAGTTATCAGCTCTGCCCTATATTTTCTGTTTTCTTAGAAAGGGAATCATAGAGCCAGCCCTATTATGTGTTTGTTGGATTGCCCCTCAATCTGATCATGTCTTTAAGTGTTCAATTCAAGTTTTGGGGACGACGTTGTGCAAAAAAAGATTTGGTTATTTACAAGAAGTTGTTTTTATGGAAAATTTTTGGAATTTCAAAGTTATTCCAAACACAAAAAATCATTTTGATGTTGGTTTAAGCAAACTTGTTCTGAAAATAATTCTAGTGATTCCTATGGGCAGGTTTGAAAGTCTTGTTTTGTTGTTTTTGGTAGAAGTATGAAGTGATGTTTTATTGGTCAAAATAGTTTAAGCTTTAATTTGAGGGTTTCAAAGAACCGGTCTTTAAAGCATTCATTATGAATAATGAAGATTGTCTCATATAGGGAAACATTGCCTACCAATCCAGATTGCCTGCCTCTTATCAGAAAAGGGCTTGATTGGGCACGTAACATAGGCTTGGGCTTTTTTGTTATGAAGAAAAATGATATTTATAGGCTTAAAAGGTGTTTAAGAGATTTCAAGACTAAGGATCACTAGTGCTTGTTCCCAAACCTTTTTGTCTTTTGAATTGATTTGCAAAATGGTCAATCGTGCCCCTTAGTGTTGGGCTTGGACTTTTTCTCTTTGTTTTATTCATTTGGTTTTTAGCATCATCATATTAGTTATTTTTGTGGAATGTTCAAACCCTTTGGACCTTTCATTCCCCCAGCTTTGTTTGGACACCTTTAATCATTGAGGATCTTTCTGCATATTTCTCACACTTGCCCCCCAATGTAGGGTGTGATTAAGCCCCACACCATCAACCAAGAGGCCATAAGCCCTATTTTACGACCATTAAATGATTCATTCCCCTCAGCATTTTAGAAATTTTCTAAGTACAAGGCTCACCCTCCTCGAGTTCTCGTCAACCTATTAGGAAATTTTCTAAGTATAGGTTGACCTTTGTTGGGTTTTCCTCTGCTCTTTCGAAATTTTTCTAAGTATGAATGTTGACATTGATCCATCCCCTTCATCCCTTAGAAATTTTGCTAATTATAGGCGTCAACATGGGTTCCCTTCAACCTTTTAGAATATTTTCTAAGTATAAAGCTCATAAAGCTCACATTTCTTGGGTTCCCCCTAACCACTTAAAAATTTTCAAAGTATAAAGGCTCACCCTCCTCAAGTTTCCCTCAACCTCTTAGAAATTTTTTTGAGTATAGGATGACCCTTCTTGCATCCCCCCCCCCCCCGCCCCTTATAATTGTTTTTAAGTATAGATGTCGTTATGGGTTCTCCCTAGCCACTTAAAAATTTTCCAAGTATAAGGCTCACCCTCCTCGAGTTTCATTTAGCCTTTTAGAAAATTGTATAAGTATAGGCCGACCCTCCTTGAGTTTCCCTCCGCCTCTTAGAAATTTTTCTAAGTATAGGCGTAGACATGGGTCCGTCCTCTTTACCCTTAAGAGAATTTTCTAAGTATGTGCATATGCATGGGATCTCCTTAGCCACTTAGAAGTTTTCTAAGTATAATGCTCACCCTCTTTGAGTTTTCCCCCAATCACTTAGAAAATTTTCAAGTATAAGGCTCACCTTCCTCAGGTTCCTCTTAGCCTCTTAGAAAATTTTCTAAGTATAGGTTGACTCTTCTTGGGTTGCCTTCCGCCCCTTAGAAAATTTTCTAATTATAGGTGTTACTATGGGTTCATCCCCTCTACCTCTTAGAAATTTCTTTAAGTATGGGTATCGTTATGGGTTCCCCAGCCACTCTTCAGGTGATGGGCTAGATATCTCCCTAGTGTAATAGCACAACCCTTTATGAGTTCCCCTCTGCCTTTTAGAAATTATTTTAAGTATAGGCTTAGAAATGGATCTGTCCTCTCTACCTCTTAGAAATTTTTTGAAGTATGGGCGTCAACATGAGTTCTCCTCAGCCTCTTAGAATATTTTCTAAGTATAAGGCTCACCTTCATCGGGTTCTCTTTAGCTTGTTAGAAATTTTTCTAAGTGCAGACTGACCCTCATTGGGTTGCCCTCTACCTCTTAGAGACATCGATAGGGATCCATCCCCTTCACCCCTTAAAAAGTTTTCTAAGTACAATCTCCTCCTCAATAAGTTTCTCCACTTGTTATAAAAGTTTTTTTAGTATGGGTTCCTCTATGGTTCCCCTTTATATGCTTATATATTCTTTTTAACCATGGTGTATTCCTTTGCACACGGGCTCTCTAGTATATTACTTAGGGTTTACATCCCTCTTATCATATGAAGAAAATTCAGGAAACTCGTCATATCAGGCATTAAAAAAAAACCTTTGCATATAAATATCACAAAGACATGGAGGACTACTGATAAACCTATATCCCACTACCCCTCCGAAGGCCTAGAAATCCATGATCTTAGGCAACGTGCCCAAGCCTAGCCTTAGGAAAGAGCTCAACCCTCATGAATTTAGCCTTAGGGAAAAACCCAATGTCATGGGCTTAGCTTAGGAGAAGAGCTCAACCATCGTGAGCTTAACTACATTTTGGATCATTTTCTCTCTATATCTTTAGATGTATAAAAGTCCTCTATAGACCTACCATATTTCCATTGACATTAATGTTGTGCAAGGGATAATGTATAAAAGTCATCTAAGAGCCTATGATTTTTCCATCAACATTAATGTTGTGTAAGGAATAATGTATAAAAATCTCTTAAGGGACTACCATATTTCCATTTCATTATTACATATGTCAAGGATATTTTCTTTCGTTAAAACTATAAGGTCAAAGTTACACTTTAGCCTTATTTCTCCATAAAAAAACAAAACTCATGGGTTATAGATAAACCATGAATCCTTCAAGCTTTAGGTTCATAATCTTTTCATTCTCAATATTTTTAGCATGCATATTTTCAAAGTTTATCTCTCTAAAATATCATTACACTTTCTCTCTTTAAAAAGATACATAATTAATTATTTGAGAATCTTCAAATCTATCAAAGAGGACCTTTTACAGGTACCATCCATCTTGGCTTACCAAACACCAAGCATTAGTCATATTGGCTAGGGAAAATAGATCATATTACTAGAATCAAGAGAATAATCGATTATCCAACACATAAACCTTGCTCCTGAGCTAGTTGGATTTTTTAGGACCTCATCCATTAGGAAGACGTCTGGAAGTAACGTCGATTTATAAGAAGATTCCTTAACAACGGCAGTGGCCTGTTTCTTTTAGGAGTTGAACTGTGGGAAGTATCAATAACAATAGTCGTTTAGCATCTACTGGAAGTAAAGGAAGAACGTTAACAACGATCCCTGCAACCTCACACCAGCTGGGACTTGTCAGGATGGTGGTGGCTTACACAAACTGTAGCACTCATTCTAGACCTCAAGATTTAAAGGCAAAGTAGCTCCAGTTTTGTGTTAAGACAAAAACATCCCTCTTGCATTTAAAGATATGAAAGTTATTGCCTCTTTCCTTTTTAAAAAAATGTTTTTATTCTTTCTTTTCATGCCCTAATGTTCTTTTTGGTTTGTGCTCGCTATGATGTTCTTTCATGGGAGCTCATTCTTATCTTGATAGGTCAGGCTTTATTCGGTAATAGCATGGTTTCCTTCTCATGAAACATGGGCTGATTCTCTAAGGCTCATACTTTTTGCAAACAAGATGGGTAATGTTGGTTGGACTTTATGTTTGGTTAGGGTCATTAACAAAAAAACTAAAAGGCCGTAGTGAATCATTGTAGCATATGAGGAGATTCACTGTGGATTCAAGCAGTGTAATTATTGTTTTGCCCTTCATTGCTCTTAACAATTGCCTTGGCACTAAGGGTAAAATTGTATTTTTCATTGGATCCAAATGTCATTTGAGAATTGATCAGGGGCAAAACAGTTGTTCAAATTTATAATGCACAATAAAAATATTCTTTTGCCCTTGAAATCTAATAAAAAATGGTTTTCTGCTAAAGGTTTTTTCATTTTTTTCTTTTAATTTGCATAGTGAAATAACACTTATACCCTTGGGTACTTAGAAAAAATGGCCTTACAGGGAGGGGGTTTATTTATCATTACATTATTTTTTTACAGTAAAATTACGTTGTTGACCTTTGACTTTCTAGATTTAAAGAATAGCTTTTGAGGATGTTTTGATCTTTGCACCATGGTTTTTTTTTTTTAATAATGATATGCCCTTGGGCCCTTTTTTGTAATTTACCTTATTAAAATATTAATAAATTGGTAAAATATGATGACGCGTGCATGCGCATCAGAGTCCTCTATGCTATTCTAGAGGCGTGTGTGGCTAAGTATGGTGGCAAAAAAAACCCGATCGTCGTCTCATTTGATGTGCAAGGATATGGCGCAGCTGTTGGAGTGACGCGTGCTCCAAGGAAGGTGGCAGTTCGGTGGCAATGAGGTTTTTTCTCCTGCCATTTGTTTCTCTCACATAGGTCTTGGTTTTCATGCTTGGCCTTGAAAAATTTAGTTTTGACCTCTATTTTGTATTTGTTTTGGGTTTGGTCCTCATTCTTTTGATTTCTATTTGCTTTGATTTTAATGCTTCTTGAGGTTTTTTTTTTCAATTTCATCCTTCTACGAATTTAATTTAATTTATTTTTTTACAATCTGGTCTTCATTCTTTTAATTGTTTTTTTTTCATCCTTTGCATTTATTTTATTTTTTTGATTTTGTCCTTTAGAATTTTAATTCATCTTTTTTCAAATTTTGGTCCTTATTCATTACTCTTTTTCTATCCTTTTCTTCATTTATTTTGTTTTTAATTTAATCCCTAATTAGTTTTTTTCAATTATTTTTAGTGCAAGATTTGGTCCTCATTGTTTTTTTTATTTTTTATAATTGAAAATTTTTCTTTGTGATTATTTCTGCCTTTTACAGGGTTGTCCCATTTTCATGATCCGTCTCACCAATTTCAATGATTTACCGGGTTTGAGTTTAGTATTTTTTTTAAATCCTTTTAGAATTTTTTTTTTCATTTTTATAATTTGACATTGAATTATTGGGCTATGAGCTTTATGATTTGTTCAACTTTCTTTTTTGTGGGGTTATCTCATCTTATATCTTGGGTCGCGGGTTGGTTAGGTTAAGTTTCTTAGTTTAGTTCAGGTGTAGAATTTAGCGGTTTACAGGTTTAAGAGATTAACTCCGATTAACAAAGTTAATAAAGACACGGGTTTTCGTGGTTTTTTTGCTTTTTTTAAGCTTTTTTTTCATCCTTTACCATTTTTTTTATTCGCTTTCTATGAGATTTTTGTGGTCAATTTTAAAATAATATAAGTCGTCTTACTTTTTGTTTTTTTAGCTTTGTTAAATTTAGATTTTCTAAAGGAATCTTGTTTTCTGGATTGAATTGAATTAATTGATTTTATCATCCAATATTTAAGTTTTTAGGTGTTAAGCTCCTGGGTTGAGTCCAAGTCAAGAATTTAATGGATTGTGAGTTTAAGAGTTTAACCCAGATTTACAATGTTTGCATCATTTTGATATTTTTTTTCTCCAACCAAAAATATGGTACGCCCTATTTTGGTTTTTTATTAAATTTATTGATTGCATCCCTGACATTTAATTTGAGGCAATACTTGAAGGAATTTTGTTTTTTGAAATTAGTATTCTTTGTTTATTTACTTTTTTTTTCTATTTAGTTATCTGGTATCATGTTTCGAGTCATGGGTTCAAAAGGTTCACTAAGTTTGGATCGATCATTTTTTTCATTGCTTTTCAATATTTTTGGATCTTGAGTCAATGATCATAATCTTGGATTTTGTTTTTTTAATAAAAAAATATGCATCATCTTGATATCTTTTCTACGATAAAAAAAATAATAGGTCCGCAGCGCTGCGGGAGCCAACAATCAAATAATGATCGTCCGTTTAGTTCTGCTCATGAGTTTTGACAACCTTACTTTGTTTTACTAGTGCTTTGTTTTTTAATATTTTTTTCATTGATTTTTTTTATTTCATCCTTCTACATTTTTATTCTAGGGGATTGACGATCATTATTTGTTTAACTCTCTTTCTATGGTGTCGAGTCGTGGATTTTTTTTTTCGTTCTTTAAAATCCAATAATAGCGCTTAAGCATTGTTTTTTTTACGCTGCAAAAAAAAACAGCCCAGCCCGTAGCGAAGCGTGAACCATTTATCTAATATATCTTTATATGTAAATGTTATGGTCATATGTTCAATTTCTATATCTATATCTCATTAGTTGTATTGATCAATACTAGGCTTCATTTTCTATTTAGTTGCAAAAAATCATGATATTTCCAAAATACAAGATTAATTAAGGTTTCATCAAATGCTTTTCTAAACCATTATATATGAAAAATTTCTTCAAAAAAATCATGTTTGCATTTCTAACAAAAAAGATACATATAAAAAAAAGAACAAAGAGAAAAAAAAAATACATTGCATGAATTAACATTTCTTAAAAATACAAAAAAAATAATTTTTATATTCTGCATGTATCATGAGTTTAATAACAAGTTTATTAAAGCCGTGAGGAGTTGGTCTAAATTTTAAAAATACAAAAAAAACCAATTTGCTTATTTAATATCAAAGATTATAAACTTAGGCATAACACGTATACCTGATATTAAAAGAAACAAATATGAAAAAAAATATATGTTTTTAGCTTTATAATGACTAGGATTGACTCGTAAAGTCATAGTTCACTCTACTAGGATGGACCTGCTTTAACCAATAGACAAACCAATGATTAGAAAAAACACAATAGTGCCTTAGTAATAATCAGACAAATAAGCAATGCATCTTATTTTAGGTAGGATATACTAGAGGTGATATTATCATTTTTATACATAATCATTCTTTTTATCCAGACTTTAAAAACTAGTTATGGTTCCTAATGACCAAAATATTAGGTGGAGACTCTTAACCTTTTAAACCATAAAGGGAAAGAATTTGTTATTCTTTTCACACCACTTAAACATCTTGATCTTGGAGAATGATCGTTGTGACGCCTTACACGTGTGAAACCACACATAATAAGGAATTCATAAAACATATGGAAACCAATAAGCCTATCGTTGTGACGCCCTTCTTGTACTTAGATTAAATTGACTAAGGTATGATAATTATTTGTTTTTGATGTAGCCTCCTTAAAATTCACGTTGACCTAAATACTTTAAATAAGTCCGTTTAATGTATTTTTGTGCTTCTTTATCCTAATTGACCCATTAGAAACTTCTAATGGATTATTTGATGTAATTTGGATCGCATTAGGAACATTATAACACCATATTTAATAATTGTTTTTCAAGCAAATTCGACTAACCCATCTCTTTCTCTCTCTTCCACTATTTTTCAATAACTTCATTTTCTCTCTCAAGCTCAAGAACTAAAGTGTAGATAAAATGAAGTGTTGGACTACATAATATAATTTTCCAACTAAAAAGAAATTTGAAAACATCGCAAGGCAAAGTTTTTCAAATAAAAAAAAAACCTAACACCACAATTCTTTTTTAAAAAAAGTTGCCATTTTTTTTGCTTTCAATATTGGTCTCCTTATTTTTAATCTTTAGCAAACAATAAAATTGAATTTTTTATAAAATTGTGCATTAACACAATATCAAGGTCTTTTTTAAAACAATGATGTTAAAAGCAAATTAAAATCAATTATAAAATTTAATTTCTAATTAACCCAATGTTGAAAAATAAATTAGAAAAAAAATCAATGTTAAAAAACAAATTAAAGGACCATAAAAATATAAAACACTATTCTAGTAAACAATATTTTATGGAGTAGTAAATAGTAAATTCATCGGCTTTTTTAGGCTAGAACCATGATAATTTTATAGAAAGAAATTAAAATAAATTATAAAAGACAATTTCTAATTAACACAATGATAAATAATAAAATTAAAAAAAAAATTCAATATTAAAAAAGTTAAAAGACTAAAAAAATACAAAATACTCTTATATAGTAAATAGTGTTTAAGAGTTGGTAAAGAATGAATTCATAATTTTTTTAATTTTTAATTTTTTAAATTTAATTTTAATATATAAATATATATAGTTGAGTCCATAAACCTATAAAGTTCTCAATTAAGTCCACAATGTTTCAAAAAAACTATCAATCAAGTCTTTTTGTTAATGTTCATTAATTTTAGTGTATAAATATGCCCATTAGACTGAAAGTATTAATTCTCATGAACTTTTTTTTTTTTTGAAATTAGCGCTATTTGAGTGTATAAAATACGTAAATTAGACTTGAATTACAATTATTTTTGTTTTTGAGAAAATGACTGAATTGAGAAATACAGGAAATATTTGGGACTTAATTGGTAGAATTTAGATTTGGGATGTAATTGAGAATGAATATATATGATTTGGGACCAAACAGAGGTTTCTTCTCCGATGGAAAGCAAATAAGTCATCAAGACATCAACCATAGACTAAACACAACACCACCAGACTCACACTTAAAAATGGCTGCCAATTTCTGGACCTCCTCTCACTAGTAAGCCATTAACGGGCCAATCTTTTTTTATGTATCTTTTGAGGCATTTCTCTTGTGTTTGTTTATATAATGTGTTCTTGGATTATGTGCAGCAAGCAGCTTTTTGACCAAGAAGAAGTGGATGTGGTGCACCCACTAGACAAAGAAAAGGGCATAACTCTTGAAGATTTCAAGATCATTAAGACGCAGATGGCAATTTGTACGCTTTTATTTTATTTATTTGTTTCTTTGGTGGGGGGATGCTATTGAGTTTCTTATTTTGTTAGCTTTCACCTCGGAAATCTGCGTGGTTTTTCTGGGTTATCAGATTGCAAATGAAATTCTACCATATGGGTTCTTATTGTTTGTATATGTGGTGGTGATGCTTGTATCTATTATTGTCTAATTTCTACTAGAAAGCAGTTTTGCATTTGAATTTCTTGTGTCTGATAAACTTGGACTCTTGAAATTAATTTGTTGCTGTCAAGTTTTTTCTCCCATGAAATTTGCGTTTTCTGTTTGTCCTTAACAATCCAATCCTTACAACTACTTTTCTTGAAATTCGCATATACATATCATTTATTTATTTTTTCTGTATTTCCCACCCTCAGATATAGGCATTTTGGCTCAACAAGTTAAAGTGAGGCAAAGGTTCGACCTTTTTCTTCTAAAGTTCACATGTTCTTATCTTGTCTAGTATCCCATGTTCTTCCGTGATGAGTTTCATTTGTCATATACCAATTGATTTTTTTTATAACTTGAGATTGTATAAAAAAAAACAATAAATGATTTTGCTTTTCCATTTTGTCACCCTCGCTGAATTGATGGGGGAAACCAATTGATTTTTTTATTACCAAGTGCTCATGGGATCTTTTCGATTTCTCTGGTTTCCTTTTATAAGGTTTCACCAATTGAATGTTTTTTTTGAAATTATTATTCGATGTTTCAGGGTTGTCGCTACTGCAGTTGCATATATGAGGCGTGTCTATACCAGGTATGAAATAATTTCTGATGGTAAGAAAAAGAGTATGGTCACCATCCAGAATCTTTACTTTAACCTCCCTTTTGAGATCTGAATGCCGAATTGTCATTTCTAATCATCTAAAATACTCTTCAATTTCAATCATATGCATTCATGAGCACTTGGTATGCGATGCATACAAATTGATAATCATAAAATTATTATTCAATGTTTCAGGGGTTTTTTTTTATCTCAAAATGTATATTCGGTCATCCTACATATTTAGCTGGAAGCTTCTGTCACTGGTACAATCTCCTGGGCTGCAATGCCTCGTAGGCTTTCTTCCTGCTGTTTTTCTCACCCACTTCTTCAGTTCTCTAATCATATACTTTACTCTTTTTTCTTCATTAGGTCCCTTTAAATCAGCAGCCCTCTTATTTGTAGGTGTAATAGTAAAGCTGATGCATTGCCTAGGAAACAGCCAGTAGATTTTAGACCAAATGGTATAGCTCACTAGTCTTAATTTCTCTTTGTGCTTCCAGAAAGAGCATGTCAGAATACGATCCACGTCTTGCAGCCCCAACTTGCTTGTATTTGGCATCAAAAGCAGAAGAGAGCACAGTTCAAGCCAGAGTTCTTTCATTTTACATAAAAAAATTATGTAATCACTTGTTAGCAACTTGATTGGTTGATTCATTGAGTTCTTAAATTGTAGTTATATTTAGTGCTAAAACTATTATAATTTGACCTTGTTGCCTCACAGATTCTGATGACAAGTATAGATATGAGATCAAAGAGATACTTGAGATGGAAATGAAGATTTTGGAAGCTCTTAACTTTTATCTAGTTGTATTTCATCCTTATCGTTCATTGCCTCAGTAAGTATTTTATCTTCTTTGCCATGTTTCTTGTACATTATAACCATTTTAAATTGAACTAACAGGCTGCTTTGGTAAGGTTTTTCCTACTACATGTGCAATTCTGAAAGACTGAACATTGTCATCAAGTTCAGGATTGAAACATGATTTATGATTCTTATTGTGCAAATGCCATCTTGATTGATGTCTATTGTGCTATCAAGCTCCAACTCAAAGCTTACCTTTTTTTCTTCTGTGTATTCTCTCATTTGTTTTATTATTAACATCTTATGAATCTCTCAGTTAATTATGTGACTTTAGATTACTATTTATTAGTTATATCTTATATAATTAGATCATACTAGATTACTATTCATTGGTTTCCATTTTCTATCTGTTTCTTGTATAAACAAATGTAAAAGAAATGTTAAATTACTTCAATCTGTTCCAAAACTCTGAGATGGAGGCATGTTTATGTTAAGTAGACTACTAGAACTGGAAGCATACCTAAAAATGATTGATTGCTGAATTGGACGTGACTAATCATCTAAGATATACTAATTACAGAAACATAATTGCATAAGTTAAGATTAATCACAGTACTGCTAAGTTTCAACAATTCTAATATGATTGGATGCTGAATTGGATGTGATCAGTCATCTCTTATGTTACTAACTAGGAAACCTAATTGCACGGCTTTACATTCATTAATACACTAAATATCAACAATTCTGCTTTACTGGTTGCAAACTGTTATCTTGTGATATTTATGTTGCAATTTGAGCACAAGAACATTTTCTCTCTTATGTTTCTTCAAATCTTGGCAGATTTTTGCAGGATGCTGGCATAAATGATATAAACATGACTCAATTGACATGGTAAGACTCCAATCTCTAAGACTGAGGGGGTGTTTGATACGTTTCTAATTCTGCTTTTAAGTGTTTTTTTAAAAGTGCTTTTGGCTTTGAAAAATCATTAAATTGATGTTTTTTAGTGCTTTCTGATGGTTTTGATGTGTTGATTTCAAAAATAAAAAAATCTAAAAAAACTCATTTTGATATATTTTCAAATGAAAAGTTATTTTGAAAAGCACACGGCATCACAATCTTTAACACCCTCCAAGTAAAAACACATCTCCTAGCTTGGGAAAGACGCACTCTTTTCATTTGAGTCCTTGAAATATGGGGCAGGTCTTAATAAGCTTCGGCGTGCAAACTACAATCATGTTATCATGTTTTAAGCTTTGGCATGCAAACTATAATTTGGGAGAGTTGCCTAAAGATGATCGACATTTTGTGTATAAAAAGTGTGTAGAACTAGTTTGTCACTATTTATACATGTTCTAATTATGTGGGCCATCATTACGTTCACTATACATGTGTCCTGGTATTTAAAATTGGTTCATAGAGGCAGCTTCCTCTCTGTGGCCACAGATTCTAATTGTAACTGATAGTTGCAATTGCTGTCATTTGGAAATGGCTGATAAGTTAAATGTGAGAAGCCCTGGTGTTGAAGAAAGCCATCCCATAGTACAGTTTTCTTGATGAACACAGGGATTTTTGTTCTAGCACTGGGCCTGAATGGCAAAAACAAGCACCCCCGGGGATTTTTAACAGGAAGAAACACTAAGGATAACTGCTCTTAAGTTGTGAAGAAGTTCTGGAAACGTTCTTTCCCTTTTTTCATTAAAACTCTGCGCAGTCTCTTTTTTCATCTCTATCTCGAAGCTGCTGCCTTAAATCGACGAGTAACTCTGTTATGTTAATTTTTTAAAGCCTTTTTTCCCTCTATACCTTTCGTGCTTGTGGATGTATCCTTCCAATACGCCAGTGCTTGCACTCACATCATAAAAAATTATTGTCTGCATCGTGATTTCTTGATCTTTGATTCAAAATGAATAACAATGCTGGGACTTATACAGGGGACTTGTCAACGACACGTACAAGATGGATTTGATTCTTGTACATCCCCCACATATTATTGCTTTAGCCTGCATATACATTGCTAGCTTGTATAGAGAAAAAGATTCGACAGCATGGTTTGAAGAGCTCCGTGTAGATTTGAATGTGGTGAGTTCTAAGCTCAAATTATTATGAAACTCGCAAGGGGAGGTTAACAAACTGCTGCAAAGTCCACCGAATTTATGTTGGAGCTATATTGCTGTAAATAATGTGCCTTTGTATCTGATTTGGCAGGTGAAAAATATTTCAATGGAGATGTTATATTTTTATGAAAGCCATAGATTGATTACAGAGGAGAGAATTACTGCTGCTTTCAACAAACTGAAACCGTAAATGGTTTGGCCATCCCTAATCCTCAACTCAAAAGGAGAACTCCTGTCAAATGCCATGGAATCTATGTAAAGAAATTGTTTAGCCCTCGTCAAGAGCCCGGTTCCTTTGGATTGTGTAGTTAGGATAATTAGCCTTTGTATTCACTCGAGATTCTCTTTGGTGTGTATAATCTGAAAATTCCATGCGCCTGCCCGCATGATACCTGTATGTGTTTCAAATTAATGAGCTAAAAGCTTCAAAACTGATACCGAGTGTGTAATTTCGTTTTGTGGTCAGCATAAGGTACAAACCACAACGAGCCAATGCTAGGTGAATCTCTTTATGAAATTGAATGCATGAATCTGATATTGCGACCTGAAAGGGAGGAGGTGCTGCATTAGCCATTAATGGTAAGCAACTCCTGCTCCTCGCATTTCTCATGCCCTGCATTACATTGTTCAAGATCATTTCCAATAATTCCATCCATCGTGTTGCCCTTTGTTCTTGGCTTGCAGCTTCTCTACACAGCAGCATAGTATTTGAAAAGGAACAGCGGAAGAAGAAGATTGCTTCAACTTGCTGGGTATTTTTGCAATGCTTCAGAAGGAATAGGTTTCGGGTTTTGTGCAGGTTGAGGAGCAAACCAAGAAATCATCTGTTCTCCTACTTTATAAAGATAACATGATTGGTACTTCAACAAAGTTAGAGCACAAAATAAATCGATGCAAGAGCACAACCATATAAACACTATTTCTTCGTGACCCAATTCGTAACCCGAGCATAAGAACCCATTTCATCACGAGTCTCGTACAATTAAATGAGTAGAAGTATAATTCATGAAAACACTCTAAATCCATTGATACGATGCTAAAAATTAAAAACAAAATAAGAATTAAAATTAAATCAAATCCAAACATGTTCTCAAAACCCATTTTTGAACTTCTATTTTTCAATGAAATTCAATTGTTTCCCATCATTTCATAATTTGTGGCACTTTCGTTTATTTAATAATAATAATAATAATAATAATAATTAGAAAGCAAAACAAAAGGTAAAAAGAAAAAGGGACCAAAGTGTTGGAAAAATAAATAAATAGGAGAATCAAGTAAAATTAAAAAATTATAAAAAAATCCTAGTTCAAGAAGGAAATAATATAAAAATCTAATATTATTTTCCCAGTTCAGGTTTTTCATGTTTTAAGCGAAACATATATGAACAATATAAATAGACCCCACCTCCCCCATCCAAAAAAAAAAAAAACTACACCAACAAAAAGAAAAAAAAAACAAAAAGAAATAAAGTAAAAAAGAAGAATAAGAAAAAAAATCAAAATCTCTCCTCATCTTCACCTTCTTCCTCGTATCTTATCAAGCCCTAGGTGCCATTATTCATATTTCCTTCTCCATACATTATCTTCTCTCTCCATATAGCCACCACATTAGTAGCAACAACCACCATTTTCATGAACCTTCCTCGTCAAACCCAAAGACCTAACACTATATAACAACCCACTATACCAAAATCAATCTCTCCATGCACAACCATAGACCTCACAAACCTTTCGTAGTGACATGCAAGGGGTTGCTTGGTGGAGCTGCCTCCTGGAATTGAAGAAGTTTTTGGTTTAATCATAAAGTCATGATTATAGAGTTCAAGAATCGCCACCTAATATTATGATCACTAGAAAATCTAATGGTCAGTGAGAGTCTGGGTAAAGGAACTACAATGAAAAGACGCATTACCCCTAGTAAACCCTATCTAAGGTAAACTATATTGTTGATTGATTGTTTTTCCAGGTCATGTTTCTATTTATTTATCTCATGGGTTAAATGCTGACCGTTCTTAGATCCAGATTTATCATCGCATTTATTTTTTATCTTGTATCTTTAATAATTGAGGATATACTTTATAGTGTAATTTTATACTCCATAAATATTAAAGCCTTACAACTAAATCTTAATGCTCCGAATAACAAACTAAATATTTAGTCAAACCCTAATGGATAATCATAAATTGGTTAGGATATCCATTTTACATTTTTAAAACATGATAAAAATGTGATTTTTATCATTTTTTGAAAATATGCATAAAAAACCTTTAGAATTTGGCTGTATGCATGAAAACAAAACATTTTATTTTGAAATGAAAGCTTTTTTAAAAGCTTTTTGGATTTTTTTGAAATTTCAATGAAAAATTAGATATTTTTAATACCGAGTTTGTATCTTACAATGTAAGTTTACGACCCAATATTAAGCAAAATTATTGGAAAAACACACGACAAACCCATAAATGATTATAAAATGGTCCTTGAAAATTTTTAGTTTTTTTTAATGGGCTGCTTGGCCTCTGACCCAATTGGGTTGGGCCGACTACAAGGCCAACAATATTTTCTTTTTATTTTTTTAAATAGGTTGGACCCAGTTTAGCCCGCCCACGTTAGATGGTCACTAGCCCAACCCAGTGACCATGTTAATTATCTTCTGCTCACATTTTGCATATAGATGATAATAGTAGGAAAAGATTTACAGGAAAAAAAGGAAGAGAGAAAAAGGTTACCTGGTGTGGAGGTGGTGTGGCTGCCATTGCTGTGAGGTCTGGCGTGAGGATGGTGGAGGCTGGCGTGGATGAGAAGAAGAGAAGAAGCTGGCATCAGCTAGGTTGTTAGTGCTTCTATTGCTAATATGGAGAAGAAGAAGTTGCATCACTGGATCTATTGATGTGATTGTTGTTGGTGCAGAAGGAGGAAGTACACGGTGAAGGAGTTAGTCAAGGCTACGATAAAGAGGGAAAAAAGGAAGGGTGGTTGGTTGGGCAACTAAAAGGCTGGTTTTTTGGCCTATTTTCTCTTCAGATTTCTTCTTCTTTAATACCTGAAATTCAACCCTTTTTATAGGAGATGAAAGGGACATCTTGTCTTTATTGAGAACAAATCGTGGCCCTTGATTCAAACGTGAAAGATCCTAACCGTTGGCCTAAATTCATCATCATAAGCTACGAAATTTGGTTGTAAAAGGCTGATTGGGTCAGCCTTTTTAGGGCAATGCCGCGGTAATTACAAAGGCAACCAGCCGACATGAATTACACTAGGGTGTAGTATGGTGTCAGACCATCAGAGTGGTGTCTTGTTTGTCTTGTTTGGTGGAGATATGAGACATTAAATGTCCTTAAAAAGTAGTCATCCAAGTAGTCTTTTGGGCACAAAAGGTTGAAGATGATGAATAGTGGTCAGCCGACAAGTCGTTTGACATCCCTTGTTTTTGTTTCTTTATTGGCCAGAACGACGTCATTTTGTACCAAAACAAATTGTTTTGGTCGAAACGCACCATTGCTTTTAAATAAAACGACGCCATTTTGACATCCTTGAGGTTTTAATTAGGGATTTGACTAAAGTTCAATTTAGTCCTTTGTCTTTTGATTTCTTTTAATTGCATTCCTAATTGACTTCAAACTTTTAATTTCATGCGATTTTACCCTTGCAAAACTCAAATATAAACCTTGAAGTTCAACACATTTTCATTTTGGTCCTTGGTTTTGGATTTATGCAAATTGATCCTCAATTGACCATTCAACTTTCAATTTTCTTTAATTTCACCTCTGTTTTTAACCAAATTAAGTCCTCGAAGTTTAGTGCCCTTTTCAAAAAAGTTCTTGGTTGTAAATTTCTTCAATTTAATCCTTGATTGACCTTAAACTTTGATTTTCTTGTAATTTTATCCCTGATTTCAATCAATTGATTTTGTAAAAATTAAGTTTGGTCCTCTAAAACTTCAATCTCGATTAAGTCTAAATTGGGTCCCAACCTTAATGTTTCACCAATTAAGTCCTTAATAGAATTAATTTGACCTATTAAAAATATAATTAAGTTCTTGCACTTAATTAAATCTTTTAATTTGACCCATATTAATTTTCAAACGTAATTAAACTTTTAACTTGGCCTATGATTAAATGAAATTGGTCTATTAAAAATCTAATTAAGTCCATGGACTTAATTGTTTTATGCAGATTCATCCAATAATCATATAATTTGACCTTGAATCTACATTGTCTCTTCAGTCTTGGGTATAATAGGTAATGGTTAGCCTCCTAATTTCATCCGAAACTCCAGCTTGATTCTTTTACATATTTGAAACCCTCTTCCGCCTGTTTTTGCCAAGTTTTCATTCTTCTTGTTATTGTTATTTTTATTTTTTTTGAAAGGAATAAAGGTAAATTTGGGGGAAGAACCCAAAAATAGGTTATGTCAGTTGCTCTCTTTTAGATAAAAAGTCTCGTAAGGAATTTTATATAATAAGCTTGTAAAGAAGAAAAAAGAATGAGAGATTGTGGATTTATCAGATCGAGAAATGGTTAATCCTTTCAAAAGTGTTAGAACTAAGGGCTCAAATGCACGATCGGAAAGAGATAGGGCTAAAAAGCGCACTATTTAGAAGACGAGGGCTCAAAGGTGCACTAAAAAAGAAATAGAGATAAGGCTAGAAAGTGCACTCTTTGAGTGATGAGTGATTAGTACTTAAAAGTACATTCTCATTAAGGTTTTATATCATCATATTACACTTAAAGTATCATCAAATTCCCTAACTTAAGCATGTTTTATAATAACAAGTCTAATAATATAAGATAGCTTTAATTTATGGTAAATGTTCATTTTAAATACAGACATATCTCACAATTCAAAGGATTGATTGATGTGAGTAACTATTGAAACTGAAAGGACAAAGAAAGGGCTAAGTTTAGAAAAGAGATGCTGGTTCAATTCAAACTGGAACACCATTCAGTCATTGAGTCATATCTGGAGATGTAGATCTTGGATTTCAGTCTGGTTTATATAGATAGAAAGCTAAGCCATAAGCCTAAAACATTCATGAAGAGTCCAAGACTCAATTCTGCTGTTTTGGAGTCCACATCTTAGCATCAAAAGAGAAGTCTGAATCCCCGCAGCCTAGACACTGTTCAGTGTTCAATCCATATCTCGGGTTCTAGAAGTCTAGATGAGCTCATTCTTCTTTTGGTGGAAAGCTGATACATATTCCTATAACTTTTATGTGGACCACTGTGCCAAATTCTGATTGTGGAAATGTCATTTCGTCCAGAACACAAATTCATACCTAAACCACTAAGTCCACTAAGTCATTAGTTGCCACTAATTCAATAGTTAATTACCAAATGAATAGTTCTTTTTGGCCTATAAAAGGAGGCATTTGCCATACATTTAAGCATCTTGGTTTTCAGATCAAGATCATTTTCTTGCTTTCTCTCCTTGTAATGTTCAAGTTTTCTTTCATGTTATATTAATCTCTTGTTTATGCTTTTCATTTCCTTTACTACTCTTAGTTAACTTATATCATAATTATGTTCTTATCTTGTTTATTTATGTTCTTCTTCTTCATAATGTTTAGCTAAGTTTAATTTGTCAAGGTGAAAAGGTTTCACTAATGGTGTTAGAATATGTATAATATAAACTCAACATAGACTTCAATGTTTATATCTAAAAAAGTTTGTTATTAATATGTCTTATCTTTTTATCTTACTAATTCTTAATACCTTGCTTGTTAAATAATTAATCTAGATTTGTGTTGTATAACACTTGATATAATAAATGTTTGATCCTTCATAGTCTTCGGCTGACATCGTTGTTATGAGAGGAACTTGATTTGTTGTTAACGTAAGTTAGCATCATGAATTCCTGACAATATTTAAAAGTATGGTGTTACTAAAATAAAATAATTAATATGATCATGTTAAAAATTTATAATAAACTATTAAGGATAATCATCCGATTGGAACTTCATTTGTGTGTGGTTTTCAGTTGAATAATAAAAAGAATTTATATTATACTTATTTCTAATACCATTAGTGGATCCTCTACCCTTGAAAACTGTTTTTATCATTATTTAATCCTCATATTAATCTCACATCTCAAAGATCTTTTTAACTCTTTGTTAATTTAAATATATTATTTATAATTTATATAGTTGACCTCCCTGTGGATTGACTCCAGTCTTGCCGGGTTATTTATTACCTTGACACTACTGCACTTGGGATAAGACATCAACTCTTTGATCGTGTCAATAAGGGCTCGAAGGTGCACTTACAAGAAATAGAGATAAGGATAGAAAGAGCATTATTTGAGTGATGAGGGCTTAAAAGCACACTCAAAGGAAATAGAGATAAGGATAGAAAACACATTATCTAAGTGATGAGGGCTCGAAGATGCACTCAAAAGAAATAGAGATAAAGCTAGAAGTGCATTATTTAAGTGATGAGGGCTCAAAGGTGCACTCAAAGAAAATAAAGATAGGGCTAGAAAGCACACTATCTAAGTGATGAGGGCTCAAAGATGCATTCAAAAGAAATAGAGATAGGGCTATAAAGGGCACTATATGAGATATGAGGGCTCAAATGTGCACTCAAGTGAAATAAAGATAGCGCTAGAAAGCACACAATCTGAAATATGAGGGCTCAAAGGCACACTCAAGGAAAATAGAGATAGGGTTAGAAAGGGTACTATCTGAGATATGAGGGCTTAAATACGCACTAAGTGAAATAGAGATAAGGCTAGAAAGCATACTATCTGAAAATATGATGGCTCAAAGGCGCACTCAAGAAAAATAAAGATAGGGCTTGAAAGCGCACTATTTGATATATGAGGGCTTAAAGGCGCACTTAAGGGAAAAAGATTTGTTGATAAAATATGAGTTCATCAAGGATTCTTTCCTTAGGCTCCCTATAAAGATCTAAGTGTAATGCATTATGATTAATATGCATGTATACTTACCTGAGAAATATAGGTCTCTTTCTTCATTAACTTCCCTTTTTAAAGTTTTGATTTTCGCAGCAACTTCCATGGCTTTTTTTCACTTTTGCTTACTCGAGTCATAACATATGATCTTGACCTCTAAAAAGTGTAGGTCTCAGATGATATCAACATACCGCATTGCCTTAAAATCTTTATCTCAAAGATCATTAGTTTTGCATTACATCTTTTGTTTTCTTAGAAAGGGAATCACAAAGGCAGCCTTATTATATTTCTTGGATTACCCCCGGCTCGATCATGCCCCCAATTGTTTACTTTGAATTTTCTTTAGGGATGGTACCTTGCAGAAAAGGGTTTGGTTATTTACAAGAGGTTGTTTTCATGGGATTTGTTTTTTGTAATTTCAAAGCCATTTCCAAATGCAAAAACCATTTTGAGTCGGTTTAAAGCAAACTTATTCCAAAAAGAATTCAAGCGATTCCTATGAACCGATTTCTATAAGAGTTGAAAATTTTTGTGTTTTTGTTTTTTTGGTGAAAATATGAAGTGACCTTTCATTTCATGTTTTGTTGGCAATAAAGGTTCAAGTTTTAATGTGAGGGTTTCAGAGAACAAGTCTTTAAAGTGTTCATTTTACTTGTATGGATAATAAAGCTTGTTTCACATGGGAAAACATTACCTACCGATCCTGATTGCATGTTTTTTATTAGAAAGGGCTTGATTGAGCATATAACATAGGTTTTGGCTGTTGGCTATGAAGAAAAATGATATTTTTAGGTTCAAAAGGTGTTTAAGGGATTTCAAAACTAAGAATCACTAGTGCTTGTTCCTAGACCTCCTTTTAGTCCATGGATTTCTAAACCTTAGGATTGACTTGCAAGATGGTATGTCACACCCCTTAATGTCAGGCTTGGGTTTCTCATCTTTGTTTTCTTCATTTGGTTTTGAGCACCATCATCATATTTGCTGTTTTATATGGTATGCTCAAACCTTTTGATCTCTTTGAATTTTTTCATGTCCGCAACTTTGTTTGGACACCTTTAGTCATTGAGGATCATTTCATATATTTAGATTACTTTTCTAATTCTTGCACTTGCCTTCAGTGTGGGGTATGATCTTAGTCAGGGTTAATTCTAAAGAAAAACTTACTAGGCTCAATAGGGACCGTAAAAAATATTTTTTTGGTGTTGTGAAAGGATTATCAAAGATGACATTTTTTCATTTCAAACGCGTGCGTTTGGGATTAGTAATAAATTTTTTTCTTTATTTGAACATGCTAAATGGTTTCTCATTATTTATTTAACTAAAATTTAGCTTGTGGTGCTTGGTTTGTTTTTCAGGTTCTTAAGTATTTAACCACCTTCCTAGGAGATCGCTTGAATTCCTAGAACTTGTTCGTTAAAACAAACACCAATTTAACTTTTGCTTTTGCACTAAAATTTTAATTTTCCCAAAAAACTTTGTGAAAACATGAGATCACACCAAAAAATTCTTGGCCAAACTTTAATTTTTATTGATAGATAGAAAATTACATCAAACATATTATTTCTTTACAATATCAAAGTTTACAGGTCTAGGTAGATCCTCTCCATCCATATTGGTTACATTTAAAGCTTCTCTAGAAAAAGCCTTTTTCACCACGTATGGTCATTTATAGTTTGGTGTTCATTTACTCTAATCTTCTCCCAATACTAAAGAGATCTTTTTCAATATCAGCAGAACTTGTTCGTTAAAACAAACACCAATTTAACCTTTGCGTTTGCACTAAAATTTTGATTTTCCCAAAAACCTTTGTGAAAACATGAGATCACACCAAAAAATTATTGGCCAAACTTCAATTTTTATTGATGGATAGAAAAGTACATTAGACATAGTATTTCTTTACAATATCAAAGTTTATAGGTCTAGATAGATCCTTCCCATCTATAATGGTTAAAATTAAAGCTCCTCCAGAAAAAAAAGCATTTTTCACCATGTATGGTTGCTTGTAGTTTGGTGCCCATTTACTCTGATCTTTTCCCATACGAACGAGATCTTTTTCAATACCAGTTCTCCTTTTTTTAAACACTATTGACCTGACCTTTTTATTGTATGCCATATCCATTCTACTTTGGTATAACTAGTGGTGACAAATGACCTACAATCTCTTTTCATCGATAAAATTTAACTACTCAAATCTTAGCTTTGCCCATTTTGATTCATCTAGTCCTGCATCCTTTAAGACCCTTAATGATGGAATCTTTATTTCTAAAGGCATAACCGCTTTCATCTCGTATACCAAAGAATAAGGGATTGTACTTGTAGAAGTTCTAACCGTGGTGTGGTATGCGTAAAGTGCATATAGAAGCATCTTATTCCAATCCTTGTAAGTGACCACCATCTTCTGAATGATCTTTTTAAGATTCTTGTTAGCTTCCTTGACAACTCCATTAATTTTTGGTCTGTAAGAAGAAGAATTGAGGTGTTTAATCCTCCATTTAGTGCAGAGCTCAACAATGAGTTTCCTATTGAAATTTTGAGCGTTATTAGTTATCAATCTTTCTGGTAAGCCATAAAAGTTGAACCTTTTGACTACTTTCTATATCACATAAAAGTTGAACTCTACCCATTTAGTGAAGTGGTTGATGGGCACCAAAATGAACCTGTGCCCGTTGCTAGCTTTTGGATTGATTAGTCCTATGACATCCAAACCCCAAATATCAAAAGTCCAAGGCAATGCGATATTGGATAGCAGTGCTGGAGGTGCGTTTATCTTATCACCATATATCTGACACTTGTGGATTTTTTTAACATAGTCTACACAATCCCTTTCCATGGTCAACCAAAAGTATCTATATCTTTGTATTTGCCTTGCCATTGTATGTCTGTTGGCATGAGTGACACAAATTCCCTCGTGGATTTCTATTAATGCATGCTCAATTTCATTTTCATTCAGACATCTGACCAAAGTCCTGTCAAATGATATAGCCTATTCAACGATATAGGTGCATTTTTATTAGGTGTAAGTCATTCTTGGATAGCCCTTATATTTTTCTCATCCATCTCAATACTTTTTGCACTAATAACATAACCAATAAAGATAATTTTCTCTATAAAAAAGTTAACACTTTTTCAGATTAGCATATAAACATTCTTCCTTTAAAACATCCAATACATTCCTTAAATATTCAACATGCTCATCTAAATTCTTGCTATAAATCAAAATAACACAATAAATCTACCTATAAAATTGTATAAAATATGGTTATTTAATCTCATGAAAATATTAGGTGCATTAGTAAGTCCAAAAGGTATAACTAACCACTCATACAAATCATATTTAGTTTTAAAAGTAGTTTTTCATTCATCTCCATCTTTCATTTTAATTTTATGATATCTACTTTTCAAATTAATTTTAGGAAACACATAGGATCTGTATAATTTATCTGATATGTCATCAATTCTAGGAATTGAATGTCTATACTTTACCATAATATTATTGATTGCATGATAATTAACAAACATTCTTCAAGTCCCATCTCTTTTTCAGAACCAACAACACTGAAACTGCACATGGACTCATGTTTTCTCTTATATACACCCCTTTGACATTAGCTCTTACACTTTCCTTTAAAGTTCATTTGTCTCTTTGAAATTACTTTATAAGCTGGTTGATTAGGTATTGCTACTCTAGGTATATGATTAATTTGATGTTTAATTCCTCTAATAGGTAGCAACCCACTTGGAATTTCTTCAGAAAAAATATCCTTATAATCCCGCAATAAAGAAACACAAACACTAGAAATATAAGGATCACGTTCATTAGTGTTAAAATATGCCTCCTTATACACAAGTAAAATCATAGGCATGTTAAAAAATAAGCATTATTGATTTCATTCCCTTTTGCATAACAACTTACATGTTTCTTTATTTTTTTCACGCTCTCTTCTTTTCTCACCTTTTTTTCTTCTTTCCTCTCTCGGCTAAAACCCTATTTTTCTCTACCTTGCCTAAACTTGTTCTCTCAATGCTCCCATGGGTTTCACTCTTCCTCACATCCTCATATGGTTGTTCTAAACTTTCAACTTTACCTTTCTTTTTCAGTTTTATTTGATCTTTATAAATTTGTCTAGGTGATAATGGTACAAATATGAAAGTCTTTCCACTATTTTGAAGAAAATATGTATTCTTAAACCTATCATACTGGCTTTCCTATCAAATCACCAAGGATGCCCCAACAATAAATGAGTAGCATGCATATAAATCAGTTCACACAAAACCTCATCCTTATACTTTCCAACAAAAAAAAACTCAAAACTTGTTTAGTAACTCTTACTTCATCATATTCATTCAACTACTGAAGTCTATAAAGTATTTCATGCTTAATAGTGTTTAGATTTAATTTTCTAACAAGTGTAACAATAGCAACATTAGCACAACTCTCACTATTAATAATCATACTATATACCTTGTTACTTATATGACATCTAGTATGAAAGATGTTCTCCTTTTGTTGCTTCATATCATCATCATTAATCTTAACACTAAATGATCTCCTAATCACTAAAATCTCTTTATCAACTTGATACTCGACATCACTACAATCCTTAAGTGGTGGCACATCATCTTCCATGGATTTATCACTTTCATATTCAATCTTACCATGTTCTCTCAAAACCATAACCTTTTTGTTTGGACATTGTGAAGTTACATGTTTATTACTCAAACACTTGAAACACTTAATATCACATTTATAGTTAGTTTGAGTTTTGGTTTTATATTTCTTTTTAGTGGCTAAATCCCTCCTTAATACTTTAGGTGGTTTGTCTTTGCTTCCCAGTATATTTGATTTTTATGGGGCAACCCCCTTCTCCAATAATTTAGTCTCCAAGCTGAAAAAGCAATTCAAGGGATATTACCATGTTATAGTGATTTCATAAATCGCCTTTGGAATGTTTGATTAGTTGATGATTAGCTTCAGCTAATGGCATTTGAATTGATGACCAAGATGAATGATTGATTAGCTTCTGCTAAAGGCATCCAAATGAATGACCGAGATAAATGATTGATTGGCTTTGACTAATGACATCCAAATGGATGACCGAAATAAATGATTGATTAGCTTCGGCTAATGACATCCTAAGTGGATGACCAGGAAAAATGATGATTAGTTTCGGCTAATGGCATCCGAGATGGATGACCGGATTATGATTGTTGATTAGCTTCGGTTAATGGCATCCAAGATGGATGATTAGGTTGTGATTATTGATTAGCTTTGGTTAATGGCATCCGAATGGAGGATCGGACAAATGATTGATTAACTTCAACTAGTGGCATTCGAATGGATGACCAGGGCAAATGCTTGATTAGCTTCGGCTAATGGTATCTTAAGTGAATGACCAGGATAAATGATGATTAGCTTCAGCTAATGGCATCCGAGATGGATGACTGTGTTGTGATTGTTGATTAGCTTTGGTTAATAGCATCTGAGATGGATGATCGAGTTGTGATTGTTGATTACTTCGGCTAATGGAATCTGAATAGATGACCAGGACAAATTATTGATTAGCTTTGGCTAATGGCATCCAAATGGATGACCAAGGCAAATGATTGATTAGTTTTGGCTAATGGCATCCTAAATGGATGACCGGGATAAATGATGATTAGCTTCGGTTAATGGCATCCGATATGGATGACTGGGTTGTGATTGTTGATTAGCTTCAGCTAATGGCATCCGAATGGATGACCGGGAAAAATGATTGATTAGTTTCGGCTAATGGCATCCTAAATGGATGATTGGGAAAAATGATGATTAGCTTCGGCTAATGGCATCCGAGATGGATGGTCGGGTTGTGATTGTTGATTAGTTTCGGCTAATGGCATCTAAAACGGATGACCGGGTTGTGATTGATGATCAGCTTTGGCTAATGGCATCCATGATGGATGACTGGGTTGCATTTGATGATTACTTTTGGCTAATGGCATCCATGGTGGATGATTGAATTGAATATGAAAATTGGCTTTAGTTAATGGTATCCATAGAAATGACAGAGGTTGATTTTGTTAATGGCATCTGAGATGAATGACCGAGTTTAAATGTTACAATTAGCTACAGCTAAAAGTATCCAAGGTGGGTGACGAGGTTAAGGCAAAGTATTTAACCCCGATCGATGTTAAACTTCGGCCCCACAACTCCGTGGAGAGGTTTGGGTGTGTGAGTGAGAAAAGTACAGTTAATGAAATAATAAGAGATGTACAATGTATATAAGAAGTATAAGAAGGAATCTTCCCATTCTAAGTCAATAACGAAAAGCAACGACAATGTACTTCTAGATGTTTATTATTATGTTAGATTATTTACAATTCTTGTATCCATTTTATTTTGTAATAGGGACATCATAGAATCAAGGTGCGTAGGAAAGCTCGTTCCACAGGTTCATTTATTTTGAAAGGTACTATGTAATAGTATGATTTAGTTGTTATGTTGATTATTTGCCATTCAACACTTTTGTAAGGACTTGTAATGGAAATTGTTGTGGAGCACAGATGGGGATGTGCAAACATGTAGACACGATGTTATGAATACATTTATGTGGTATTTTCTTTTATGAGGATGTTATATTGTGAAATCACATGAGGATCATATGAAAAAAAATACTAGTTGTGTAAGATTGTCGATTATAAACTCGTGTTGATAACAAGATTAGAACAGGAATTCAAACACATGGGTATGCCAATATGACATAATGTAAATGTATGAATATGAAAATATAATATTATAGACATGTGTATTGAGTATCTGTCATATGGGAATGTTGTTTTACGAGAACTATATCCCTATGATTCCATGATAAGGAAGGAACATAATTACTACTTTACAAAATGTCATTGCGAGAAGTATCGAGAGAAAAACAAATCCATCGGTTTTGGCCTTGAAAAAGCTGGGTCATTACATTAGTGATTTCATAAACCGCCTTTGGAACGCTTGATTGTTAATGATTAGCTTCGGCTAATGGCATCCTAAATGGATGACTGCGATGAGTAAATGACTAGCTTCGGTTAATGACATCCTAAGTGGATGACCGGAATGAGTTAATGACTAGCTTCGGCTAATGGCATCCTAAGTGGATGAACGGAATGAGTAAATGACTAGCTTAAGCTAATGGCATCCTAAGTGGATGACTGGAATTAGTAAATGATTAGCTTCGTTAATAGCATCGTAAGTGGATGATCGAGATAAACAAATCATTAGTTTCGGCTAATGACATCCAAGTGGATGACCAGAATGAATAAACGATTGGCTTTGGCTTATGGAATCCTAAGAGGATAACCGGATTTGAGAGTTATGAGTTAGTTTGGAGAATTGATGCGTTCATGTATACTATGTTTTGTATATATCAAGTATATCAAAGAACTACAATTGTTATGTTTTAAACAGAAAATAACGTTAATTCGGCTAATGGTATTTGAGATGGATGACCGTGTTTGAGTATTATAATTAACCTCGGTAATTGATGAATTATTAATGGTGGTATTTACATAAGTAAGGAGAAATGAACGTATTATGTTCTTTTGGTCCATGAATGAAATGTAACTTTAATATTGCTTTATTATGTCTTCTTAAATTGCCTATAATGTTTGAAATTACCTTGTGTTGTAACAGAGACATTATACCAACATAATGCATAAGGAGATCTATTTCGCAGCTCTCATATTTTGAAAAGAATATATATTCACATGTTACGAGTGCTATGAGTTATGTATGAACAGACATGTTAATCACTCAATTAGTTGTCTGACACCTTTTATAAACACTAGTAATGAAAATTAAAATGGAACACGGATGTGAATATGCAAACATGCTGATATGATGTGTATGAATATACATATGAGCTGTTCATCTTCTAAGAATGTCATGTTGTGAAATTACATGAGGTCAAGATAACAAAAGTAATAGTTGTGTAACTGGTTGTTCGACACTCTTGTATGAACTCGTGATATTGACAAGACTAGAACAAGAATGTGATTTTATGAGTATGTCAATATGATGTAACGTAAACCTATGAGTATGAAAATATAATATTATAGGCACATGTATTGAGAATCCGTTTTATGAGAATGTTGATTTACATTATTATTCTATGTGGATTATGTCTTGTTAATGAATGAAATGTAATTATAAATCTGCAGAATGATATGGTGAAAAACATCTAGAACCTAACGATAAAAAAAAATCCATCGATTTTGGCCTTGAAAAAGTCGTGTCGTTATAGTTGGTATTAGAGTACCTGGTTAGGATCCTGAGGGTCAATGATAATAAAGTTTTGTGATCTATCTCAAGATGGTGCACACTTGACAAGGGGCATAAATCGAGCCACCCTCCATAGAATAAGGAGTAGAGGCCAAAATGCCCAAGATTTGTTAGACGAAGACCTCTTGGATGACACGATTTCTCATACCCCGACAAGAATCCACCTTATGGGAATGTGGATTTACGGAACTATATCTGTTGATGCCATAATAAAGAGAGAATTCCCTAATAGAAACGTTGGGCAATCATAGAGGATGTGGTAGCCAAGTTCAAAGTTACCAATAGTCCGTCATAGTGAATAAGCCGGTGAGGTTTTTCCAATCAGGAGTAAACTCCAGCCGTGGGAGGCCAGGGGCACAAAATGATTGGACTCCAGAAAGAGTCTTCCACCTGACATAGGAAGAAGTTAGGGCTGCATCCGATGTGGTAACATGTACACTATCGATGAATAACTTTAATGTGCTTGTGTTGTTTGAACTAGGTGCTCCCCACTTATTTAGTACCAGGAGAATTTATCAACAAAATGGAAATGAAGTTCGTAATTGGAACTTTGAAAAGAGGGTATGAAACAGAAGTAAACATGATGCAACATGGGTGTGATTGATGTAACATGGAGAAGTGTTCGCTTATGTGTCAAGACAGTTAAAGACTCAAGTAGAGAATTACCCAAAACACGACCTGGGGTCGGTTCCTGTGGTATTTACTTTGAGAATCTGGAGGCACTATCAATATGAGTCCCTATAATTTCGAGGATGAAATTTATATTATAAGAGGAGAATGTAAACACTAAAAAAAAAGAGAGAAGTAAAGCTAAAATGACTCCACCGTCGCTGAATCGGCAACGACACTGTAAAACCTAATAAAAATATATGTTGGACCGGTCTATCCTAGGGGAGAATAGGAATAGAAGTTAGCCCAAGATAACCTAAAAGGGGAATAAGAACAACCTTGGTCCAGCGCCCAAACACCCCAGCACACTTATTGAGGCTATAAATAAAGGAGAGAGAAAGGGTCACTCTTCCCAAAATGAGTTGCATGCTCTTGCCCTCTTTCTCTTCCTAAAGTTGTTTGCAGCAGCTGCATGTTTCTCTTTTCTTCCTCCTTTCCAACGGAAACTTAAACCAAACCAACAAAGAGTGCCCCTTTAAACGCGCGTGTATGTGTGAGCGAGAGAGTTGAGACTTTGAGTGAAGGCTAAACAGCTGCTTAGAGGAAGGGGAAAGAGGCTAGAATGGGTGGGAAGAAATTGACAGAAGAAAGAGAACCGAGAGAGTAAGAAGAAGGGGGAGGAGAGAAGGAATACTACCAAACTATCCAAATCCACTTAGATTCGAAAGGTATGGGTCATGTAGTCTCCCCCCTTGTTCTTGAGACCTAGAATCGAAAATAATGTAGGAGTCCCTAAGAAAATTGACCTATGACCCCTAGGCTAGCTGTGAAGGAAACTAAAATCAACTAAAAGGATAAGGAAACAGAGATGAAATGAGGCCACTTTTCAGAACATCTAATAAAGAAAATAAATAAAATGAAAAGAACAAAACATGGTAGAGGGCCAGCCATAGCTATGGGGTTGGCCTAGATGCATTGTGTAAGAGAATGCATGTGTGTGTTCATGTTAAGATCATGTAACTCTGCTGGGATTTGATGACAAATTATGTGCTTGAATTGAAAATGCATATATGTGTTCATGTTAAGATCATGTAATTTTGCTAGGATTTGATGACAAATTATGTGATTGAATTAAAAATGCATGTATGTGTTCATGTTAAGATCATGTAACTCTGCTGGATTTGATGACAAATATATGCTGGAATTGAAAATGCATGTGTGTGTTCATGTTAAGATCATGTAATTCTGCTGGGGTTTGATGACAGATTATGTGTTGGAATTGAAAATGTATGTGTGTGTTCATACTAAAATCATGTGACTTTGCTGGAACCTAATGACAGATTGTGTGTTTGTAGCGAATTAGCATTCGCTGTCGAAAGTGTGTGTTCTGCAACGAAATTGTGATTCGCTACTGAAATTGAGTTGTATGCAGTGAATTAGCATTCGCTGCCGAAAGTATGTATTCTGCAGAGAATTAGCATTCGCTGTCGAAATTGAGTTGTCTGCAGCGAATTACTATTCGCTGCTGAAAGTGTGTGTTCTGCAGCGAATTTGTGATTCACTATCGAAATTGAGTTGTATGCAGCGAATTAGCATTCGCTGCTGAAAGTGTGTGTTCTGCAATGAAATTATGATTTACTGCCGAAATTGAGTAGAATATAGTGAATTAGTATTCATGAGAAAGAGAAAAGTTTTTGTTGAAGAAAAAAGAAATAGGGTAATTTTAAAATAGTATTTTCAGTGTTAATTTTAATAGAAATTGATTTATAAATTACAAGGTACCCCTCTTAATTTTTTTTCTATTTTTTATAATTTGAATTCCATTTGAAATTTAAATTCATATCTTTAAAAAAATTCCAAACATATAAATTGATTTAACTATTAAGATTTTTAAAACCAAAACTTGAATCTATTTTTTTTTAGTTTTCTAATTAGTTTTTTTTTTTTGTTTTTTCAATTTTTTTTTGTTTTAATTGGTTTTTGGTTTTTTTCCTCATCTGATCGGGACCCATATTTCGATGAGGAGAAGAAAGCCGAATCCACAGATTCGTATGGTCAACGGCTACCCTACGTTTCTCTCCACCCCCCTTAGCCTTTGCTTTGCCTCATTGCCTCCCCCTACCTCTCTCTAAGCCCATATATACTCTCTCTTTTATTGCTTCTATTATTATCTTTTCATATATCTACTTTTAGCACTTGCCCAAACCATCATTGTTTTGCTCTTCTTCTGCTGGGTTTTATCTCTCTCGAATATTGCAATTTGTTTTGGCAACTAGGTGACTCAGAGTTTTCAATTTAACATTATCTCGCATGAAAGTTTGTTTTTTTGTGAGGTGAAAGGATTTGATTTGGTGCTTTATTGACCACTTCTGGACTTGCTATATATCTGAACATTCTTTCTGATTTGTTATTGAATTTCTTCAGCTCATCGGTAACTGTTTGATTCGATAAGCTTTTTTGTTTTTTGCTTCTTTGAATCTTTTAGGATTGGGAGTTGGTGGCTTTTGTAGTTTGTCAATGAGCGCTTTGGATGAGGGACATTTCAATGCAGAACTTGAGAATGGAGTGAAACTTAATTGCCTTGGTCTGGGAATTCAGGACCAACCAGAGACTGTAGCTATCGCCGATGCTGTGAAAGTTCTGTTGCAAGGTCTTGGTGAGGATATTAATAGAGAAGGCCTCAAAAAGACCCCACTTCGCGTTGCCAAAGCGCTTCGAGAAGGAACCAAAGGTTGTTTTCCCTTACAAATTCCAATTTTGTTTTCACTTGTTGTTTGTTTAATAATCACTCCTCTCTGAATCAGGGACGCAAGTGCCCAACTGTTTGCTCTTCGTATATGAACTTGGATAGGAAACTTCCATACTTGCATTCCAGCCCTAAACAATATTTGTCATTACATGGTTGTGTTTTGCTTTTGGCCTATAGTGTCTTTGCTTGGTTCTTTGCCTCTCTTTTTTTAACCTCCTGGCCTGTGCAATGACCGAATTATCTTTTCTCAATGAGTTTGAGGCTTCCCTTTGAGGCATTCTTTCATGTGGTTCAGTGTAAGTTACCAAAGCTGCCTTGTAGGCTCTAAACGGCTCGGAGTATAGTGTAAAAAATCTTTTGAAATTGTGTAATGTTTCTGATACAGAATGAAGAGAAAGAAATGAGTTTATGGTTCAAATATCATTTGATATATAAAGGGAAGTTTGACTCTGCTAAGTACTCACTGTGGCAAATCATTTATCAATTTTTCAGGTTATAAACAAAGAGTCAAGGAAATTGTGCAAGGTGCTTTGTTTCCGGAAGTTGGTTTGGATGATGCAGTTGGTCAGGCAGGAGGAGCAGGCGGGCTTGTGATTGTTCGGGATCTTGACCTGTTTTCATACTGCGAATCTTGCTTGCTTCCTTTCCAGGTTAAGTGTCAAATAGGTTATGTCCCATCTGGTCAGAGGGTTGTAGGATTAAGCAAACTCTCTAGAGTTGCTGATGTGTTTGCCAAACGACTCCAAGACCCACAGCGTTTGGCAGATGAAATCTGCTCAGCTCTGCATCACGGCGTCATGCCAGCCGGTGTTGCCGTCGTACTCCAATGTTTACATATCCAGTTCCCAAATATAGAGTCACTTTTTCTTGACTCCAATCACCAAGGATGGGTTAAGGCAGTGGTCCATTCAGGTTCAGGTGTTTTTGAAAATGAATTAGCTGATGTTTGGGGTGATTTCTTAAGTCTCCTGAAGTTCAGAGGTATAAACTTGGATAAAACTCAGATGAAAGACTCTGTGCAGCAGTGTTGGTGTCCATCCCGATATTCCTCAAGTGCTAAAGTTATTGGGCCACCCAACCGAGGAATGGTTACAGCAGTTACTTCAATTCTCAGCTCTTTGGGTGAAGACCCATTACGGAAAGAGCTTGTTGGAACTCCCAGTCGTTTTGTCAAGTGGTTGATGAACTTCCAAAGCCCAAATCTGGAGATGAAGCTGAATGGCGTTGCTTGTGGCAGGATGGATCCTCTTAAACAAAACGGGCAAGTCAGCCATAATAAACAACAGATATATACTGAGCTGTGTCTATCATTCTGGTCCCAGTGCGAGCATCATTTACTTCCCTTTTATGGTGTTGTGCATATTGGGTACTACTGTGCTGAAGAAACCACCCCTCTCAGTAAATCTCTTTTACAGTCGATAGTACATTTTTATGGTTTCAAGCTCCAAGTACAGGAAAGACTTACCAGGCAGATTGCCGAGACTGTTTCTTCATTGTTAGGTGGAGATGTGATGGTTGTTGTAGAGGCTAAGCATACATGTATGATTTCCAGAGGTATTGAGAAATATGGAAGCAGTACAGCTACAATTGCTGTGCTTGGTCGTTTTTCGACCGACCCAGCAGCAAGGGCCATGTTTTTGAAGAACATCCCAAACCCTGCTTCTGGAGGATCATGATTCTAATTCAAACCTTGCTATTCTGGTCTTTGCAAGTGGTTTGAGTTAATCTCTACGCCTTTCCTGGTTGCATATTTCTTTTGCAGTTAGTGCTGGCATGAGAGATATAGGTTGCCGCAGATCCTTCCATGGATGACTGAGCGCGTCCTGAAGAGCTTGCCCGAGTTCTCTTTCCCCTCCCCTCTTTCACCATCTTCAGTAGCATAAAACCCCTAGAAAGAAATTATAATGGTCTGTCATGTTTCATGATTACTTTTTTTGGCATAATTTTCCTGTCAAACTTGTGGCTGAAATTTAGCAAATTCAAAAACAGCATACCAGTTCATCACAAGAAAAAGAAATAGAAATTTGAATGCTTATTTACATTCAATACTTGGTTCTTGTTATACCGCTCTAGACTTGACAAGTTTAGGAAAGCTGAGTGTTTGGATATTGTGATAGCAAAAAAAAATAAGATTGTTTTTTTATGCACGATGATATGTTCATGATTCTGATGATACAAGCTTACCGACAAGTTAATTTATTATATAATATGCTTACTGAAAGGGTGAAAAAAAGGCCACTGAATAGCCTTTTTTTGGTTGCACATACCAACGAGCGCAAGTGCGACCTCCGCTAGCACTTGAGCGGTGCTAGTTTGGAGGGAAAAAAACCCCCCTGTGCTGTTGTTGAGAAAAATAAAAGAAAAGAAAAGAAACACTAAAGAACATAGTAAACAACATTATTACAGCTTCCTAGGGTTCTGTACGTGATATGAAACAGACATCCTTGCTCTGATAACTAATTTACGGCAGGAGGGTTATCAATGAAAATATAAACTGAGCACTATAGTCTATCTATATACTCAAGGAAGTAAAGCCTAGTACGAATTTGATTGGCCAGGAGTTCTGTCAAACCAAAATCAAAACCAGCCAAATCTACAAGCTCTATTTTTGTAGGCTCGTTAACTTGCTGATCGTTATTGAGTCCAATGGCTCGGCCAGGTAAGCTTGAGTTCGTGCTGATAATTCTTGTGCCACGAAACGCATGGTGGGTCGTGCCTCTGGGTTGTTTCGTGTGCATGCTAAGGCCACTGTAACTACGAAAACAACTTCCTCTGCTGCCTGGCCAGTAGGAGCTTCAAGCCGGGGGTCTAGCACATCCTTTAGAAACAACTCTGGATCGTTTGACAGTGATGGTTTTATTGATGATAAGAGCTCTCCCGGGTGCTTTCCCATCATAACTTCCAAAGCCACCACCCCAAAGCTGTACACATCACATTTGTCTGTGAGCCGCATTGTTTGCGCCAGCTCTGCGAACACCAGGCAATCAAAATGAACATTGGAAATATTTAGTCAAGAAGGCAGGCAATTAACAATGACAAAATGCTAGACCGGTTGTGAGGGTTTTGTTTGGCTAGAGAGGGGGCAAGATTTGCAAATGTGAGACCTTTCTAAAAGGAAACCTTTCCCAGCAACATGAATGAACAAAGAAAACATTTCAGCATTATGCCATGTTGCCCATTTCCTTGTTATAGCCTGTTAAAGCTTTCATGACTTCGGGAGAAAAGCTATCAAAACTCAATTTCCGAATACTTGGAGTGACAAGAATAATCTGTTAAGAATGCACCCTTCAGGATTGTGAGCTTACCTGGAGCCATGTAGCCATAAGACCCAGCAACTGCAGTCCAGTTGGAGGAGTCTGTATTCAAGAGTCTTGCTGTGCCAAAATCTGAAAGACGGGGCTCAAAATCTGTCTCCAGCAAAATGTTGTTCAATGATATGTCCCGGTGTACAATGGGTGGAGAACAGTCATGGTGCAAGTAGGCAACTGCATGAGCTACTCCTCGCACTATATTCACTCTCCTGCCCCAACCAAGCTCCACTTCCCCTTCTATCCCATACAATACTTTTCCCAAGCTTCCTCTTTCAACATACTCGTAAACCAGGTACAAGCAGCCCCTCCTGGAGCAAAATCCAAAAAGCTTTATGATGTTACGGTGCCTAACTTCTGTCAGCAGTTTAATCTCATTCTCAAAACTCTGGCGATTGAGTGCTGGGATGTCACTGGAGTCTGACATGTTGAGTTTCTTGACTGCAATCACTTGACCTGTAGACAATACTGCTTTGTAAACACTGCCAAATCCTCCTCTTCCAATGCAGTACTTCTCATTGAAGTCATCAGTGGCATTGACAATATCCCCAAATGTTAACTTGCTGTCTCTTTCCCATACCATTGACTCAGAACTCTCACCATTATTGATGCGTTTGATCTCTTCATCAAGCAGTTTGGTTTTTCGGCAACATAGCAGAACAGCGAAAATAGCTGCTACTATTAATAAGCAACAAACTGGAACGATAACACCAATAAGAACCTTTTTGTTATGCTTTGAGGACTTGCGATTGTCTGTTGTTGGACATTGTGATAATCCTTCTACATTACCGCACAATCCTGAATTTCCAATAAAAGATCTTGCAGATGCATTTTGGAAAACGCTTCCAGTTGGTATAGGACCTGTCAAGTCATTGTATGAGAAATCATAAGAATGCAGGCTAATCATGGTGGACAGTGAATCTGGGATTCTTCCTGAGAGATGGTTATGTGAGACATTGAGATTCTCCAACATTGAAAGCTTTCCCAAATTTGAAGGTATGGTTCCTGAGAGTGAATTGCTGCTGAGATCCAACAAGTACCGCAAGTTTAAGTTGCCCAGCTCGAAAGGTATTTCACCAGAAAGATTGTTGTGGCTCAAGTCCAAGCTTGATAGCTTCTCATAACCCCCAAGCTCTTTCGATATGTTTCCAGTCAGCTTGTTATCAGATAAGTCAAGAGATTCAAGCCTTGTCAAGCTGCCTAGACCCTGAGGTATCTCCCCTTTCAAATGATTGTTGCTCAAATTGAGCATGAATAACATGCTTAGATTTCCCAACTCACCAGGAATCCTCCCAGTCAGGTCATTGGAGTCCAGACTTAGAAGTCCCAGCCGGGGCAACTTCCCAAGCTCGGCGGGGATTTCACCAGAAATTCTGTTTCTTCCCATCTGTAAATTGGTGAGGTTTTCACATTCTCCCCAATCTGGTGAGATTTCACCAATAAATTGATTGTCATTAAGAGCAACAAAAACAAGATTTGGAAGAACACCAAATGCATGAGTGATGTTTCCAGTGAATTGGTTATCCTCAAGCCGAACTCGAGTTAGTCCTAAACAATTCCTCAAGCAGGTAGGCAATGCCCCTGTAAAGTTGTTGCTATTGACAGTAAGTTGTTGAAGACGCAGACCACTACACAATTCAGGCGGCAGTTCTCCAGAGAAACTATTGTTTGAAAAGCTAGCATACACCAGCGAAGGAATGTTCTTCCCAAAGTTACTCGGAATGCTACCAGAGAAGTTATTGCCGAACAGATTGATAGAAGTTAAAGAAATAAGATTTGAAATGGTCTCTGGCAACTCCCCATGGAATTGGTTGGTGTTGAGATCAAGAATGTTCAGTGCTGTCATATTTCCAACTTCTGGTGGAATTGTACCGTTGATGTTATTGAAAAAAAGATTCAGGGTTTCAAGATTTGTGAGATTCCACAAGGTTGGAGGAATGGGGCCAGAAAGCTGGTTTCCTGAAAGGTCTAGACTAGTCAACTCTTCCAAGTTTCCTATCTCGTGGGGAATGGAACCAGAGAATGAGTTATTATACAAAAAAAGATACTGGAGCATTGTCAATTGCCCGATTTCTGGAGGAATATTTCCAGAAAAATTATTGTTCTGAACTTGAAACGAGGTCAACTCGGTCCAGTTGGATATAAGGGCAGGTGAGATCTCACCTGAGAAGAAATTCTCAGATAAACCCAAGTCGGCTATTTTAGAAAGATTGGACAAAGAAAAAGGCAATTCCCCACTTAGCTGATTATCAGCCAGGGCCAAGTAGGTGAGGTTAGTACAAAGGCCAAGCTCAGGAGGAATGGTTGAGTTTAAGGCATTCATTCTGAGATCAAGTTTTTCCAGATGCTTAAGTTTGCCTAGAGAAGATGGAATAGTCCCCTGAAAAGAATTACTGAACAGTTCAACAGTTCGAAGACCAGATATCGAACCAATGCTTTCAGGAATTTGACCACCCAATAGATTAGTTTGTAGACTAAGGCTTTTGAGATTGGAAAGCATCGAGATTTTGGGTGACAATGGTCCTTGGAATGAATTGTTATAGAGATTCAAGGTCTCCAGCTTTCCCAGATTGGTGTACGCCAACTCTGGTATCTGGCCAGTGAAGTTATTGAGTGACAAATCCAGAAACGTCAAGTTCCGGCAACTGGTTATGAAATCAGGGAATTCCGAAGTAAGTTCATTGAGAAAAAGGCTAAGATATTCCAATGAAGGCATGGAAAATTTAGACCAGTCAGGGGTTTCCAGGTAGTTTGCTCCAAGGTCTAAGTGCCTTACCTTCAGAAGATTGGAAAGTTGAGAAGGGATGGTACCGTTGAGATTGTTGTTGAAAAGACTAAGATACTGAAGCTCTGTCAACTCTGAAATCTCCACAGGTATGCTGCCCTCGAAAAAGTTGACGCTGAGGTCCAAGTAAATGAGCTTGGAGAGGCCGCCAATGGCTGATGGGATCGCCCCACTCACAGTGTTATTCTGGATGTCAAACCTGGTGAGATCAGTAAATGGGGTGAAGTTGAAGTGGGCAAGTGTTCCATTTATTTCTAGGCTGGGGAGGTTTATTTGAGAAACTGTTCGAGAGGTGGAGTTGCAGGAAATGGCAGTCCAGTTGCAGAGGTTGTTGAGGTTGGAAGGGGACCATGAACGGAGAGAAGGAGGTGGAGAGGTTAAGGTGTTTTTCCATTGGATGAGAGCTTCAGCTTGTGTTCTTGCAGATGATGTTGCCTTCAAAGGAAGAATGGAGAGAAAGAGAGAGTGGAAGAGAAGAGCAGCATAAAGCTTTTGAGAGGCTGCCATGATTAGGATATGGAGGTTGGGTATGATCTTGACTGTGAGCTTATTGTCGCCTTAGAAGGAGGATTGCTTTGAAGCTCCCTAGTTAGTGGTCTGAAAACGTTGACTCTGGCATTTCAAGTCCTGAAAATGATCAAAAGGGTAAGTATGAATAATATGCAGTAGGGCCATTAAAACAAAATGTTGAAGAAAGAACTTAAACGTGAAAATACAAGAAGATTTATTAATGAATCACATCTATCCTTTTCTTTTACTCTTTGACTTCTTCCAAATTAATTCATCTAGATCTGAGAATTTTTTTTATTTTAAAAAATAATAAAATTGTGTTTTTTTCCTTTCAATCAAATAACATTTAACATGGCTAATGGGAATGTAATAGTCTTTTTATTTTTTTTATGAACAATAAAACTATTAAAATACCCTTGATATATATATATATATATATATATATATAGAGAGAGAGAGAGAGAGAGAGAGAGAGACTAGGTTTCAGATTTCTACTCTTGAATGCACAGTTAAAATACTTATTTAATTAAAATAAATTTTAACTTACCAAACATGATTGGGACAATAACCGGTAGTTGATTTTTTTTTTTTTTTATTCTCTTGAAACGCGTTTACAGCATATAGAAAGCATTTTATACAGGAATAAAAAAATATAGATACGCAGTGTCACACCTGCCATCTACTAGTCATTCTCAAGGCATGTATATAAAATAAATAAATAAATAAATAAACAATGGCCCTCGGTTTCTGAGAAGGACTCGCACTTTGCATTTGGGTTTCTGTTCTTTACGCGAATGAAAAGTGTTGACCATTCAAAAGTCCATGTTATATGGCTGGCTATGTGGGCCCTCGTGTTGCCGCTCATACCTCGATGGTGGAGAATTTACAATACTATCCTTTGCAAGGGCGAAGACAAAAAGGATGTTCTCATGCCCAAATAATATATTATACTTGCAATCTTTTCTAAAATACAGTGGCCCTAAAGTATAATGATTAACTGAGTTCACCGTCTGACTTAAAAAAAAAAAAAAAAAAGGAGGCCAGCCCACATAGTCAAAGTCAACTTTTGAACTAGGGCAAAAGAAAGACTTCAGAGTTCTCTATCCACACACGGCCCCATTGAAATTTAGGGTATCAATTGACCGAGATTACCAACTCTTTTTATTTTTATTTTTTAATTTAATGTTAAGGCTTACGGGTTCATTTATCAAAACCTAAATATGCAGAAATTTCAAAGATGTCAGGCGTGTGTACCTTAGCAACTAACCAACTGCTGGACTGAAAACATATGAACAATGCTCGCATAAAGTGGCGCGCTACTATTCAACCCTTTTTTTTTTTTTCCTTGCAAAAACAGAACACCGTTATAAAATGAGATAATAATAGATTCCAACTAGGGCAAAGTCACTCAGGCATTTCCAAGACGGTGACTGAATATGTAAGATATTTTTTACAACTTTTAGAGAATTTACGCATGCTTAAGTATAACAACTTGAAATCAAACTCCATTAAAGGACGTATTGGAACCTTTACATCTCCACGCAGGTAAAACATTTCTATGTTAGGTCACATGTATATAACAGAAATCGTAAAAAATACCTGCTTGTGTTACTTGCGCGACCTATAGGGTCCCAAGGGGATAGAAAAACCATTGCTTCTCCTTAATGCATGGTAATTGGGTGCATACTTTGCGTTATGATTCCTGGTCACATCTCAGGGATTTTCACAACTAGGTGCTTATTTCAGGGAATCCTGAACTTCTGCTTTCCTCTTTTTGCAGTTCCGTCCAAGCAAATCCTTCAAAACACTGAGGAAGGTTAGAGAGCCAGCCTAAAATAAAAATACACTGTTTTTTAACCAAGTTACTTCATTTTGATTTCACTCAAATCACTGAGTATTCCCAAGATATAGATTTCAACAACCCAATATAAGTGCATGGAAATTCAATGGTCAAAACTGCTTTAATAATATTTCCCTCTCATCAACAATATTTTGACTGCATTTATATAAAGAAAATAGACTAGGGTTCACACACATGCACACCTTGTAACCACTTCCTCTATGGTTTCATACTCCATGCGTCTATATGTGTCTGCCTATGCATTTATGACCATGTCTAAACATTTTTATACATTAGAAAATGCTTAATTTAATCAATCACTATCCGGTTGAATTTCAGAGAACCCAGAAAGAGAAGTCCTATGAAGATGCACAAGAGCAAGAAATAAATACGCAAAACTATAAGTCTCCATAATGATCAAGAAATTATATTATTTAGTAATTTAAATTAAACTTTTTGACTTGGTATATTGCAACTTTTCAAAGCTCGCCAAAGGAGGATAACCTCTTAAGAGATAGAAGATCAAAAGGAAGACATAGAACGTCAAAAATATAGCGACGCAACAAACTGTAACTCCCACCTTGCAAATAATATTCTCCTTGACAGCTTCTTTGAACAATTCAGGGAAAATAAAGGATCAGAGATTTTGATGAAGCTGATGAAACTGCAACCATGACAAGAACACTGCAGAGGATATTTCACTTTCTCATTCTCTCTTCTGCTTTTGTGCTAATCACTGCACAGAGAGAAGCGGAAACATTGCTAAACTGGAAAAATAGTTTGAACTTTCCAACTTTACCTTCATGGACGCTCAACAGCAGCAGTAGCCCATGCAACTGGACAGGAATTCGGTGCAATGGAGAGGGAAGCATTATTGAGATAAATCTCGAGAACTCAGGCCTGGATGGAACTCTTGACAGGTTTGATTCCTCATCGTTTCCTAACCTTAGTTCACTCAATCTCAATTTGAACAATCTCGTAGGAGATATCCCATCTGGAATTGGGAATGCCAAAAAACTCATTTCACTTGATCTCAGTAGCAATAATTTCACCAATCAAATCCCCCCAGAAATTGGTAACCTTAAAGAACTTCAAGTTCTTCGTCTCTACAACAACTCACTCACAGGCCCAATTCCACATCAGCTAAGCAACCTACAAAAGTTGTGGCTTCTCGATCTTACTGCAAACTACCTAAGAGATCCTGACCCTGTTCAATTCAAGGGTATGGCATCTTTAACAGAGCTGCGGCTTTACTATATCCTTTTGGAGGCAGTTCCTGCATTCATTGCTGAGTGCCCAAACCTGATCTTTCTTGATCTTTCAGATAATCTAATCACAGGTCAGATTCCTATGCCATTACTATCTCGTTTGAAAAGACTTGAGTTCCTGAACTTGACAAAGAATTCAGTTGAAGGACCTCTTTCCACAAATATAGGAAATTTTAGAAATCTTCGACACCTGAGGCTTGGAATGAACAAACTGAATGGTACAATACCATATGAAATTGGGCTGCTCTCAAACCTTGAAGTTCTTGAGTTGCATGAAAATGGGTTTGATGGTCCAATGCCCTCTTCAGTTGGGAATCTCAGGATGCTTCGAAATTTAAATCTCAAATTGTCAGGCCTGAATTCCAGCATTCCAGAAGAACTTGGTTTGTGCTCCAACCTCACTTACCTTGAGCTATCATCCAACAGCCTTATAGGTGCATTGCCTCTTTCCATGGCCTCATTAACACAAATCAGAGAGTTCGGAATATCTGACAATAAACTATCAGGAAACATCCATCCATCTCTCTTATCCAATTGGTCAGAGCTTGTTTCTTTGCAACTCCAAATAAATAATTTTTCTGGAAAAGTTCCACCTCAAATTGGAACTCTCCATAAGCTCAAGCTTCTGTATCTTTTTCAGAATCGATTATCAGGTCCCATACCACCAGAAATAGGAAATTTGTCGAATTTGATAGAGCTTCAATTGGCCGACAACTTTTTCACCGGTTCCATCCCTCCAACTATTGGAAATTTGTCAAGTCTCACCAAATTGATTCTTCCTTATAACCAGCTCAACGGAAAACTTCCTCCTGAATTAGGTAATATCAAAAGTTTAGAAGAGCTTGACCTGAGTGAAAATGACTTGCAAGGAACCTTGCCTTTGTCAATAACTGGCTTGAGAAACCTCAATTTATTTTATGTTGCTTCCAACAATTTCTCAGGAAGCATTCCCGAAGACTTTGGCCCTGATTTCTTGAGAAATGCAACCTTCTCCTACAACAATTTTTCAGGAAAGCTTCCTCCAGGAATTTGTAATGGAGGGAAGCTTATCTACTTGGCAGCCAATAGAAATAATCTTGTGGGACCAATCCCTTCAAGTCTTAGGAACTGCACAGGACTAACCAGAGTCCGCCTTGAACAGAATCTTCTGGATGGAGACATTTCAAATGCATTCGGCATGTACCCAAACCTGGAGTATATTGACTTGGGAGACAACCGGCTCTCTGGCATGTTATCATCAAACTGGGGACAGTGCACAATCCTCTCAAACTTTCGCATAGCAGGCAACATGATGTCAGGCAACATTCCACCGGAGCTTGGAAACTTAACAGAGCTACAGAATCTTGACCTCTCTGGCAACCAACTGATTGGGAAGATTCCAATTGAGCTTTTCAGCTCTTCAAAGCTCAACAGATTTAATTTGAGCAACAATCAACTCTCAGGTCACATACCAGAAGAAGTTGGAATGCTTTCACGGCTGCAGTATTTGGATTTTTCACAAAATAATCTAAGTGGGCGGATACCAGAAGAACTTGGAGACTGCCAGGCACTTATCTTCTTAGACCTGAGCAATAACAGACTGAATGGGACAATGCCATACCAGATTGGGAATCTAGTTGCCTTGCAGATTGTGTTAGACCTCAGCCAAAACTTGATCACTGGAGAGATATCCTCACAGCTTCGAAAATTGACAAGACTGGAAATACTGAATATTTCTCACAATCATCTTTCTGGCCCAATACCATCTTCCTTACAAGACCTATTGAGCCTTCAACAAGTTGATATATCACATAATAATCTCGAGGGGCCTCTCCCAGACAATAAGGCTTTTCGGCGAGCTCCTGCTGCATCATTGGTTGGCAATACTGGTTTATGTGGGGAAAAGGCACAAGGTTTGAACCCTTGCCGCAGGGAAACTTCATCTGAAAAGCATAATAAAGGAGACAGAAGGAAGCTGATCGTTGCCATTGTCATTCCACTATCAATCTCAGCAATCCTATTAATTTTGTTTGGGATTCTCATCCTCCGGCGTCATTCCAGAGCTGATCAAGACAAGATGAAGAAGGATTCAGAAGGCGGAAGCTCATTTTCTGTGTGGAATTACAACAAGAGAACAGAGTTTAACGATATAATTACAGCAACAGAGAATTTTGATGATAAGTATTGCATAGGAAATGGCGGTCAGGGAAATGTGTACAAAGCAATGCTTCCATCAGGAGATGTTTTTGCTGTAAAACGTCTTCACCCTTCTGAAGACAATGAGTTCAGTAAGGAATATCAGCTTAAGAATTTTAAGGCTGAAATGTATTCGCTAGCTGAAATTCGGCATCGGAACGTTGTAAAGATGTACGGGTTCAGTTCCTGTAGCGGATCATTGTTTTTTGTATATGAGTTTGTTGAGAGGGGAAGCGTGGGTAAGTTGTTGAATGAAGAGAAAGAGGCAAAGCTCTGGAACTGGGATTTGAGATTACAGGCCATCAAAGGAGTGGCACATGGGCTGTCTTACTTGCACCATGATTGCACACCAGCTATTGTGCATCGAGACATATCAGCAAACAATATTCTGTTGGATGCAGCGTTTGAGCCTAAGATTTCTGACTTCGGGACAGCAAGGCTGCTAAGAGAAGGTGAATCTAACTGGACACTCCCAGTTGGTTCATATGGCTATATTGCACCAGGTACCTTTATAACCCACACCATACCATAAAACTAGCAGCATCTTCTAGTGTTTCTTCTTCTAAAACATGAAACCATTTGTACAATATTTCCATGTCTTGAAACCACGATTCCTCTATGTTTTGCAGAGCTAGCCTCTACAGGTCAAGTGACAGAGAAACTAGACGTGTATAGTTTCGGAGTTGTTGCGCTAGAAGTAGTAATGGGGAAGCACCCAGGAGAAATGCTTTTACATTTGCAATCTGGAGGGCATGATATCCCCTTTTCAAACCTTTTAGACGAAAGGCTTACACCTCCAGTTGGTCCTATCGTCCAAGAACTGGTTTTAGCAACGGCCCTCGCATTGTTATGTGTACAGGAAAATCCCATATCCCGGCCAACGATGCATCAAGTTTGCAGCGAACTTTCGGCAAGAAGAAGCCTACATGTCCCTGCACCTATCCGCCTCCTCACGCTGCGAAATCTGATGAACATGCTTAAGGATCAAGCATCATCCTCCGTCACTTCTTATGTGTAATTTGTGTGTTTCTTATTCTACACTCTTTCAAATAAGTTCAAATAAGAAAATCAGTGCGCTGCGCTGGTGTGTTTGCTACAACTTAAAATGAAGGGGAGATGCTTGATAAAATGTCCAGCCAGAACCACGTGCAGGAATTTCATTTATAATTTTATTTTAAGAGCGACAAGAAAAAAAGGAAGTGCCGGCCAATTACCTGAACTCGGATATGGTTGATCGGAGAACTGTATGCTGCAGAATAGGGCGACAGGAAAGACCGAATTGCCATCGTCAATTTTGAGAGCGAGAGAGAGTGGCCCTCATCTAGCGAACGAGGAAGAATACATCCTCTCGGGTCTCGTTTTTAGTATCTTCCCCGCCCTTTCGGTGATGAAAACGGCGTCGCTTCCCTTGTTTTAAGTTGTTTGAACTTTAAACAGGCCCCTTTTTTATTATTATATTGGACTCCACGTCTATAAAACTCACTACCCAAATACAAGGAATTTACTTTTGGCTATTGATTAAAATCTCATTAGTCTCCGAATTAAATCACTTGCATGCCTCTAGTTTTTTTAATAAATTGTTTTTTTTTATTAATTCAGTTCAACCATAAATTCTTATTAGTTTTCATCCATGAAAAAATAGATTTTGAGAGTGAAAATATCACATCCTCCTCTCCAAGAACAACACGTCAATTATGAAAAAGAAAAATACATGGTGATTTTTTTTTTAACTGAATTCATATAAAGTTTATTGAAATTTCTACTGAAATTTTAACAGAATCTCAGCCATAACGAGAAATTCCAAGTTATCGACAAGTCACCTATGCACATCTATTATTCATTATTTATACACATTCTAAACATTCCAAATCTCAAATATTCAAGGGTACAAACGCTATATTCCAAATGTTCATCCTTTAAAGTGAGACATAAATTAATTCTTAGATAAATAAAATAAACATACATTAAGATTACAAATACATAATAATACACTTTACGTTCAGATATTTGATTTAAAGGATGCTACTACAGCTCATGTCATATAATTTCTTGAAAAACATAATATATCAACGTACATTTAGTTTTTAAATAACACAAAAACTATAAAATCTAAAATATTATTTTCTATCGTGAATATAATGGACCTACAACAACATAATATTTTAAAATAATTATATTAAAAGCAATAATGTTATGGAGAAGAGAAAACGGTGATATATAAATACATATATTTAATGCTATGTACTATCATAATTTCTTACAATTCCCGTCTAATGCTTCTAAATTCATTGTTTCGGGAGTCACTAAATAATTCTCTCTTCCTTTTTCATTCCATAAATTTTAATAAACATTTGTATTTTTAGGGTCGAAGGGATAATTCCTTCAAGATGTCGATCCTCATTTTATTAACACTTGATTCTGAATCTTAGCTATAAAAAAAAATTAAAAATAATGACTGGCCCTAACTAACATAATAATAATAATAATAATAATAATAATAATAATAATAATAATAATAATGACTAATGAACCTACGAAAATATCATATTATCCCAAATAATGAGGCCATTGATTCTTTTTAGAAAATAACAAAATAATTATTTTACTGTTTCTTTCCGTAATGCAATGTATCTTATACTGTTTGTTATTTTTTTTAAATTAAAATAATTCATTATCAAATAATCTATTTTTGCAACAACGTAAAGCAGTCACAAGTAATATATATATATATATATATATATATATATATATATATATATATATAGGATG